>Ga0065711_1000285_pt1 | contig 75256 bp, 35 predicted proteins | sample Hoacrofraction12_FD_59098 | JGI IMG/M metagenome (GOLD analysis project Ga0065711, IMG submission 59098) | Hoatzin crop microbial communities from Cojedes, Venezuela - Epithelial fraction 12 v2 (version 2) | ecosystem: Host-associated > Birds > Digestive system > Esophagus > Crop | place... | reverse complement strand
TGTGGAGTCTCCTTCTCTGGAGATATTCAAGACCCACCTGGACGAGGTCCTGTGCAGCCTGCTGTAGGTGACCCTGCTTTGGCAGGGGGGTTGGACTAGATGACCCACAGAGGTCCCTTCCAACCCCTAACATTCTGTGATTCTGTGATTCTGTGATTCTGTGTTTCTTTTTTCCCCTGTCTCTCTCAGTTGTTGAGTTTCAATGACCCCTTTTCCATTCAGATTGCTGATGTGTCCCCATTTCCCCTTGATTCCACGTCATGAAACCAGGATCTCTACATCCCTGCAGTGCACACCACAAATTGCCTCCAACCCTCTCATCTTAGCACTTTCCAGCCTAAATCTCCTGTAGTCAAGGCCTCTTTCACTCTCCCCTCAATCTTCCACTCTCCTCAGTCTTCTCTAGTTTTCTCCTTACCTCTCTTTCTCATGTATTTCTGCAGCATTACAATTACTATGGAATTCATCCTGCCTCTCAGGGTCCATCACAAGGACAAGGGGGATGTCAAGGCAGTCAGACACCCACAGCTCAACATTATTCTGCATTTCGCCACTCCCTGCACAAAGATATGCTCAATGGCATCTGTTAATCCTCTCTACTTTTAATATCTCTGTCCCATCCTAGGGTTTTATCCTATGAGCTCATCAGTACACTGGGCATGACACGAGGTGCCACTTAAAAAAGCACAAGTATAACGATCCCTCTTTGGCGGAAGCTCTCTCTGTGTTTCAGATCTGGTGTCAGTGCTGCACACAAGCTGTGCTGACAGTTTCATACCCGTGAATTAACACGCAGGTCTGCCAAGGAAAAGCAGCTGTGTAATTGGTGAGGTCCCGTGGTTTGATGGTTCGGCAGTGTCGAGGCACTTGGGGCATCTATTGTATTTATCATTGCTCCCAACGGATAACATAGAAGCATCATTTTAAATTGACAGAACATGACAGTTAACACGAAACCAATGCCAGATGTACCCAGACATTACTAAACTCCTTACACTGCTTTATAAGGGTGGGGAAGAAAAAGAAATTCTTTTCCTTGAGTTTTGTTCTTTTAAAGCAACATGCCCTTGCCAGTAACTCAAGGTAAAAGTGTTTAGGTGCATGTAAAGGGACACCCAAATTTTCACAGAGCCAGATGTGAAACCGTTTCTAGAAGCCCTCCATGTTTTTGTTCCATGTATGGTCCCATTGCCATTGTGTTAAAATAATCATCACATAAATCCCTGAATATACTCTGAAGGGGGCAAGAAATAACTATTTTCCCCTTCCAGAAACAAAACGTGTACATCTGATCCAAAATAGGCAGCTATTTGCAGTGACAAAAGAGACTCAGTTGCAAAAGGTCATTTTTTAGATGCCAGACTGGACATTCCCTCAAGGGGTCTAATTGTCAGAAAAGCTCTTCATTCTGTAGGAAACCAACTTCTTTAAGGAGTCTCCACATAGTTAACAAATGAGGAAACTGGAATTACTAGGCTTTAGTGAAAGTCACCTCTGTGTTCCCCTATCCATCTAAATAAAACAGAAATGTTTTTCCAAGAAAGAAAAATCATATCAATTAATTTTCCTGTAGGGGAAGCAATTGGTTGCTATATTTCTAATACATTTTACACTGACTTGCAAGCACTTTGCATCATACTAAATGAAGGCAGACTATTTCTGAATAGCTTTTTCCACATGTACTCTGATTGTATTTTGCTTTCTTTGACAATTTTGTTGCTATGCTATTGATTTTTGTATTTAAACAGAGACACCATTCCCAACAACATACATGTTTAAAAATATAGAAATCATTCCTCTTTCATAATTAGTTCCCCCTTTTCTGACTCCATTTCATGAAAGCCCAAGGGCCAATTGCTACAATTGTTATTCAGGCAAAACCCCCATTAATCCATATACGTTACCATAATAATCTGTTATGAAAATAGCAGTCATATCAAGTTATAGTTTTCTAACATCATTACGTGGAAGAGGAAGGAGAAGGGGATGGCTTGTGCGGAAAATAAGCTTTTATCGTAAACTAAAACCATCCAAAATAATTAGCTATATCTGGGAAACATTCATTATTACCAAAAGTAAATTGATTAATTTTAATTAATGTGTCTGTTTTACCATGGCATCATTCAGATTGCAGAAGGGACATTTTCCCTATTTATTTCTTCCATGGGACTGTCTTTCTCCTCCTCCCTGCCATCTCCAGCAATTCCAATCGTTTTACTTGTCAGGCTGATCAAAGTATGGCCGTTGGTGATTTCATGTCCTAAGCCCATTCATCAGAAAGTCTAATAAAAGTGTTGAACTCTTTTATTGATAGACAGTGGCACAAAATATGGGCCATGGGAAAGATCAGCCACCTCTGACTTTCCCTCCTCAGCTGTCATATGAAGGTATTGCTTACCCAGTGACAGAGGGGCCTTTTTTTGTGCCCACAATAAAATGAATCCTGCTGGAAAATAACACTAAAGATGGCTATTCTTCTTCTGAGAAGTGTTGTCCATCACAACCTTCCAGAAATCCTCAAAGGCCAGTTCAGCTTTCAGCTATGGGCTGCCCATTGCTTTATATGTCAGAATGAAGATTATCAAATAAGCAATCAGTGGGATGTCACGGGTCATCATAATTTATAGCACTACAAATACATCTCGGGCTGGGTCTACATCTTCTACTCCAGATTGAAGGGCTGTCTTGTTTCTGGGGAAGAAGAGACAGCCTCAGCAAATCTAGCAGCACAGATATATATCTCAGCAGAGGGAGGGCCAGAGGACGAGCAGCAACTTCCATGGTTAGGGGTGGTTAACAGATTCCAGCTAACCCTATTGTTGATTAGAAAGCTGTTGTTTTGATTAAACCATAGCTCTCTTTTTTTTTTTTCCCCAAGAGTCAATTTTCTGTGACACATGATTTATTGATTTCTTCATTTTTTGTAGATGTAAGCATATTCTACTGCTTGCATGATAGTGAACTGTAACTACATAAATAGGGAGCCTGTGGTCCATCACAAGAGATGAAGTTAAGACAGTGGCACCAATTTACCCCAGAGATTGGGAGCACCAGATAACACAGCAGTATTTTATGTTAAAATTATTTTGGTAGAACTGTTTTTTTTTCAGTATTCAGATATTTGCCAAGGAAATGAAACTTTCTGTGGGGAAAAAATCCCGAACTCTCTAATTCATATGAAATTGCAAGTGAGGTGTGTTCATTTCACAACATAGACTGGATCAGTATCAGCTGTTCATATGAATGTCTCATACAGTATTAACACTAACAAGTTCAATAGCAAGACTTCAGCCTGCTTACTGCTGCAACCATAGCACTTTAAAATACTTTTCAAAATTCTATTCAAGATACAAAAACATAGCTGAAGTATTGCCTGCTAGCAAGGAAACAGTTCTGAAAGTTGGGGCAGCTTTAAACTATAATAATTTTCATTTCTCTCAGAAAAAGACTGTGAAAAGGCAGAATAATATCACTATACTAGAGGGAAGAAAGAAGTATAGTAAGAAACTGTTATAGCTGCATCAGCTATATAAGGAGACTTCTAATGACTTGAAAATTTAACAGAAATCCCAACCGTAATAGAAACAAGGACATGACAAAGAGCAGCACAGATACTTTTGCCATCATTCTTCACCAAAAATTATAAAGTATGAAGAGACATCTAAATAAACTAGTTTAAATGAGGTGGCAGCAGTACAAGCCGAAGGAATAACAAGTTAATGAATGCTAAGATAAATTAGGTGTATCTTAGTCAGCAGGAATTGATGAAATTCACCCCAGACTACTTAGGAATATAGTCAATGTAATCTCTGAGTCATTAATAACTATCTCTAAAAATGCAAGAAAAGTAAGAGTGACCACAGAGGACTGCAAATTAGCTATTATGGTACCTATCTGTATAAACAAGAAAGGAGGGAAAAGATCTAGAGAATCATAGACCAGCTAATCTAACACTGATTCTCAGAAAACTATTGCTTTAAAATTATGAATCCATCGATTCATAAACACTTAGCACATACAAAGCAGAATACATGTCATTGTCAAGAAAAAATCAGGTACAGCCAAAATAACTTCATTTGGTGGCCCAGTGGAAGGGGGAGAATGGGAGCTGTGAAACATCTAGACTTAAGTATACTTTGGACATTGTACCACAAAATAATTTTAAGAGCAAACTAAGAAAACAGGCTCAGAATAAGACAGACACACATTTAATTGAAAAACTATATTCAGTGAGACACTAGTTCACTATTGAACTGGAGAGTGAGGACTCTTGGTGAGTCCTCAGCCAAATGAGTCTGGCTGGTATTATTATTGGTATTATTGGTATTTTCACTAGCAACTTGAATGAATGTGTTTGCTGGTACTATAGAGCTATAGATAGCTGTGGGCAATGGGAAAGACAAGATTGGTCTTGAAAAGTACCTTGCTAAATAAAAGTTGTCCAGAAAGCACGAAGACTGAAATGCATAAGCATAAATGCAAAATTATGCAAAGACAAATATGTGAATGTGCAAATAAATAATAGAGAATATCTGTCTATGCAGAAAAACTGCAGGAAAGTGTCAGCATAGTAGACTCAGATTAAATGAGTTAACAATACAATGCTGCTACAAAAGAGGATAAATCTAATTCTCAGCATTATTAGCAGGAATTTCCAACATAGAAGACAGAAGACAATTACTGGTTCTGAGTGAGCCACAAGATGAACAGCTGTGTTCGGTGGGGGGACTTACTCTCAAAGAAATGAAAGGAAAAATTCAAAGAACGAAAAGAGATCATTAGGAATTATGTGGGTTAAAAACCAGTAGCAGTGATGGAAGGTTGAAGGACCTGAATTACAGTCCAGAAAGAAGACTGACAACAGTCTTCAAAGATATAAAAGCCCATTATTACAAGGTTGATGGCAGTCAATAATTAATCCTGTTGTAGGATCAGGCATAATCAGATTAATTTCTATGCAGCAGATTGAGGTCAGATTTGTGGGGACAGCTAACTAAACAGGTAGGGAACTACACAGTACTTAGCAGTTCGAAAGGCTTGGCAAAACAAGCAAGGTAGAACATGTCTTAAAGAAGACGCTTTTTCTGGCTCCTTTGTGAAGAGGGGGATTTCAAGTAAACCACTTTAAACCTTGTTTAACAACATTTACAAACAATCACTATTCTTTAACTAGTCTACTATTTAAATGCTAAAGCAGCAGATAAGGCACTCCTTCTCAACACCCTTCTTCGCCTTTCACTGAGCTGCAGAGAAAGCATGCCTGGAAAACTTTTTGTTGCACAGTGCTTTACACGCAGAAAAGCACAGGGCAGCGTTTGCAGTTCTGTCTCCTGCCTTTCACTTGCAGCTCTGTGCTTTCCACTTGAGCTGCTGTGGCAGGGTTTCTCCCGGGCAGGGTTTTTGCCTTGTTCTCGTGCTGTTGTTCTCAGGCTCCTATTCTCATAGTTCTGCATTTGCAAAACTCAATATTCAGTAGTCTTTCTCTGCCTTTTCCTACCCCCTTCCTTTATAGATTCTAGTTTATATTAGAGGATTACTCCAAATGGAAGTGTGAGTAGTTCCCTGTCAAATTGTACAGTGCTAGAGAAAAAGCACAGTGAAAATTCACCGTGTCATCTTTATTGTCATCACCTGCTGCACTGTAACATTCACTGTTAGAATTGATGTCTGCCATCAGCCGTGGACACCCTAGTAAAGTTTTGTGCATGTAAGCCTGTCTCAGCATGCTTTGTCCAAAATTTTAGATTATATAAAAATAGAAATTGCTTGAGGGTAAGCAGAAAATGCCAGCTGAGATGCTGAAACTTTTATTAGTAGAAGCCAGGACTTTTTTCCTTTAGACAAAACAAAAGAAAAAAATTAATGGAAAATGGATAACCAAAAAGCCAGAAATTCTGCTCTTAGTAATGATCCTTACCCAAAAATGCTACACAAAACCAGCACAGCAAATATGTCATCAGCCCTACCGAAAGCCAGCAAACTTCTGTGAGCTTGGGCTGTTTCAGAAATTGCTTGTAGCTACTTCTGTGTTTACAGCAGTACTACAGAATCTGCCACATTTCTGGCTGTGCCAAAACCTATTTAAAAATACATAAAGAGAGAAGGAGAGTAAGCAAGACAGAGGAAAGCTATTTTGGGAGTGGGAAGGAAGACACAACAGCAGTAATCAATGCTCCCATTAGCAGTGTGGTGAAGAAGATCACGATGGGTGCCTTCCTCTGCTTCACTGTGATCAGAATGATGAAAACTTGATCTGAGAACTGTGGCCTGATGTCTCTGAAGACAACAGATTAACAGTCACAGAGATAAATATTGCTCCCATCAGCACAAATCTCACGGTGTCAGTGTTGTACCAGGAGCCCCAAAAGGGTGTGATCAGTAAAAAAAGCACCATTCTTTCAATGTATTTGTTAATGACTTAGACCTTTAGTTCTGGCACAACTATATTTGATCATGATTTGCAGTCCTATCCTCTTATTTAGCAGCCGTGGTGTCAACATAGCCTTTTCATCTAAGGCGTAGACCTTTATGTATGGACTAATTCCATCCTCTCACCTATTTCTTTGTCTGCTGTTACAGACAACTACAGGATGGACTGAGTTATACTTCCAGCATTTGGGACAATTTCAAGTATAAGCCCTTTCACAATAGGAAATTTGTCTTCAACCAGTGTAATTTACAGAAATTACTATTTTAAGACATATAATTATTCCGTTTCTCTAAAAGGCTGATTCTAGTCACAGCAGCTGCAAGCAATATTATAACAAGAATCTTTTCTACCCTTCGCCTGTACTTATGTAATTTATATCCAAAATTATTAGGAAGTTTAATATTTATATGTAACTAAAGTTTGAAGCAGAAAAGTTTATGTTCATACAGCAGTAGTCTGAGCTGCAAAATGACTAATGAAATCATAATTTCTCATTGAACGTGAATTTGTGAGTGTGGTAAAAGTTCTGTAATACATTTAAACTGTATACAATAAAACGATCAGTAAATCATATATAGCAAAGTACTACACAAAGATTACAGCTAATGTTAGTCAATGGTTTTTTAGTTAATGGATTCTTAGTTAATGGATTACCTTACAGTACTCTAGAAAACACCACAAACATTGTTTCTCTGAAATACCAATATATTATGCAAACTTTTTCTACAGACATAGTTGGTTTCTTTAAAATCAATGTCTGTGAAATAAGTAATCTAGCAAACAATGTGTGTCATGTTTCTCTTTATCTAATTTAGGCCAAATCTTTAAATTATTAATTCAGAGAATACTAAACAAAAAAAAAAACCTTTTTTTTCTCTATATGAAAGAAATGTCAATAAAAAAAGGCATGCCGTGTTACAGGCAAATTTTAAGGATAGCCTGGGAATTGTCCAATGCAAAATGTGTGCTTTACCTGATTTTCAGGGAGAATAATGGGAGGAAATGGAGATTACTGTAAGCAAACAGGAATTACCCCAGGGAAGAGGAAGCAAGAAGCACTTTGGGAGGAAAATCAACTTCCAGTTCACAATTTCAAGAGAACTGGCTTCTGCAGCAAAAATTTTTAATAATTCTGTCAGCAGGGTTATAGTGGACCATAAACTCAATCAGCTGACAATGACCTGTCATTGCAAAAAAGTCTCTCGATCCCAGCAGTATTGAGAAAGTACCTCGTACTTGATGAAACGTGGTTATCCCACCACATGCTGTTAGACCGTGTCCTCTTGTGGGCCTCACACTAGTAAAAATGCAGGAGATTCGGTAAACTCTCTACTGGAAGAGAAATAGTGCCAAACAATTTAGGCAATGGGATCTATAAGGAAAGGCTGAAGCAATCAGTCTTGGTTTTGCAAGCAACAGGACAGTGTAGCTCAAAGATTGTAACAGACTTCTTACTGTGTAAAAAGCTGTTGTGAGGAAGGCACTGATGTTTGTTTCTCTGTGTCTATTGTAGGTTTGACAAGAAATAAACCTCTGAATCTTCATGTGATGTTTCCGTTCAGATAATAGGAAATGCTTTCTGCTGGCTCCTTGTCATCTGAAGCTTTAATGAACACATTACAGCGTCACTTATCAGCCTCAGGGAAGAGGTATTGAATCCTGTCTGAGCAGGGATGAATTAGGAGACCTCTTGAGATCTCTTCCTACACCTATACAGCTTTCGTGATATATATTGGGAGTAGTACCATAGACGAATAAACATAGTCTTTCTCTTTCGCTCTTGTTCTTGCTCTCATTATTGTTCTCTCTCTTGCTCTAGCGCTATGCCTTTCTCTTACATAGAATTTCAAGTTAAAGAAAAAAAATCATAAATTCATACCAAAATGTTCAAACCATTCAGCAGAGCCCAGAGAAGCCTGGAGTCCTTGTTATGTCTTCAGCATAAGAGCACACTGTACCGTATTTAAGAAGATGATAGTCTGAAGTTTACCACATTCAGAATATGTCTATGATTTATATAAAATTCATAACTAAATTCTGCATTTATATAAAAGAAATATGCATATTCTATGAGTTCCTTAGATGCTGAGGCAAGGTACCCAGCTCTCAGCTACGGGGAATTCATACCTTATTCCCTGAAGTCAACTGTATGTTATTTGACAGTAAGATGACAATTTGCTATTTTAATGTCATTTTTGTGTTCTGCTAGAAGATTTGGACATGTACTGCTAGGATTTCTGAGATATTAGGGCATGAAGTGATGCAACTTTATGTTTTCGGAAAACCCTTATTGTGAGATTTTCTAATATTTCGGTACTACGACTACTTCGTATCTTGTAGTTGGCTGTAGAGTATGCAACAGTACTTGAAGGTGGGAACTAAAGCAGAGTTTAGTGCCATATTTATCTTCTGCAAAGCATCATTAGCTTTATATTAGGGCTATTGAACCAGACAAGCAATACTCTGCTGTCAGAGAATCAATGCTTGTGTTGACAGTCTGAGGGTATACTCACCACTCTCCTTGGTAATGCTGGCTTGTGCCCAAATTATGTTTATATAGACTTCCATCACTTATTTGGTGTTCTCCAGATGCCATTCATAGCTATCAGTTCTTCACATGGTACCTCAGATAATAGTTACTCACTAACCTAATGAATAAAACACTCACTGTGTGCAGTTTCACTGTAACATCGATTCTTGATTACACGAGTGAAATACATCTATAGCAGCATTAAGCGATTTCTTTCAGTCCCCTGTCCCTTGCCTGGAATTTTGAAGAGGATGAGTCTGAACTGCAAGCTTAATGTCATTCCCCTAAATGCATTTATGAGTGGTAGAAGATAGAATGCCACAGGAATAGACTGAAAGGTATTCCTAAAAGGAAATCCACCCTTGAACATTCCTGTGAGGCTGAACTGGTGGTCAGTATAGATGTAGAGCTGGATGTTCTTTTCAGTAATACTAATGGATAGAGTAATGATTTATCGTGTTTGACAGCTTTCTGACAGGGAGCAATATGTGTGGAGAGAGGATAAAGAATTTTCTTTAATTTCTTCAGGTAGCCAGAGATCATAGATGGTCAGTTCAAGGCTTTGATGGCATTAACCAAAGTTCAATTCCACTTCATAAAAATAGGTCAGCTAAATCTGGCTTAAGTGACTGAAAGGAAGAGCCATGCTAGTGACTTGTGCCAAGGACTAAGTGGCAATACCCTGCTTAGAGGTTGAATAAAAGCTGATCTGTTTGATTTTTTTCATTCCAAAATAAAGAATACCTTAACATTGATGGTTGTCTTCTCAAGAGGTTTTTTACCAGTGGGTTAAATTATTACAACACTCAGTTACGGCTTTCCTTTTCACTCTGAATTCTTGAGATGCTCTGAAAAAAATGTCATCAAGTATAGCAGCCTTTCATTGATTCAGTCTGTTACTCACCTTTTGTACTACAAGAATCCTGAAAACAAGGAAGGCATCTGACAGCTTGGTTTGTTTTGATGGAGCTCTTTGTAGACTTTTCTTCAACAGGATTTATTTACCAGCATGTTTCTGTTCCTGGCAAGCTCTATGGCTATCACATTTTTGTTTACTTGCACCACATTGCTGGCATCTTGTTTCACAGCACCCAAAAGCAAGGAAGCAATCAGCAGCTCGACTTTTTAAAGTTAATGTTTCCCATGGCATCTTATCATTTTGTTCTGTCCAAGCTTATAGATTTTAGGAACAAGATTTCTGTGCACTGGATCATTCCCAATTCCAGTGTCCTTAGAGTTCTTCAATTTTGGTTACCCAGGAGGAAGAGCTGTACTTTTTTAAGACATTCCATTAAGGCCCTAGGAACTGTCAGGTTCTGCTGATCTCTTCAAAATATTAAAAAGCCCACTTAAGTTAATCAGATCCTAAGAATTTTTATGATGTTTTCATAAGTATCACAGTCTGCTCACTATAGATTCTAGAAAGGCTTAAGCACTCATGCCCTAACCTGATAATATATGAAAGGATATGCTGATATCACTTCCCAGTGTGTGTGTGTGTGTGTGGTTAAGCCAATTCAGTCCTTCAACACAATATGAAGATCAAACATTTAGCATGTTCTTCAGCAATATCTGATTTTTTTTTTCTTGTACGATAGACTAGTCCTTGGTCATCCAAAGTTATGTTTAAGAACAGTTCTCTCATGTGACTAATATTAGCCCTATAAATGCTGTGTCCACACTTAAGGTGGCAGTGGAGGAGGAGAGCAAGTGAAACAGATACCCAGAGATCTGTTAGAGATAATCTGTTAGAGATAGGTTCAGTAACAAGCAGGGCCTTAGAAAGATTTCTAAAGACAAAATAATTAAGGACACAGTAGTATAAGGAGACTAGGACACAACACAAAAGAGTTTTATCAAAGGTACACTATTCAAGACTGTTCTTTTATGTTTCTTTGATAAAATAACTGACTATCAAGACAAAGAAGTCATATAAATCCCAGCTAACTGAGGCTGAGTGAAGCATTTCCTGTGATGATACATGGAAAAGGATAAGTTGAACTAGGAGTTAGTACAAAACACAGCATCTAACATGAGAAAAAAGATAGAAAGGAAAATAATCACATGTTGGGTTGAAGCGAGTTGCTAGTAAAGTTCCTCAAGGATTAGTCTTAGAAAAATATTATTGAGTTGTTTTGCTTGTTTGTAATAAAGAATAGCCACGAAAACCACTCATATAAAGTATTAAATACTATTTTCATTAATTAATTTAATAGCGATGTACTCACAAATCTTGATAACAGCAAAGCTGGGAGTCGCTGCCAGTGTAGAATTATGTTACTCGTGAAGTAGCATTTTGTGACCTTCGAACTGGAATAGTAGTAATATAATAATAGCAACAAGAAGAAATCTAATAACACCAAAAGCAAGGTCATTCCCTTAGGGACTATTCACTTGAACTTTAGCTATGTAATTGTTGTTCATCAGTTGTAAATGGCAGAGCAAGACTGTTCATCACAGGATGTCCACACGCCAATGATCTGATGACCTGGAAAATATAAATGTGTTAGCTGTATAACTCAGGTGAAGTACTTTTAACAGTCAGAAGTCATTTAAGAGTCAGTATCATTGTATGATTCTATGTTAAAGATGTCCCTGCTCACTGCAGGGACCTCTGAAGGTCCCTTCCAACACAAAGCATTCTATGATTCTATGATTTTGAGTCTTTTATGCAGCCCCTAAAAGTATGAGAGGGATAGAATTTCCTCTCCACAGCAGTAATATATTCCCAGGGATAGGTGAGTGATGAGTTAATGAAGAAGTCTCATCTGGAAGACTATGCAAAATGTTCAATAAAGATAAATCTGTATAGGGCTAGGTTTAGACAAGGGTTGCCAGGGAACAGAGAGACCATCTCTTTAGTGAATACTAGACATGCTTGACATGTTTAGCCTATGGAATAATGCCTGAGCAGGGAAATGAATACTCTTCATAGATATATCAAGGACATAAATACCAGAAAATAACTATTTGAGTGAAGGTGCAAAGTTAGCACCAAACAAAATTATATTAATTTGCTCTGGAGAACTTGAACCAGGAGAAAAATGAGACTCTAGAACATCCTTCAAGGAGGAATAGTGGTTGGAAGCAGCCCACCTTAATCAGTTTATAAAAGTCATAATGAAAGGTTTGTTTGAAATAGCAGTAAATTGTGCCTAACAGGTCCCTTTAAATTCTATGCTCTGATGTCGTTCATTTTTGTAGTGAAAGAAAACAAATCTTTCTCTCATAAATACGGATCAGAAAAGTTAATATAGATATCAGGCTTTCTTTTCAAAACTGAGAGATAAAATGTTCCTACTACCTAGTGACAGTACATTTTCTCTAATAGAGTTAATTATCCCTTTACTATTGGTTATCATTAACATTAATTATTGATACCAAAATAGCATCAGGAGGTCCCAGCCAAACTCAAGGCTGCACTATTCTGGGGGCCTGGGAAAATAAAAATAGCAGAAGACAGTCTGTTTTTCAAAGAACTACAGCCTAGCTTCCCAGCTAGAGCCTCAGGCCAACTACGGCATGTGTGTGTGATAACTCCGCACAATAAGTAGCACATTTAATTTAATAGTGCTGCTCACAGTACGCCAAGTCAGTCAGGTAGAAGTTCTAGCAGACTGGAGGCAGAACAGGAGGGACAGATAAAAACAGGAGGAAGAAAACTGGATTCCTGTCCCCGAAATTTCATTCTTAAAAAAATAACAAAAGGACAGAAGGCCAGGCGCTGTAGGTCAGACCAAAGTGAATTTGACAGCGGTCAGAAGCAGCAAAAGAAATTAAGGAGGAAGGAAATATCGAGTAATCACTTTCCTTGTTACCCAGCTCCTGTTAATCTGTTGTGAGAGAATATACTATGTTTTAAGACATACCAATAAATCTGAGCTTAATAGACTTTAATGAACCATAAATTTGTCCAGTCACTTCTGGAACTCATGAGTGATTTGGCCTACATAACATCTTGTGGCAACGGTTTATACAGCTTAACTGACTGCTTCCTTTTGCTTAATTTTAAATCTGCTGCCTTTTATTTATACTCCTAATTCCCATATTACAAGAAACCTTCCATAACCATTGTATTATATGCATAAATATGTATATCTTCATAAACTATAGGCTTTGCAGGTAAAATGAGGTACAGGGGGGCAGTTTTCGTAAAATCATTGAGAAAGTCCTTGGAAAAGTTAAGGACAAGACACAGATGTGTTGCACTCCTGAAGAAACCTCCCAACTATGACACTATCCTTCCACACACCATGTGCAGGTGTGCACTTACATCATCCAGAGACAATTAGACTTCCTCAGGGACGCTATTAATTGACAGCATGAATTAAGCAATCTCATACTTCTGCTAGATGAAGTATTTAATAATGTTCCTTTTTAGGATCATAGTCCAGCTAAAAATCCAAGTAATTTCTTATAAGTTACTTAATATATCACAAAAGCCTTCCATTAAATTCATGACCTGAGGTGGACATAACAAGATTTGTTGAGAGCAAGGCAACAGACAATGACACCTTGTTAGGTAATACACCAAACTCATTTCTTGTTTACACCTAGATTCAATTAGGCCTCTATTCAACCAGGCTCTGGATTACACCCTTCAGCTCATTCTGCTCAGACCTGCACTTAGAATCATAGAATCATAGAATGCTTTGGGTTGGAAGGGACCTTTCGAGGTCATCTAGCCCAATCCCCCTGCAGTGAGCAGGGACATCTTCAACTGGATCAGGTTACTCAAAGCCCCATCCAACCTGATCTGCGATGTTTCCAGTGATGGGGCCTCCACCACCTCTCTGGGCAATCTGTTACAGTGTTTCACCATCTTTATCATAAAAAATTTCTTCCTTGTATCTAGTCTAAATCTACCCTCCTTAGGCTGCTAGACGGTCTCCCCGCAGCCTTCTCTTCTCCAGCCTGAACAGCCCCAACTCCCTCAGCCTTTCCTCATAGGAGAGGTGCTCCAGCCCATGGATCATCTTTGTGGCCCTCCTCTGGACCTGCTCCAACAGCTCCATGTCCTTCTTGTGTTGGGGGCTCCAGAGCTGGACGCAGGACTCCAGGCGGAGTCTCACCAGAGCGGAGCAGAGGGGCAGAATCACCTCGCTTGACCTGCGGGCCATGCTGCTTTTGACGCAGCCCAGGATACGGTTGGCCTTCTGGGCTGCGAGCAACATTGGTGTCTCATGTCCATCTTTTCATCCAGCAGTACCCCCAAGTCCTTCTCAGCAGGGCTGCTCTCCATCCCCTCATCGTCCAGCCTGTATTGATAGTAGAGGTTGCCCCAACCCACATGCAGGACCTTGCACTTGGGCTTGTTGAACCTCATGAGGTTCACACAGGCCCATTTCTCGAGCTTGTCCAGGTCCCTCTGGATGGCATCCCGTGCTTCTGGTGTGTCAACTGCACCACTCGGCTTGGTGTCATCTGCAAACTTACTGGGGGTGCACTTGATCTCACTAAGCCATTGATGGAAATGTTACATTTAACATTAATTGTTTAATGTGTCCCAGTATGGACCCCTGAGGGACACCACTTGTCATTGGTGTCAATTTTGACATCAAGCTTCTGATCACTACCCTCTGAATGAGACCTTCCAATAAATTCCTTAGCCAACCACTATATTTCTCCAATTTAGAGAGAACAATGTGGTGAGGGACTGTGTTGAAGGCTTCGCAGAAGTCCAGATTGATCACATTCATAGCTCTTCCTTTGTCCACTGATCTAGTCACACCATCATAGAAAGCCTCTAGGTTTTTCAGGTAGTACTTGCCCTTGGTGAAGCCATGCTGGCTGTCTCAAATCATCTCCCTGTCATACACATGCCTTAGCATAGCATATAGGAGGATTTGCTCCATGATCTTCCCAGGCACAGAGGAGAGGCTGACAGGTCGGTAGTTCCAGGTGTCCTTCTTCCTACCCTTTTTAATAATGGGTGCAATGTTTACCTTCTTCCAGTCACCAGGGGTTTCACCTGAATTCCATGACCTTTCAAATATCATGAAGCGTGACATGGCAATGACATCAGCCAATTCCCTCGGGACTCTGGGATGCATCTCGTCAGGTCCCATAGACTTCTGTATGTTCAGATTCCTCAAGGGGTCCCAAACCTGGTCTTCTGTTACAGCGGGAGGGGCTTTGCCCCTCTGGTCCCCATCTTGCAGTCCATCAACTGGGGAAGGGTGAGGACAGTGGCTGCCAGTGAAGATTGAGGCAAAAAAGTTGTTGAGTACCTCAGCCTTCTCCTCGTCTGTTGATATGAAGTTGCCATTCTTGCTCATCAGGGGAGTATTCTTGCTTTGGCCATCCTTTTCTGGTTGACATACCTGCAGAAGCCCTGCTTGTTATTCTCTGCATCCCTGGCCAAATTGAGCTCCAGCCGCGCCTTTGACCTCCTGACCTCATCCCTACACAAGCGGGCAGCGTCGCTATACTCTTCCCAAGATACCTGTCCCTGCTTCCACTGCCTGTGCAGTTCCCTCTTGCCCTTTAGTTTGACCAGCAGGTCTCAATTCAGCCGTGCCGGTCTCCCCTTCCTGATTTCTTACACGTGGGGACTGAGAGCTCCTGCGGTCTATGGAAAATGTCTTTAAAGATCTGCCAGCTCTGTTCTGCCCCCTTGTACCTGCAGACCCTTTCCCCGGGGGTCCTTCTGACTAACTCCTGAAAGAGCTGGAGGTTGGCCTTCCTAAAACTTAGGGTCCTGACTATACTCCTTGCCTTTCCCACATCCCTCAGGACGGTGAACTCCACTTAAATACGTATGAAGCTGCTACGATGTCCTTATGTACTGAATAGGGACAGATGCTGAAATAAAAGCAATAAGTAGCATGTCTTGGAAGTGACCAAAAATGGAGTTTCTCTCCAGGTTTATCAAACAGCTCTTAAGTACTTTGCCATGTAGAGATATTGAACCTCATGAAACTTTAGTACTGATCCAGGTACGTGGGACTGTCTCGATTTGTTGTTAGGATGTGGGATTCTGAAAGGAGATAAAACTTAACGAATGTCTGTAAAAGGCCTCAAATATGTGCTGCTGCAATGGGTGACATTGTTTCCTTTGGTCTGTGGCTGGGAATTTCACTTTTGTTAGCTCAACAACAGAGGGTCTCCTTGTCAGGCTTTCACACCCAGATACGCACAAACACCCAAGCTCACATATACTGCATAGGACTTGGGAAGTGTAACTGAGAAAACTTCTCTGAACTGCCTGACAGCTGTACTCCTGTGCAATGTGGAGTAGATCTCACTCTCTCAAGTTCATTAAAAACATGAGATGGTGCTGCAGAAGAGAGGGGAAACTGGACAAAAGGAATGGGAAACAGGCAAGAAAACGCACAAAACGCAGAATGACTAACTTTTCTACTGAGAGCTTCCTAGTAAACATTTTTCTAGCAGTTTTAGATTTGGTTTGAGACATTTAAAGAAATCATAGCTATTTTTTTTTGCAATATGCTTTCCTTTTTTATACTTGGTGAACTTCAGTGTCCAGAAAGATAGACAGAACAGCCATGGCATACTGCAAACATTTTACAGAAATGCCTGACAACAGGTTTCTCCTGGCCCAGAATAAATTTCAGATGTGCCTGCCTTGCAGAAACAAGGGGACAAGCATGCAGAAATTGCACTTACTGCTTTTATTTCTTTAACAAAAGCAATGCTATAGAAGCAACATTTGGAAGACTTACACAAATCAGACTTTCTGCAAATGTTTATTAATGTCCTTCTATAAAAATAAAACCCCTACACTGATTAGCTATATCGCAGTGCATTTGACACCTGTATTAAAACAAGGTCAGGAGACCCTGTTATGTATGGGATAAAGTTTTGGGAGTTGCTGTTGATTGCAGTCACATTCAGTTTAACAATGTTGCTCCTCATAAATATCTTAATGAGTCTCAGGATAGTTTTCTTGGCCTGTGAGATTAGTAACATCCAGAAAGAGCGAGCTCTATGCTCAGCAGGGAAATAGGTTCAAGCCTCCATCTAGTTTAATGGGCTGCTTAAAAAGCAGCTCCTGGAATGCTCTTTTACTCCCGATGTCACCCCAAAACTGAGTTGACTCATGAGATAAGTAGGCACATGCAGGGAAGGGGGCTGTGTGTGGCAGAAAAGACTGGAGTTTCTTAAATATTAATGCTTAAAGCACAACTGCATTTTAGACTTGTTTTGCTGTTCAGTAAAGACAGTCAGCACAAGTAAATAAGCTCTATAAAAACAAACCCATTGAAATTTAAGAAAAGTATCATATTTGGAAGAAGGAAACTCACTTAAACAATGTGCTACATCTGTTAATTTTGAGCCACGAGGTCAAACAAATTCAGGGGCAGATAATTGTGAAGACCAGTGAAATACCATATCCCTGTCCTGAACAGTCTAAACAGGATAGAAATGCAAGCACTGTGAGAACTCTTCCCGGCTTCCCAGCTCCACTGTATAGACAAGAAGCTAAAATAACTTCTCAGAAATCACCAGAGAAAGCCTAAGGGACAAGATTTTACCGACACATTCTTAACCCTGCACTTCACCTCAACAATATCAATCTTTCTCACATACAATTTATTCTGGTGCTCTTACAAAGAATTTTTAAATGTGAACATTTAAATCCAGCTTCACTAATAGTGCTCCATGCTTTTGAAAGTCCTGACTATAAATCTGTGATAATTTTAACACAAATATTAGGAACCAAAGAAAAGACATTGTTGGCTGTACTATAAGGCAAGACTGCTGCAACTAAAGATTACATATTTATAAAAATAAAGTGCTCCCAAAATCATGAGGTATGTGTTATAAAAGAAGGACATAATAAGTTCATGGATTGCTCTATTTGTCCAACCAGATAGTCTACTTTAACCCTTATTAATAAATTACAAGCAGATGTCAGATACAATGCTAAAATTATGATCTTAATACGCATTTAGATTTGTAGTGCCAACAAAAGTGAATTGGCAAATGGTAATTTAAAATCTAGACTAAATATTATTGTAAATCTTCAATAGATGGTGCTATTATCTAAGTTAATATCTTAGCTGATTATGCAAAGAAGCTCAAGACAAGTGTGTCTGGGATTTGTCTGCGAGGAGAGACAACCATCTTTATGATGTCCTTGATGTTCATGGTACATGCTCAAGAGGACTTCCGTTTGCTTTCCACTCGAGGATAGTGATCACAAACATAGGCAGGTATTCCAGTTACACAACAAAAGTAGGGCTATATGAAACAGAATCGTTGTCTGCAGAAAATGGCATACCTTTCATCATTTTTCTTCTGTAGTTTGAAATGGTTGATATCTGGAGCTAACTAAAAGCATGAAATCCAGTTTCACAGCATGGCAGAACACTGCAGACTGTTCTTACACAGCTCAGCTTTAAGGAGGCAGGATGCATACAGCTGCAGACATCTCACTGACTTGACTTCTCGGAAAGCAGCTGTGTGGTGGACTAACCCTGCCTGGGCACCAGGTGCCCACAAAGCCACTCCATCACTCCCCTTCCTCAGCTGGACAACGAAAATACAACGAAAGTCTCATGGGCTGAGATACGGACAGACAGAGATCATTCACTAATTACCATCACAGGCAAAAAAGAGTCAAGCTGGGGAAACTAGTTTAATTTATTACCAATTCAATCAGAGTAGGATAGTGGGGAAAAAAAAACAAATTTTAAAAAAACATTCCTTCCACCCTGTCCTTCTTCCCAGGCCTAACTTCACTCCCAATTTTTTCTATCTCCTCCCTGCAAGCAGTGCAGGGGGGACGGGGCGTGGGGGTTGCTGTCAGTTCATCACATGTTGTCTCTGCTCTATCAGACATGAGGGAAGCTTCTAGCAGCTTCTCACAGAAGCCACCCATGTAGCCCCCCTGGCATGCAAACCCAGTACAGTTTCCCCCAAAGTGAATTTTCTGGTCGTTCCTTAATTTCTGTTTTTGATTACAATATCCCATCTTTTCAGGCAAGCTCTTCCAAACACCTACAGGAAGGTAACTCAGAAAACCACTGTGATCTGATTCTTGATCTGTTTCTATGATTTAAATCTCTCAAAAGGAATCACTTATTCTACCATCTAGGTTCCAGGACTTGGAAAGCTTTAAAAAGACAGAGAAATAACAGTATCATTCAGGAAGCGAAGCACCAAAGAGTGAGGTACCATCAGTTTCCAATTAAAACATAGTACATATTTACTCATTCCCTAATGGTTGAAATGTTCTCTCCTTTAACAACAATTTCAGAGTATAAATTAAATTAAACCATTAGCTAATTCCCCATTTTATATCCTATTTCAATCACATTTACTACTGTTTGATTGCCTACTCGATGTTATCTGCAATACTATACACATATTGATTTGTGGACATTAATATAAGATCAAGAGCACACTAAAAAAGTAGCTAAAAGAAACCACAGAGGAATAATTAGACTATTACAACTTCCTAATTGTCCTTTTTCTCCTTTGAGTATTTAAGAGAAAACAAGTTTTAAATATGTTATCAGTAAGTCACTGAATGTTAGGAAATAGTAATAATCAAGTTACTGTAATTGTTAATCAATATGATAAGAAAACACAAACATGGCAACAATTGCTGGTAACAATAACAAGGTGAGGTCTGGTCTTGAGTTTTGTTTGGACTCTGGCATCCTGACTCACCCTGAACAACAACATATTCTGGGAAAAATCCCACAGCGCCATGCACTGTGTCTGTACCAGGCTGGAAAAGTGATGGTCAGCACCACGTAGTGGATGTCATGCCCATGATACCTCACAGATTGTCTGCCCAAAAAAATCTCTACCTCTCTGACCAAGCTGGGTGTTTGGGTTGAACCCCTCAGACAGGCTGGGCTTGGACTCAGAGAGTAAATACTGTTATGTTTCAGACTGATGGATTATATCCTTTATTATTTGCTCAGTTCTAATTCAGACAAATCACCACTGAACAGGCATTGGTCACAAGAAGTCTGTTTAGCATATTAGTCCCTTGAAGAGGTACTGGGTACTTAGATGTTTCCAGCTGTTCCTCCCGCAACTTCGTAAGGTAATGTGGGTTTGCATCCCAGACAGTAGAGGAGGGAATTCAGCTGGAATATCCCAGCTAAGACAAATCATTTCCAGCATCAAGGCCACCATCATCTGCATTTTCCAGTGATAACAGCCAACACTACTGAGTTTTCTGATTAAGTTACTCCTGTCAGTTGTTGGGTATGCACAAAGTTTGCCTCTTGGACTAAACTCATTTGTACTACTTAGCTAAAATTATGTGTAGTGTGTGGTTCTTGAATGACCTGTGACGTTCAGCCCTGACAGCATGGATTCTGTTCTGTTTGGGGAGTTTAACTTATGAAAAATGAACAATTACTATTTTCTAGGTATCTTTCTAGAAGGTTAAAGAAGAGTTTTGCAGATCATATTTGCAGAGCAAAGCCATGACTTCTGGTTGGCTTAAAGCATGCCAAGCAAGTTGTAAGAAACTTCAAGCCTAGATAAAACCCTGGCAGGTGGATTTTACTGAAAGATTTGGGATGATCGTGTTATGATCTGCAGCAGTCCCATTATGACTGAGTGTCCATTATAACTGATGCTCAATCAAAGAAATTGTGCACCCATTTTGTATTCCCAAATATTTTAAAGTACTCTTTCTGTAAGCCTCCATGTGTAAAAATCCTGATGGAGTCAGGATTTTTCTAAGAATAATCCACTTCCAAAGGATAAAAAAGTGACAGAAGGGCTCTTCAGACAATGAATCTGACACTGCTTAGACAGCACAGGAAAAATATTTATTTTTGCCAGAGCCCAAGAAAACATGAATGAGGCAGTGAAAAATGAAACCAATGGAATGAACACCAGCTGCTTTGAATGTTCTATTAACAGACAAGTAACTAAAGGACTAAAATCCAAACTGGAGAGATATGGGAGGTGTGTAAAAATCCCTGCCATGATAGAACAGCTACAAAACTGTATGAGCAATGGCTGTTAGGGGTTTTAAATTGGAAATTAAGCAAAGCTTAAGTCATCAGTTTTTAAACAATTAGAACTGCATTTGAGAAGTAAACAGATGTATTAGTTTTGAGCAATATGAGATGACTTTATGAAGCCAAATGTAAGCAGTGGTGTAAGCAGTGTGCAATTTTCTATTCTTGGGCAAATATACTTCGTCAGAACTGAAAGAAGGTGAGGCAGCAGGAAACCTTCTCATACAGACTGCAACATTTTAAATTACTGCAGCATGCATATAACTAGTAAATTAGAAAGAGATATTTCTATCAATCAGGAGGGGAGCTGGGATCTCACTAGCTTTCCAAGTCAGTGTTCTTCCCCAGTCAATTCAGGGCAACAAAAACTGTTCAAGATGAGGGAAACTGCAGTACAAGTCTGAATGCTCCACTCACGTCTCCTCCCTTGCTAAGTTATCTCCTGTTCAGCATTGATACTAACCTAAAGTTTTATGAAAGTTCAATTGATTTTTTAATATTTTATTAAATATCCTTTCCATAGGACTTGAAAAGATTATTAGGCTGAACTCTCTTTCACTTCTGACCTTTCACAGACATTGCACCTTACATTGATTTTTCAGGTCTTTGATACTGGCTGAGCTACAACAGTTCCAGCAAATAGGAGAGGAGGGGGAATCAAATGCCATTGCATTAAAGAACTAAGAAGAAATTAACTAAGTTCGATTACCAACGATTCAACTGTCCTATCTCCTCCCATCAGTACAAGACCTTCAGAGATGTCAGCAAGAAAACACTTTTCCTCATATTCACCCCAGATTCAGCAGCCTTAACATTGCTTCCAATCCCCTTTATCAATCACTCTTAACAGTAAAAACAAGTATTAAAATAAATACCTGAGATGAGTCTTTAGGCAGTACTAAATATTCTCTTTCTCTACTAAATGATTTTCTGTCAGCTGGCTCGTCAGGCTCCAGAGGGAGCAGCAGGGGATCATTTGAAAAGAATTATGTTGCACCAGTGATAAATTAAATCCACCTGAATCAATAGCATTTAGATTTTTAAAAGGATACAGCCAAGACACTATCAATTAAAGCAAATTCTGACTCAGTAGGCTTAGTTTTCACATCAGGGTCTTACTTAAGCCAGTCTCCTAGAAGATAGGTGGGGTAATTTTATCTCCAATTTAGACATCTGACTGATGGACGCGAACACTTGACCTATTAATTCCTGGCTCTTTTTATGTCAGGCATGAAGTAAACGGTTTGTTTTCATTGTCCACCAGAAAGAGTCCAGTGCCCCCTGAAAGATATTTGAGACACCCACAAAGCGATGGGAATCTCTCATATGACCAGTAGACCTGTGCCCTGGCAGGACACCCTCATGCGTCTGAGGCGGCACTGAGTGCTCATATGTGGGCCACTGATTCAATCAGTTCATGCCATCCTAAGATTAAATTGCAAATAGATCCAATGTAAGGAGCTTAGTGTGAGTAACTCAGACTCAGCCATCAAAATCATTGGTACCTAAATTCAGCAAGATTCCATCTACTGGCAAAATTTCCCACACAAAGTTGCTTTAGTGATAGTTTTAGTAGTACTTGAATTAAAGAATTTACAGAAGTCATTCAGAAAACCTTCAGTATCATCCATAGGACATGATGTGGAACATTACCAAGAGGATTTAGGGGTCTAAATCTGGTGATCCCCGTTGGTATTTGGAGGGTTTTTTTCCTCATGTCTCAAAAGACAAATATTAATCATGTCAATAAAGGCACTAAGGGAGGATTTGCAGACACTGCCATTTGTTTCTTGGTTAATACTCAGGGATTTGGGTTTTTTCTTGTTTGGAGAGACATGTTTTACTCTTGATTCCAGCAGCCATAAGTTAAAAAAGCCTCCAATCATAATTTCAGGCAGAAATGGTGCCCTGTTTCTTCCATTATCTGATTTCTCCTTTTGCCTTACAGCTGAGAAATTTTGAAAGAGTGTGAAGGTAGATTAGAGTTGTATTATCTTCAGTTTAGCCTCCAGAAGACCTGAAGGATGACTAAGTCCCAAGTAACACCTGCTCTGTCCTCCACTGTTACATTTTGGGAACCCAGGTGGATGCACACCAGCAGGATCGGCATGAACTGCGTGCCTTGCTAGCAGTAATTCTTCTATTTATGTTTCCAGATCCCTCATCCTACCCAGTCATGTTAACAGAGGCAAAGAAACACAGCTTTTAATCTCTGAGCTTGTGTGAGTAAGCAAGCAGCTAAAATCTCTAAGGTTGAATTAATTATGTATTTTGAAACTCTTCGTAGGCTCAGTTCAGGCTGTTTTCAGAGCATGAGATTATTTTGACAATATAATATCTTACAGGATAAAGGTCAGCAGCACTTGCTTCTTTCAAGAGAAATTTCGCCGCAGGGAGAAGTTCAGATCCAGGCCCCTTGTAATTACTGTGGATGTATATAGGACTTAAATAACATGGGGTCAACAGGGTTTTCCTTGTAGCAGTATTCACCATCATCAACCAGGGAATTACTTTACAAAGCAAACCTAGTCAGTCAAACCTACCAGTTGCTCGTAACTTCTTAGCCTACACATTTTAAAATGCTTTATTTAGAAAGATGACTGCTGAGAGAAGCAGTTTGAATTGCTTTTTAATAGTCCATTTTTAATTTCCCGATTCTTATAAATCTCAGTTCAACTACAGAAGAATTTGGTCTGGAAGGGACCTTATGAGGTTATTTAGTCCAATTCCCTGCTCAGAGCGGAGGCAGCATCAAAAATAGAGAAGGCTTATCAAAGTCAGTCCTCCAGAACATTTTAATAATATTTGGAGGGAGTTTTTCAAACAGAACATGTACTTCAGTACATATCGAGAAGAGACCAGAATTGAATTTACTTCTACACAAGGTCACTTTTGATAAAATTTATTTGACCTGCTTTAGTTTATTTATTTCACCAGTATACTTAATGATGAATTGGGCTCTGCTCACAAGTGTCTCTTTCTTTGCAACGGCTATAAAAGAAGCCTTGTTCAGATGTAGCCACCTCCAATTAGTCAGATGAATGCCACCCCAAGAACCAAATACAACCATTCAGTTATGTCATGATCAGTTGCAACATTTGTGTACAAAGGGGAAATCTAGATGGCAAGGTGACCATCAGCATTCTTCTATAATGTATTCCCAGTAACTGTTTCCCCAAGGATTTATTTTAACATGCCAGGTCTCTGAGGATCTTTTAAAAATCTAATTTGTTTACATGTTCCTAACACTCCTAAATGTACTGTTATTGACTGAAGTACAATGACCTGAATTATTAGTGTTTTATTTCACATTGTTATCAAACAGAAAAAAGGCCAGAAGATACTCCTGGAGTTTCTTATACTTCTCACTGAGCCCTGAATGTATTGAGCCTCAACGCAGACAAATATTTATCGAAGGATACAAAGGCATCAGCCGAATTAAAAAAAAAAAAAAAAAAGAATGCCCGTATACAGTTTGTTTCTAAGAGTACATATCACTTCCAGGATATCCAGTGGCATAACATATTGTAATGGCATTGATCTAAAACCTGCCAGAGCTGAGCATCACACAGAGTCGAACTGTTTGTAAATCAGCTTGCCAAATGGAATACAGTTAAATCATATACATGCCACTCCAGTTCTCAGGAAGAAGGAGGACATTTTATTAAATGTTTTTGCATTTCCTATGGTATAGTTGCTGAAAAGAGAAAACAGGATTTCTCTCCAGAAATGTGTTGTGATGTGTTTAGGAAAAGATTAAGGCACTTCAGAATAGCTGGTATGATGAACTCCATGGGACACATACAACCAGGAAAAACTCTTAACAGGTCTGAATCCCTACATAAATACCATCCAGAATGATGAATTTCAACACATTTCAAGCCAGCAAAATGGAAAGATGACCTTGACTTATTAGTTTTTTCTTCTGAGAAATTTTCAAGACAATTATAACTCTCCTAATGACAAAATATTAGGTCCTTAGAGTAGATGTGGAAACTAAACCTTCTCTGCTCTCTTTATGTGTTTCATTCCAGGTTTTGACAGTGAAAGATAGCATAGTGCAGTCAACTTCCTCTAGTGTTACTACGATTTAAACATTAAGCACATTTTTCTGAATAAAACAACTGGCAGTGACCTCAAAGTCATTTGTATAATATGACGGATGGTTTGTATAATAAGATGATCTAAATATCTTTGAATTTGAAAGCTAAATATGCTCTGCAAAATTATTTTAATGCTCCATTAGCTTGTAATCTTACTTTTTTCCACTACTATTATTACTAAAAAAAGAAAAATTCAAGAAGAGAGTGCAAGTCATTGTCATCTACCACAGGATTTCACCGTGGTTTGTGCTATATTAAGAGTTGTGCATATGATCCTACAGGACTTGGATCCCTCTGCCTGTGTAATTCACTGTGATACAGTGGAAAGCAATACATGCTTACACATTCTTATCATTGATTTAAAAAAGAGATAAGGACCTGCAGAGAAAGCTATCAGAACATAGGAAGAGTGCCGCACAGCACCTAAACCTTAAAATGCCCTTTTCTCTAGGGTTTGCAAAAGGGACAATACTCATCTTCACTTACTCTTGCTCAGCCAGAAATGTCTCAGGGCTGTCCCCTGCACTGCCAGAGGGCACAAGTCTTATCCATGCAGGCCCCAGGATGCCTTTGTGAGATGATCAAGATCTTCAGTGCCCAGCCAAAGGCCTACATCTGCAAGACTCTGACTACTCCCTAATCCTCGCCAAGGTAAAAACCATAATCACTAGAAAGTGCTTGGCCCAGGAGGTTTGTTAACAGGTCCCAAAAACCCTTAGCAAGGGTTTGGTAAAATGTTTTTCACACCATCTTTTTCCGCACTCATCTTCAGAAATGCTACCAAAAAAAAAATCACATAATTTTACATAGTAGAAATAACCCATCATTGAGTTTTTGTCGGTGTAAAGGCAAAGACGAATATGAGGAGGGGGAGGAGAGAGTGCTCTTTTCAGAGTTTGTGAAAAATTGAGGCTGTTTTTATTCTCAGTTCCCACGGAATTAATTTCATGACTATCCCAGACTGAAGTCTTCTGGTATTTAAACTTATATCAGTTCAAGCTGCCAATATGAGGCATCACAGAGAAAAAGGTCCTAAGGGTACTGTTGAATAACTCAGTTTCACACCAGCGAAAACATTTCATTTGGAATGTACCTATCTCTCCTATAAACGACTGCAAATATCATTCATTTTCCAAGAGGCAATTGTGGAAATGACTGTAATCAGGTTGCCTTAACATGAAATCTTCAAATGAATGTATGCAAACATAGTTTGTCAGTGTCACTGAGGATAATCTGTTTGATTAGTCCCAAATATTTAATGAAAATAATTTATTTCTGCCACACATCACAGTATGTATGCACCAGTTGTAGGCTCTGTCATGGACTGGTGAACAAAATCAAATCTAATGACAAAGGACAGGGTATTCATTATTGCTCAAAATAGCTAATCCTGCATCAGTGCTAGATTATACCCACAGCTCATCTTCAAGGACCTTTTGAATCAAAGTTGATGCAACATAATTTCTAATCCATCTGAGCTCTGTGAGCTGCAAATAGTATGAATACATAATAGTCATTTCCCTACAACATGTTTGTTTTAAAAGTCCAAAGACGACTTCTTTTGCCACAGAAAATAAAACACTAGGTAATTTTTATTGTTTTCTGCCTCAAAAATAGCAGGTGGCTGATAGAAAACTGCAATGAGTTCTGTTTCTGCTCATCCATCTGCGGCTCAGTCTATTGTACAGCTCTTATTTATTGACATTGTATGTCAATGTCAAATATGTTTGCAGGCTATTTAAGCTTTTATTATACTACACTTCTATAGGATTAAAAAACTATCTTTGTTTTAACAATGTCTGTATGATTAGTTGATGGCCCAGCAGTAACACTGAGCAGCTTCACTGTATGTCCCTAGGCTGTAACATATGTTTTTGTCTTCTGCTTTCTTTTAGTGTTTATCTGGCAAAAATTGAATATTACAAATATTGAAGTGTCACTGTTGATGTCTGCATTGTTACAATAAGGGTCTCTCAGCATTTCAACTTCAGACCTTCATTTGATCTTGAAAAACGTGGTAAATTTAAGTAATTTTTTTTGTTTAGATAATAAACTGAAAAGGAAAGCAACATTACAAAGGTGGACACATTTTTATAATCTATGCATAGAATAGAATAGAATAGAATAGAATAGAATAGAATAGAATAGAATAGAATAGAATAGAGTATTTCAGTTGGAAGGGACCTACAACAATAATCTAGTCTAACTGCCTGACCAACTTAGGGCTGACCAAAAGTATGTTATTAAGTACACTGGCCAAACGAGTCTTAAGCACAGACAGGCCTGGGGCATCGACCAGCTCTCTAGGTAGCCTTTTCCAGGGTTTGATCATCTGCTCAGTAAAGAAATGCTTTCTAATGTCCAGTCTATACTGTTTCCATTGCTTATACACACAATTAGTACTCTGAGGACTTCTAACTGTACACAATATATAGGTAGTGGGTTAAAGATTTTGGGGAAAGAAAAGGTTCTGCTTTGTCCTTCCATTTCATTTAAATAGTCAGTGAAGNTCCTGTTTCCATCCCAATCAACAGCAATAGGAAAGTTTCTAAGGAATTTGAAAACTTTGTTTATTATTGTTTGGGGTACGCAAAACAGAAAATTAAAGTTCTATCCCTCATGGTTTCTCTCTCCTGTCTTTCTGCTTAGATACAATTCACTTTCTCTAGGTCAACTGTACTTCATAAGTCACAGTTAAAGTCCTTCAAGTCAAAAACCCATACATTCATATGCCTGTGCATAAATAGCACACATGAGCACACAGAGCATGATTATACACCTTAGGTTTAAAGACACAGATACATATTTCAGCATCCAAAAGAATTCTGCAAAACACTAGCAGTTATTATTCAAGGTATTGATTTTAATGAGAGCCAAAAGTTTCAGCATCCCTGGAAATCAGGACACTTATTTAGGTCATATGGATATTAGCCAACATTTTCAAAAATAGCTGTCTAAACTTAGGAACAGAAAATCATATTTAAGCATCAGCCTCAGCAGTTCATTTTTTTCAGTTATTAACCACTTGCAACTGCTAGCTTATTTTCCTAAGTCCATAGGCCACAACTTTTCAGAAATTACTGAATAGTTACAATGGTTTGATTTTGGACGTCCAACTTCTGTGACATGTTCAAGGGTCAGATTTCCAAAGAGCAAGACTTAACCATTTCTAATTAGGCTGATCTAGGCATCCAAAATATCTAATCTTTTCTCAAAATGTTGGATTTCTGAAGTAAAGTTTAGGACTTCTAAAATACTTTAGCATTACTGTTGTGGTGCTTTTCCCTGTTTCACCTATGCACAGTGATTTTGCAATGCACAGTGTTATGGATGTGTTTTGGAAATCTAAGTTAGGTGTACAGCAGCAGCTGTGGGGCAAGAGCAGTCAAGCTGGGGGCCAAGGGTGACAGCCCTTCCCGACACAGTATCATTCCACAGCACCCAGCCAGAGAAGCAGAGGGGATGGGGAGGTGACCAGGGTCAGCCACAGCCCAGGGATGGCCAGACTATCCTGCAGCTATGTCAAGTTTGAGGTGACACCAGGGAGGACCAGGGTGGGGATGGAGCATGTCCAGGCACAGGCATGGCTGTGACAGGGCGCAGGCAGGGACAGCAGCTGGACCCCAGGTTATGCTGCACCGTGTCAGAGCTGGCCTGGAGCACAGCCACCAACCCCTGGGGAGTGGCGAGAGGTTGTGGCACCTGTTCGTGCCCTCGGGAACCTGAGAGCAGCTTCATCTCACCCCACTTCAGAAATCTGAGTGTTAGATATCTCAAATGGAGCTAGCTGCCCCAGATTTTGCACAGTCAGTGGATAGAAAAAACCACCTCCGTGGGGCAACACTGGTCTGTTTTAGACACCCGTCCTTGGATAAGTTGAATCATGAAGGCACTGATTTCTCTAACCAGACAAATGAAGAATCTTGTATGAATCTAGCTTTTAGGTACCTAAATCATGAGATATAATCCCTCCCGCCAATTTGATTTTAGTGGAAGAAGGGGTTAGTCATACCCATATTTTGCCTTGAAATATTCTTGCTGTCATCCGTATGTGACAGCAGGTACACCTTCTCTCAGCTCTTTTAAGAAAAAGTTATTTCTCTGTCAAAACTAACTTTTGTTATCCTTGTAACCATTATGAAGAAGAAGGTGTGTCTAGCCTCCAACTTTCAATTATTAATCCATAGATTTTACTTTTAGCAAAACATATGAGAATAAAGTAAAATATGGTGTTATGCGAATGTAGGCTGCAATGACAGGCTATAATTCAGATCAAATATAGTTACTAAAACCAGTGTGAGAAAAAAATATTAGAATTCAGCATATATTTGTAACTTGCTTGTTTTTTACGATGTCAGAATTTGAAAAGAAAATTTAAAAATGCCTGTTTCATTTTGATTGTGTAAACCTTCTCAGATATGAACTTTGAAAGGTTCTTCCTCATACTGTTATGCATGCTCACTCTCTCAGCACCAGACAGACACCAAGCAAAGAACTGCAGCTTTTAAAAACAGTATTAGGATGCATGGCAAAAAACACCTGCTCCAGCTGCTTTTTTAATGGCAGAACAGCTATACTGGTTGGGAGATAGTGAACACATACCTCAGGAAAGAGGCAATTTACTGTAACACTTCTGTAACCCATGATCTGAGCAATCAGATTTCCCTTTCAGCAGCAAGTGCAGGGCTGATAACTAAATGAACTGTTATGCAAGGTGTCAAACTTGTCCCTGTGAAACCTTAGGGTTACACCAAAGGTGAGTTTGACCTGTGGGACTTCAGCACCAGAGATTCAGCATTTCTATTATTAGATGATGTGTCAGCACTAAAAGTACTATGGATAATGTAGCCACAAAACTGAAACAGACAATAAGGAAGGGAACTTCACAATTAATGAAGAACTAATTTAATGAAGGCTGTGAAAAGAAACTGTGATGCATGTTTAAAGGGCAGGGAGAAGAGACTGTGAAGGGTCATTGTAGTCCTCTGCTCTTCGTATTTATCTCCTTGATGACTTATATCACATATTCATTAACACAGATTATCTACAAAACTGCCTAGATTTTTATCTAATAGTAATATTTAATAGAAGCTGATCCTGCATTTCTTGTCTTGTTTCATGACACCAAGTCTACCTATATATATGTAGTGCAGGTGGCATTTGGAGCCCCATACAGTCCTGACAGTCAAGTTGAACAGCATTGTCAGGAGATGCACATGTTTCAAAGACAAGAAACTCATGTCGAGATGTTAAGCAATAATTCCGAATCAAAGAAAGATGTTCACTACAGCCTGATCTTAAAGATATTGAGCATCCATGAACGTATGGTAAATGAATAGAGGCTTAACACCGCTGATGACCAGAAAACTTTTGTTTTGTAAGACATATAAGAAATTTGAATGTAAGTGATAAGATACACAGAACGAGTACCATAGCCCTGAACCTGAGCAAGCATCACAAATGTAGTAACAGAACAGACGGGTAAGTACAGAAAACAGAGAAGAGTGAGCAGGAAGCTCTGGAGAGTAATATTTTTTGGGAGATGCAGGAGGAGGAAGAGTGGTTGGGGACTAGGGACTGGGAAGCAAGAAGACTTTAGGGAGCTTTGGTTTGTTTGATTAGGGTTATTCTGAAAGCGGTGGCCGAGGCTTTTGGACACATTTGTAAGTGCAGCCTGGAATAGCTGAGGCTGCTTTGAGGATTTGCTGTGTGTCTGCTGTTCAAAGGAAGGTTAGCAGAGTGCAGATGGGACTGGGGTAGCACCCTGTGTGATCCTGATGAAGAGGCAACCGTTGCCCACACCTAGGCAAGGTTAAGAGGCTAAGTGGCTGAGTCAACAGCAGACTTTGTTCTTAGAACCTGTACTGCAGAGAGCACAAGGAGCAGCGTATCACCTTGCTGCTTATTTTGTGGAGGTTTGGTTGTTTTCTTTGATGTTCTTCTGTATTTCTAACATATTGCTAACCAGTTTTATTAAAATAAGAGTATGAGCAATACTGATCACTCCTTCAAAGAAGAAGGTAAACTAATAAAAGCTTCTGAAAAAAACCCAATTCCCTGTTCATAGTATGCTATGGATGAACAGGAATTATCTAAGTTTTGTTCACAGAGTGTGAGCAGTATCTTGTCCTGACGGATCTGTCCTCTTGAGATGAGGAGGGTTGAACCGAAGAAACGTACAGAACAAAGGTTCCCATTGGAAGCCTATAGCGTGGTCAGACCATTCCCACCTTGGCTGTGTCACCCCTTGTGCCAACATGCTCCCATGGGAGTGCAACTTTAGCAAATCCCATGAGATTGCCACATGTACCTGTGGTGTACAAAATGAGTTGTCACTGTCCATGTTGCTACCACTGATGCAGGGAAGGCCCAAGGGGGATGTTCTGGAGGCTAAATTTGGGGTGCCAGGAAAGACACAGAAGTCCAGGACCTTATTGAAATCATTCTCTGAAAAACCGCCAGCTCCATGCATAAGACCAAAGATGCAGGCAAACAACCACAGTGTCTATGAAAGAATGAGATGACAGTATAGTAATTAGGGACTTAGGCATCTGAGAAACTGGGGAAACCTGTATAAGAAGAATGAGATATATGTTAATCATAACAGAACCAGGCTGCTGGCACTAAAATTTAATATACTGGCGAGAAATGGTTACAGAGGGAGCAGACGAAAAGCTGACATTGTAAGAGCATCTCTCTTCAGACTTATTTGACCTATGTGGTGGTTGTGGCTAATGCTCAGTGTACCTCTGAGAATAACGGTAGAATAATTTCTGCACAAATACAATAAATAAGGAAGGTGAGTTAGACCACTTACAACGCCATTTTGCTGGTGTGTGCCAGTTTCAGGTGGCAGGGTGAGGGCAGAACTTGCAAAAGTTTCTACACCAGTGCTAAAAGCATAAAAACAAAAAGATAGGAGAACTAAAACTTGTGTTTTTTCAATAATGGGATGGCCTAGATGGCACCAGGCTTCACAGAATCACAGAATGTTAGGGGCTGGAAGGGACCTCTGTGGGTCACCTTGTCCAACCCCCCTGCTGAAGCAGGGTCACCTGGAGCAGGCTGCACAGGACCTTCTCCAGACGGGTCTTGAATATCTCCAGAGAAGGAGAATCCACAACCTCTCCCGGCAATCTGTTCCAGTGCTCCATCACCCTCAGAGGGAAGAGGTTCTTCCTCATGTTCAGCTGGAATTTCCTATGCTTCAGTTTGTGCCTGTTGCCCATTGGCCTGTTGCTGGGCACCACTGAAAAGAGTCTGGCCCCATCCTCCTGACACTCACCCTGAAGATATTTATAGGCATTGATAAAGTCCCTCTCAGCCTTCTCTTCTTCAGGCTAAACAAGCCCAGCTCCTTCTGCCTCTCCTCATAGGAGAGATGTTCCAGTCGCGTAATCATCTTTGTAGCCCTCCACTGGTAGCTATCCAGTAGCTCTTCATCTTTCTTAAACCGGGGAGCCCAAGCCAGGCTTGCTGGAGTCAGATGGGATTCACCTTTCTCACAGGAGGAAGAGTGTCTTTGCTCATGAGCTAGTGGTGCTCATTGACAGAGCTTTAAACTAGGGTTGAAGGGGGAAAGGGATAGTATCAGCCCTGCCCGTGGAGAGCTGTGGGATGACACGCCACGGTAAGAGGGATGGGGTGCTATTGGGGGCCCTCAGCCTGTTGCTCTGAGATGTGCTGGCTGCGCTGCAGCACACCTGAAGTCTTATAAAGATGAGTCAGGAGCACCTGAGGTAATGGGGGCCAATTATGTGGAATGAAGGGGTGTTCCTCTAAGAAGGAGACACGGCCAACAATCCAGCTGAAGTTCAACAAGGACAAGTGGAAGGCTCTGCACGTGGGTTGGGGCAATCCCAAACACAAACACAGGCTGGGTGGAGAATTGCCAATGGCCTACCTGACCAAGCTAGTGCTCTTCTATGATGGAGTGACTACATCAGTGGACAAAGGAAGAGCTACGGATGTCATCTATCTGGACTTCTGTCAGGCCATTTACACAGTCCCCCACAACATCCTTCTCTCTAAATAGCAGAGATATGGATTTGAAGGGTGGACTGTTCAGTGGATGAAGAATTAGTTGGATGGTCACATCCAGAGGGTAGTGGTCAAAGGCTCAATGTCAAGATAGAGATCTGTGACAAGTGGTGTCCCTCAGGGGTCTGTATAGGGACTAGTACATAGTGGGATTGAGCGCAACCTCAGCAAGTTTGCAGATGACATCAAGCTGAGTGGTGCAGTCGACACACCTGAGGGATGAGATGCCCATCCAGAGGGACCTGGATAAGCTTGGGAAATGGGCCCATGTGAACTTCATGAGGTTCAACAAGGCCAAGTGCAAGGTCCTGCACATGGTTCAGGGCAACCTCCGGTATGAGTACAGGCTGGGGGATGAAAAGATGGAAAGCAACCCTGCCAAGAAGGACTTGGGGAAAATGTTGGATGAAAAGCTGGACATGACCGAGCAATGTGTGTTCTTGCAGCCCAGAAGGCCAACCGTATCCTGGACTGCATCAAGTGAAGCAAGGCCAGCAGGTTGAAGGAGGGGCTTCTGCCCCTCTGCTCCATTCTGGTGAGACCCCACCTTGGCTACTGCATCCACCTCTGGAGCCCTCAGCACAGGAAAGACATGGACCTGTTGGAGTGGGTCCAGAGGAGGCCACAAAAATGATGGGAGGATTGGAACATCTCTCCTATGCAGACAGGCTGAGAGAGTTGAGGTTATTCAGCCTGGAGAAGAGAAGGCTGTGGGGACATCTTATTGCAGCCTTTCAGTATTTTAAAGGGGCTTGTAAGAAAGACGGCTCAAACATTTTCATAGGGCTTGTTGCAGTCGGACAAGGGGTAGTGGTTTTAAACTAAAAGAGGATAGATTTAGACTAGATATAAGGAAGAAATTTTTTACAGTGAGAGTGGTGAAACACAGGCACAGGTTGCCCAGAGAGCTGACAGATGCCCCATGCCTGGAAACATTGTAGGTCAGGTTGGACAGGGCTCTGAGCATGTTGAAGATGTCACTGCTAATTGCATGGGGGGTTAGACTGGGTGACCTTTAAACGTCCCTTCCAAGCGAAACTGTTTGATGATTCTATGAAAATTTTCAGATCAAACAACAAACCTAACATAACAGGCACCTCAAACACACAGTGGAGGAGCAAAACCATAGGGATACGATGTCATCAAGCAACAAACCTTATGGGAAGAATGTGGTAAGATGTAAACGCGGGAGAGTGACCTGTATGTGACAGACAATATTAAGTGTAACAAAAAAAGTTCTATGGACTCCTCTCAGGTGCAAATTCCTGATAGCAGCATATGCTGCTTGGATTGCACAACCAACACCCCACACAGGATGACAGCAGTGATTAAGAAATTTTGTGTGAGATGAGAGAAACTGTAAGTTTAGGAGAGGCAGCAGTAGGTAGGAGATTTCAGCTACCCAGCTATGAACTACAGCCATGCTTCACTGTGATACAGAGATAACTCTTTTGAATACAACAAATGACTGTGTAGAACAGTTGGTCCTCAAAACCACAAGGAAAGATGACCTTCTTCTGCACTTGATCTTGAATTGTGCACAGGACCTAGCTGAAGGTTTACCCATGGAGAAGTCATGCTGTAGCGGGTTTAATATGGCAGCCAGAGAAAGCAGAACAACACCACACTGCACATGAATATTGAGCTTGAAGAGATGGAACTATATAAGAATAAGTCAGACCAGACAAGGTGGAGGACATGAGGAAGGCAGAGAGTAGTCAAAAGAAGAAGAAAGTCTATGAGAAGCCTGAAGAATATCCAACAGTAGTGCATTCAAAGTGGAGGTAAAATATTTGTCATAGTTCAAAAAGACGAAGCGGTACAAGAAAATAACTTATGTAGCACAATAGGACATGTAGGGAGACTAGAAAATTGACTGGTATTTAAGAAATAGGACGTTGTCTCAAACAAGCAGAACAGAGAAGTCCATAAAACATAGCAGATCGAATGTAAAGAGGAAATGCTGATAATTAAAACAAAAACCAAAACAAAACTGAATAGTGCTTTGCTCTCCTTAAACTAGTTTACTCCTTGAAGTACAATAAAAATCAGAATCAGACCAGGAAACTGCTACAGCTGATTGATGGCAAAGGTGTAAAAGGAACATGTGGGGACAATAAGGGAACAACAGGGAAGCTCTGTAATTTCCTTATATTTTTCTTTACTGTTGAAGACGATGAGCTTTGAAGAACTGACACCTTTGCAGCACATTGGTCAGAAGGGTGAGATGAATTTGGAGTAAATATGTAGAAGTCTCAGACCAAGCAGATAAATTAGATTTCAGTAAATCACTGGGACCAGATGGTGTTAACGCCTGAGTCTTGAAGGAGCTCAAACGCGAAATTGCACAAGTGCTCGCCGAAGAGTGCAATGTGCCATTGCAAACAGCCACATGCCAGAGGACTGGTGGTGCACCAGCTGCCACCTTGCCTCCCGGCTCGAGAGCCACTCCGGAGGGAACGGGGCCAGTGACTCACCTCCACATCACGCAACATGGTAGAGCCCATAAGCAGAACAAGATCACTGAGCATGTGAACAAGAGCTATTTTGTGGAAAAGAACATGGGCTCTGCATAAGGAAAGCCTGCCGCAGAAACCTGTGATAGCATCTCCTGGCACCAGTGTTGGAGGCAAACTCAGAAGGGCACTTCTCATGTCCACTTTGGCAGTGCCTGAAGAGTTTAAAACTTCAGCTACTATGTCTGCAGTGTCTTGTATTTTATATGCTCCTGATTCACTGATAACCCTGCTATTCCTTTTCTTTCACATCACAAAAATTTCCAAGGCTTATCCATACAAAGGATCTCTTCTAAGGCTTATCCTATGCTTCGACAAAACATTAGTTCTGACTGCATTTGCATTAATAGGTCCTCTCTAGATGTGTCCTTTATTTTGTTTTGGCTTATAAAAGGCTTCTGCAGACTACTCTATCCATAAATATAACTTAGAGTTACATGGCCTATAGCATTTATCTGTATAGATTGTCACTCTGCCCCTTGTCAGACTCAGCTTAGTTTTGTGCAAGGTCCTTTGAAACCTCACTCTCTCCACATGAGCTTGAATGAATCAGAGAAAACTTGCCTCTGTTGGTATACAGAAAATTCTCCCTTGCCCAAACCACTTACATGGAAGATCCAGCTTCCCAAGAGGCAGTCCTTCTGTATTTTACCTTGAACTTTGCAGGAACTCATTAAACTCCAAAAGAACTCATTAAACTCCAAAAGAAAAATCCATTATGCTGCCATGTCTCTCAGCTTCAAATGGGAATTGTGCATTGATGGGCAATGTCCTATCACATCATTTCTTAATGGTTGTTGTGATTGTTATGCACAGCTATGAATGTACAAAAATACACTTAATGTCACTATAATATATTAAGGAAGTAGTAATAATATATTACAGAAAGTAATTGCATAGCACATAGATAATACTGACAAATTTATTTTAGCAAATTAAGAATACTGCAGAGGAGCTATTTTCCAGTTATCTTGGATTGAAATATTCACTGTTGGAAGTCTAATTTAAATTTTTATGATTAGATTATGATAACCATTGCAAACTCCATACTAAAAGTATATAGCCCTAAAAGTCCGTCTATCCTGAGATTCTTTGAGCAAGAAAATGTGTTTACCATGGAATATTTTATTAGCGCTTCATTTTAAAAAGGTGCTTCCCCACAGGGCAGAGTTTTCCTCGCACTGGACTCTGAAGAAAGTTGATGATACCACAGTCTCTTCCTAACTGGATTCACAAGCTACAAAGCAACGAATCTTGGTTATTTTCTGTCACTTGGCTATGGAGACCCACAAGTCTCAGCCTGAAGAAGCTGTGGTCATAGATTTCCCATCCCTGATTGCATCCAAATGACTAATTACCTGTCAGTTCCTATTGAGAAGGTAAAAAACGCTGTTCTACTTTTATTTGCTAGCAATGCACCATATATTTAAGTAAATATTGATTTTCTAATCTCTAAGATAAAGTACCACAGAATGGCGATTTTGAAACAGTGGTAGTGCATATAACACCACACGCTCCATTAACCTGTTCCTCCTCCCCTGTGCCAAGGTTTATTATTAGTCTGGGTAGCCCAGTTCCCAAATATTTGACTTTTTATTTTTATCTAATTGAACTCAAAACCCCAAATACCTCTTCACATCATGTCTACCTACCTTCTGTCATTCCTTGACACTGAGACAGCCCTTTCCCCCTCTCTTCATATCACCTTTCATGCAATTAAATAGTAAATATGTTGGGCAGGAACAACATCCTCTCATCTCTATCCTGCCTAGCTGTGTCAGTATAAACACATTCATGCTTTTTATTAATGTCTCAGTTTATTTAGAGGTACACGTCCAAATTGTCAATCAGTACCATAGAAAACATCTGTGGCAGGATAACAAGGAAAGGGAAATGCTGGAGATGACTGTTACCTTCTCTGGGACAGAAGCAGCAATGCGGATATAATGAGATGCAATCCAGCCACCAGGTAAGTGGAGGAAAGGTGGGAATCCAAAGCCTGAAGTCAATCTGAAAGAACATGCAATCTCTTCTTTCTAAAATCCGTAGTTGTAATGCAACAAAAAGGGTGCTGAATAAGCACATTCACTAAATGCTTCTGCTCTGATGATTTACTGGCTGTTGCCAACAATGTCTATTTAGTCAACAGCGGTATTATTTGATGCAGTTGTTATACTGCAGAATTTAAAATCTGGCAAGGTAGAGAAGGTAGTTCAAGTTCATAAATTCATAGATAACTCCAATAACCTATTCTGATTTCTGAACAAGAGCAAACACGCTTCACCAGGGAAATTCTTAAAAGCAGTTGAGAATCAAGGTTCATATTATCATTCAACCAGCACTAACAAGGACATCTAAGTATGATATTACTATGGCTTAATATAGCTATATATCAGCTGGGTGTCAGCTGCACTAAAACACAAAGGAGGTTTATTTTCTAACGATGCCATTGATTTTTTTTGTAGTAATACCAGTAGCAGTAGTTGTAAAAGAACAGAAGGTCTCAGTTTTGACCAGGGTGAGGCCATGCCAGACATAAAACAACATAGGGAAGTAAAATCATTACCTGAAAGAGTTTTTACCTCAATTAAAGGAGAAAAAGACAGAGGAATGCAACTTGAATGCAAGCTAGTGAACAACTGAACCAGTGCAAGTTCACTTTGCAGCAAGGCAGAAGCAGGAGATGACAAGGACCAGTCAAAACTTGCTGGCACAGTGGGTGCTCCACAGCTGCTGAATGCTACCAGCCATCTGCCATTGCTCACATGTAAGTCCAGTTCAGTTCCTCGTCACAGGTCCAGGCACAAACACATTGCTTTCTTTTAGCAAGTGTTAGGGAAGTGCAATGGACTCTGTAGGGTCTCAAACCAACCCTATCCAAGCAAAACAGAGCACCCTCAGTTTCTGTGATCAGCAGTGTCAGCCAAATGGAAAAAATACTATTTCACTGCTTTGCACAGAAAATGAAAAGATTGTAACTTTTATAACTCTAATGATTTTTAGATAAAAAATTAAATGATACAAGAAGCAGAAAATATTAAAAATCTATGTGGAGACCATCTATTTGGAGAGCAGGTAGACATCCGAACTCCGTGGAGTTTCAGTGATAAAGTTTACAATCTACAGGTACATTGATCTCGCTGTCAGTATGTTATTAAAGAATCATAATGCAGTAATCATGTTATAGCAGCTAGGAGGCAAAGTGGCATCTCATGTGTATAAGGAGTTTCTGAATATATTTGGTCATAGAGTTGGCTTATAATCTGTTATATTCGCTGTGCCTCAGACTTGATCTTATTATTCAGTCTGGAGGAAAAATGTGGAAATGCTTGGTCAGGTATGAGTGAGTAAAGAACGATTTGGTAACGTTCACCATGAATCTAGGATAGATACAGCTAAATAAATGTGGAAAGAAAGTCAAAATGTCTACTGGAGGAATGTGACTTAGGTATTCATACAGGTATGTGAAATGAAATGTCATTTCTCCTTTAGCTTGACACCATGACCCAGGGATTCATCTTTGTTCTCTGCAAGAGGTCTCACACCTCTTCTGTCTTTCATGCCAAGGCCTCCTAGCTGCAAAATGCTAACTGGGCACTTACGAACTACCCTGCTCAGAGAGTGTCCCTTGGGAAGCATCTTCTGGATTACATTAAAACACACCCACTAAGCATGTTCTTGGTATCATCCCAGATCACCAGGGTCACAGGAATTAAACCATTGCTAGTCCTTCCCCTAGTGAGTTTCAGATATCTGCTAGAGATCACTCAATACAAACCATTATATGTTAGCTCCAGTGAGTCCTGCTCCCTTCTGCTCCTTCTCCCCATCCTAGGAACCATGTCACCTCTGTAGTATGCTCCCCATCACGACTAGCTCTTTCTGCTCACATCAGAACCACCTGTATTCAGCCTTGGGTCTCCTTCTCTATCTCACAGAAGCTCTCCAAAGTCATGAAGTAAGCAAGAAAAAGTATTAGAAGGGTAGCACAGCACACAATGTTTTTATACCCTAGTTTGTAACAAAAGGACAGTCTACATTTATCTGGAGCCTAAGATAAGGGCTTCTAATTATTAGGACATGGTTACTTCTAAACAGTGAAGTGTAGAAGACATGAAGTTACTTGTGCCAGCTGGCCAATCACAGGGAAATGTGGGTTTCTACACATTCAGGCAGTATGTACTAGCATACAGCTCACACATGTATGACCTGCCAAAGGACAGTTATCATTGTATAGAACAAAGCAGCTGCTATGTTTTAGTTACTACCACCATAAGCCAAAAACCTCTAGTAATCACACTGTTGAAGTGAATGTATGTTCTTACACCAAACTCTCTTCTAGAGGCCAGTCTGAAAGGTGCTAGCCTCCCATCAGGGCTTTCTGAGTAGGGATTTTTACTGTTGTAGACTGAGTGATTAATCATATTTAGAGTATCATTAAGTACTTCTTCTAACAATGATAGATGATAATATTTAATAGCTACAGGAAAAAAAACCCAAACGGCTTTGATCCCAATTAAAATATAGCAGTGTGTCTTTTCACCACAGCACGTTTCTTGGAGGATTCAGAGTTGAGCTGTGGACGTATGCACTGCAGTGCTTCTAGAGCCAGCTTTGCCTCAAAGTTACATGGTATCCTAAATATATCAAAATTATTTTTCCATCTACTTTCCGATTAGGATACATATCATTACACTACCTGCTTATAGCAACACAAGCCTTTTCACATAAGTTCATTGATTTTCTTAGTGTTTCATGCACTGAATATGCTACCAAAATGTCTTGCTTTTATTATTTTGTTCTTAAATTTGTGCATTCATTCATTTCTCATCTATCCATCTGTACTATGTCATGTGTGCATTTCTCCTTCTGAGGCTGAATTGCTCTTGTCACCGATATTAAGGTAATTGGTTACTCCCTGGCAGAGATCAGGGAACAAGTTGATGTATGCAATGTGAAGACAGAGATTACTAATTAAAATAATTAATAATTATTATGTTTTCATTACTTTATATAAGACATAATACATGCATAGTATATAATGAACAATATAAATGGATGCATTAGGGAAGTGTGAGGAGAATGCAAGAAGGTCATACCCCAAAACCCACCCAAGAGATTTCTCAGCAGGGGCAGTGGCCCATCTGATTTTTCAACCTTCTTCATTTTGTCGTAACTTACCCCCAAACTCTGCTTATGTCCCAAAATGTGAATACAATTATACCAAAACTAACAAGAGAAAAAAAAAACCAAACAGTAATATTACACATCTTTCTGAACTGGAGTAGCTGGAGAACTATTTCATTTTCAGCAGACCAGGCTTTTTTAGATTAGAGAAATAATCTATATAGTTTTACTTGTCATTGAGAGACTGAACTTTATTCCACTGAGACAGAGAGTTAAGTGTCAATAACTGGAGAGGTTCTTAGCACCATGCATTCCCTTCTAGGGGCTGTCAGCTGACATTAGAGTCTACATTAGTACACCTACAATAAATGTGTCCCTGCAGAGTGCAGAATAATTACACGCAAAACATAAACCATAGAAAGGTTGAACATCTATATTTAAATAGAATTCTGATATTCACAAGGCAAAAAAAGTTCCTTCAAGGTCATATGGGAACCCTAGGGAAAAAAAGAAAATTACTTGCCAGGTCTAAGTTAGACAATAGTTAGCAGGGAACATGTGTTTTGTTGTCCTACTAAAAAGCGATGCCAATAGGTGACTTTCATCAAATTAACTTTAAAAAAACTAAAACACCTTGTTCAGTACTTAGCTTACAGTAAGCATTAACTTGACCCTTTAGCAAGAACAAAACCTCAATACATGTTATATTCCTTCCTGACATTGAAGGTCAATAAGAATTTTGCCATTAACTTCAAACAGGAAGAGAGCTCAGTCTCCTCCACTACTCTGCTCAAACTAACTTGCCCTTGGCTCCCCTTGTTAGATCTTGTTTTAGCCAAGATCCTGCCTGTCCACTTTTGCTGCCACTCTGGTCTCAACCCCCTGGATGTGGTGCTCTGCAGTATCTTCTTTTGCAACTCTCTCTGCTGCCTGCCTGATTCCCATAAGCCATGCCCATGACTGTGTGTAGGAGACCGCTATGAACTGCTTTTTGTCTCGACACTGCCGTTATACCATGACCACTTCCTGACCTCGACACCCTGTCTTTGAAGAAACCACCACAACAACCTGCAGGAGAGTACCACACTGCGCTTGCGCATGGACCAGCGCGCAAACCGGCAAGAGAGGGCTGCCTAGGCGGGCAGCACGTGTGGCACGAACTGCACGTACATATACACGCTCTGCACATGGGCAAACACCCAATAAAAGGACCACACGGTCTCCTCTGGGGGCCTTTTGTTTTTGTTCTCCGGGTGTTTTCTTCCAGAACCTGTCCTCTCTGGAATTTCAATGCCTGCGTAGAGACTGAGCCAACTGGACATCGTTGGATCCGTGGTGGCGGTAGCTGATCTGCCCTGCACCCCTTTCCCCGCCTGTTCGGGTTGTCTGATTTTAGTCTCTCTCTTCTCTCTTTCTCTTTCTCCTTTTCTTCTCTTTCTCCCCACTGCCTCCCTGCCCAACCTCCAGTTCCCAGCTCAGTGAAAAAAAATTTGAAAGGTTGTAGGTCATTTGACTCCGTTTGTGTCTTAATCTCATCCTTGGGATTGTATCGAAACCTTCCCAACATTGGATCAGGCATGTTTTATCAGTCCTTTCTGCACTCTGAGCTGCCAGCATGATGCTCTGCAGAGGAAAGCAACAAATTCACGTGACTTTGTGGAATCACTCAGCTAGCACATTTCCTTTGACTACCTGCAACAGCTGGACGCTAAGAGGGACCCAAACAAACATGCTGAAAATGCATACCTGCAAGTCACATTAGATGTGGGATGTAATGGAGCATGGTGGCTTAGGGGCTCATAAATAACCCCTATACCACCTTCCCCACCACATTTTGGTTCCACAAGCCAGAAACCTATTAAAGATAAGTAATTATCACCACACCTCCCCAGGAAGCATTCTCCACAAAATGGCCCTCAGACAGATTAATGCTTCCTTTTTTCTGCAATAAAGTCTTGATTTTCAATTTTTGGTACAATTAAGGAGCACTGTAAAGCATTTTTATTATCTTTTTGTTCAGACTGAGAGACAATAATTGCACTGTTTGTATATGCAGCAACCTATTCAAGTATTAGTCATTTTCCTTGTTATTAGCTTCTGCTTTAAATTGCATGATAAAGAATTATGGCCACATTTGTGATCCCACAGTGTTTGTTTTCATTTTTTATGGTGTGGCAACACAAATGAAAAGAGACAGCTAATGGCCTGGGGAGGAGGACGTGTGGTCTCAATGGAAAGGCTGCAATGTCAGGTATGAACACTCATTTCAGAAGTAGGGTGAGACGACATTGATTTTCCAGAGAAAAATAGTTTTTTATCCTTCCAAAGATCTCTTCCTGTAATTATCTGGTGCCATGTTCATTCTATATGTGTTAATTGAAACAAATTTTCATTTGCACAGGTGGCAGCTCAGGATATCCTCTCACAGCGTAACAGCATCAAGTTACACAAAGAAGAGAATATGCAGCACAGCATCTGCCCTTCACAGGACTGCAACTTTGTGTACCAACAGCCAGAGGTGGCCGAGCAGCAGCTGTGACTATCACCGGGGTCTCAATTTGCTAAGGACAGATTTGTGAACACACCAACCAGACCTATGTCTCTTCTAGTAAATGAAATGGGCCAGGGACCACCCTCCACCCTGGAGGCCAATTGGCATAACACAACTTTCACCCTTTTGGCTAAACTCTCTTATCTTTAAAAACAGAATGTGTGCATTCAGGCTGTTTGCTGAAAACTGTCCCTGGCTTGTGCCGTCTCCCCAGCCTTGCCTGCGCATTTTCTTGAAAATCAGCAAGCCCAAGCTCTGCTAGGACTGGGATGACAACAGTGAAGCTGAACATGCACCCCTGCATGTGCCCATGGCCTGACACAGTTTAGTTTACAGGCATAGGCATAACCATGGAAACTACTCTCAATATTTGTGCAGAAAAGGCTAGTGGATGAATAATAAATCCAGCACTGTAGATTTGCAATGTAAAGCGCACTTAGAGAGCTTTGTAAGAATTTGATGGATTGTAGCTGTAAAGTGCTGCTTAACTGTGAAAATGAGTTATTTCTGTGCTATCCTATCATCAACACTGTTTTTAGGAATTATGAGTCCTTTTATGTACTGGCTAAAGTGACATAATTGCTTAATGGTGACTTTAAGAAAATCAGATGTCTCTCAAGCAACAGTAAATAGCAGTAGCCTTGCTTTTACCCCCTCCTTCAGTGATAAAGACTGAATAGCCTCATAGTTAGGAATCAACATGTTGTAAGTGCCATATTTCCATTCAACCAGCATAAGATTTTCCAAAACACTGTGCCCACAGCCTCCCCACGGACACATCAGCTGTGCCCTCCCTTCCATCCCCTCGTCCTGCCAGAATGGCCAGAGGGTTTTTAGTGACAGAATAACCTGGATTTGTGTATGCCAGGAGTCAAAAGACTTCTCTGCTTCAAGTCCTGCAGTCAGAGCTCACCGAGAGTAAATCCTAACATAACCAGCAGCCTTCACTGCAGATTTCCAGTGATGGGGAGTAGCTACTCACTCAGGTGTCAGCCTTGATACACGGCATATCATAACTAATCACAAATTGCTTATATACTCTCTGCAGCTACTCATTAGTTTGACATCTTGTACCCAAGCATGCAAGCTTTCTTAGCAATCCTTGGAAAAACACAAATCTCACCAGATCAATTATACTACAAGTTAATTTCCCGATTTCTGCTGGTCTTTCTCTCTAACCATTATTATCTTTGTCAGCATCCTTAGTACTTAACTTCACATACAAGATGTATGCAATTAGATACACAATTTTAAGTATAGATATCAATTGGTATGCTTATTCACAAATAGTTAAATAGGCTCAAATAATCTTGTGTGAATAGCTTACTATTACCGAGTTTGCTCATGCTTACATGTGTAAGCTAACAGATAAACCATCAGTCATGCTTCACAGTGAGGTATGCTTTTCTTTCTTTAATCCCCCCCTTTTGGATCTTTGAAGCCTCTTGCCATTATACATTTTTTAATTTGAACAATAACACCAGAACTACATTAATTCCAGAAGCAAGATTGGCAGCTGACATCACCATGCCACAGAATAATTCAAGAGGGGCTCTAGACTAAACTAAAAGTAGGATCTACACTGAATTCAGACTGTGCTGCTCAGAGGTTTACCCTGCTGGGTCTTGAAAATGTCCAAGGACATCCTACAATCTCTAGACTGTTACATTGTTGAAAAAAAATTCCTTCTGTTAGTATCTCTCCATTCAAAATTTTACCTATTCTCTGTCATCTCCCCACCTGCACCACTGCAAAAACAGGATAGGATAGGACAGGATAGAATAGAATAGAATAGGACAGGATAGAATAGAATAGAATAGAATAGAATAGAATAGAATAGAATAGAATAGAATAGAATAGAATAGAATAGAATAGAATAGAATAGAATAGAATAGAATAGAATAGAATTATTTCACTTGAAAGGGATCCTACAATGACAATCTAGTCCAACTGCCTGACCACTTCAGGGCTGCCCAAAAGTAAAGCAGGTTATTCAGGGCATTGTCCAAAGACCTCTTAAACACTGGCAGGCATTGGACATGAATAACCTCTCCAGGAAGCTTGTTCCAGTGTTTGACCAGCCTCTCCTCAAAGGTCAAGAACTCCATCCACCATCATATTGATAGCCCTCCCTTAACTCACTCCAGTTTACTGACGTCTTTCTGCATCAGAGGGGGCAAAACTGGACGCAATATTCCAGATGTGATCTGACAAATGCCAAGCAAAGGGAAATAAACCCTTCCCTGGGTATCCTGACTCTGCGTCTAGTTACTGCAGCCCAGGATGCTATTGATCTCTCTGCTACCAGTGTCCCTGTGGTTCCATGCTCAGCTTTGCTCCCAGCAGGACCCTCAGGGCCTTTGCCATGGAGCTGCTCCCCAGGCAGGCAAAGCCCAGCCTGTGCTATTGCAGGGGCTCCACCTTCCCATGGGCAGGAGATGGCATTTCTGCTTGTAGAGTTTCAGGAGGTTCTTGTCAGCCCATATTTCTAGCCTAAATCCCACTGAGTAGTTCCTGCCTGCAGACATTGCTGTTTCCCCTAATTTGTTATCATCCGTAAAGCTGATGCAGATATCATCTGCCTTTTCTTCCAGATCACTGACAAACAAGTGTCTTGGGTTTGCATGGCAAGATTTTGGTAGTGGGAGGCTGCAAAGGTGGTTTCACTGAGAAGCTGCTAGAAGCTTCCACTGTGTCTGATAGAGCTAATGCCAGCCAGCTCCAAGATGGACCTGCTGCTCGCCAAGGCCAAGCCCATCAGAAATGGTTGGTAGCGCCTGCGGGATAACATAGATTAGAAGGGGGGGAAAAGTTGCTGTGGAATAGCAACCAGAAAAGAGTGAGAATATGTGAGAGAAACAACTCTGCAGACTCCAAGGTCAGTGAAGAAGGAGGAGGAGGAGGTACTCCAGGCGTCGGAGCAGAGATTCGCCTGCAGACTGCGGAGAAGACCATGGTGAGGCAGGCTGTCCCCTGCAGCCCATGGAGGTCCACAGTGGAGCAGATCTCCATTTGCAGCCTGGGGAGGACCCCACACAGGAGCAGGCTGATGCCCCAAGGAGGTTGTGATCCTGTGGAGACCCAGCACTGGAGCAGGCTCCTGCCAGGACATGTGGACCCATGGAGACAGGAGCCCACACTGGAGCAGGTTTGCTGGCAGGACTTGTGACCCCGTGGAGCGGCCCGTTTCTGAAGGACTGCACTCCATGAAAGGGACCCATGCTGGAGCAGTTCATGAAGAGTTGCACCCTGTGGGAAGGACTCACACTGGAGAAGTTCATGGACAACTGTCTCCCTTGGGAGGGACCCCACAATGGAGCAGGGGCAGAGTGCAAGGAGGCCTCCCCCTGAGGAGGAAGGAGTGGCAGAGACAATGTGTGATGAACTGATCTCAACCTCGCTTCCCTGTCCCCCTGCATTGCCCAGGAAGAAGGGAAGGGTGGGGGAAGGTGTTTTTAAGTTTTGTATCTGTTTGTCATTACCCCACTCTGATTTGATTGGTAATAAATTAAACTCATTTCCCCAAGTCAAGTCTGTTTTTCCCATGACAGTAACTGGTGAGTGATCTCCCTGTCTTTATCTCAACCCACGAGCTGTTCATCGTGTTTGTTGTGTCCTCTGTCCAGTTGAGGAGAGGCAGTGATGGAATGGCATTGGTGGGCACCTGGCACCCAGCCAGGGTCAACCCACCACAACATAATAAGCAGGACAGGTCACAGTATAGAGTCCCAAGGAAGTCTACATGTTACTGGTGTTCATGTTTAGTACAGCCCATCAATTTTTGAGCCTGATGATCCAGACACTTGCTTTCCTCAATCTCATGGCCCACCAGGCCAGCCTGTAATAGCCCAACTTGGATGAAAGGAAATTGTCAGAGACAATGTCAAAAGCCTTGCTAAACTCTCAAAAGCCTTTCTAAGCTCAAGGTGGATATCATCATATCTCTCTCTCATCAGCAATGCTGGGCTTTTATCCTTTTAAGAATCAAAATATTCCCTTCAACCACAGTATGCTCAGCATACCATATCCTCTTCAGAGTTCTTGCTCTGAGACTAGATTTCCCCCTCTGCCGGTAGCCATGTCATTATTTGATCCTCAGTATAATGTTAATAACTTCACTTAGTCTTTAACTTTGACCATGTTTAAAATGCGCAGTGCTGGCTAGAACACAGCTCATATTGAAATATCAAGACCACTGTGTTTCCCTGACCTACTCTTTTATAATTTCTGGCACATTATGTAGTATTTCTTAAGGAGCTGCCAATCAGACAAAGAAATGGAAGTGTTCACTTTTTTTGTTATTGCTATCGTCTCCTCTGGATAATGCAGGCTTTACAAGAATCACCAGGAGCTACATTTTAATGAGGTTTTGTTTCTGTTTATCCAGAGGCACATCAGCAGCACCACTAAACCTGAAGACAACACAGACTGGAGACTTTCTACTAAATATGTAGTTAATTCTTTCTGTTAACAGTCTTTCTGCTGGCAGCAATACCTATTCATGTCTTTTTTACCTTTTGCTCTACCTAGAAGTTATGATCTGTGTGAGCCTTTTGTCCGGTTTGGTCTGTTCCATGCGAAACCAGAAGAGGAGACACTTTCCTTGATTGCAAATGCAGCAGAGAGAGATTCTGCCCTAAGGAAATGTTTATAGGCAGGATGCTAAAGAAAACTCCTTTCTTGGGTTCCTTGCCTCATTTCCAAGTTAACTGTATAATTTTTTTTTTAAATATTGTTGACACTGAGTAATGCTAGTAGTAACTTTTTCATCCCCAACAAAATTCCCAGTGAAATACATGAGCTGCTGAGATAGAATTCATCGCCCTCCAGGCTTGGATTCAAGGTTAAGAAGTGTCACTTAATAATCTCTTACATAAAATCTAATGAGAAAGTCAAGAATATGTCTTAAGGAAAAGTGTAATTTAAAAAGAAGAACCTGTATTTTTTCATCTGAATCACATTTATAATGCACAGGAAAAAAAAATTGTGTTTCATTTCCTGTGAATATCTTTACTTTTGGCCTTACGAGATTTCTTTTTATACTGGTTTTGGCTTGAATAGAGTTAAATTTCTTCACAGCAGCTAGTAAGAGGCTGTGTTTTGGATTTGTGCTTAAAACTATGTTGATAACACAGGGATGCTTTAGTTACTGCTGAGCAGTGCTTACACAGAGTGAAGACCTTTTCTGCCTCTCACCCCACCCCATCAATGAGTAAGCTGGGGGTGCACAAGGGGTTGGGAGGGGACACAGCTGGGACCTCAACTGACCAAAGGGATGTCCCATACCGTATGACGTCACGCTCAGCATATACAGCTGGGGGAAGAAGAAGGAAGGGGAGATGTTCAGAGTGATGACGTTTGTCTTCCCAGGTAACTGTTACATGTGATCGAGCCCTGCTTTCCTGGAGATGACTGAACACCTGCCTGCCGATGGGAAGTATTGAATGAATTCCTTATTTTGCTTTGCTTGTGCAGGCAGCTTTTTCTTTCTGTGTTAAACTGTCTTTATCTCAGCCCATGAGTTTTCCCAATTTTACTCTCCCCATTCTCTCCCCCACCCCACTGGTGGAGTGAGCAAGTGGCTGGGAAGGAGTTAGCTGCCTACCAGGGTTAAATCATGACACATTTCAGTGACTTAAATCCTGCATTTCAGACCAGTGTTCTCTCAAATTCCCGCTAAGGATGTCTGCGTCTGAATCAAAATAATGAATTTTTACTTTTCCGCTATGGCACCAATAGGGTAGAGGAACTCCTCCTTTCTCTCTCACCAAAATTAAATAAAATAAAACCAGAAAATATGAGCACAGAACTGTTTCCAACACAAAGATATGTCTGAACTTTCCCACTTTTCATATAAAATGACTGAGTGAACATCTTCGTTAATTTGATTCCCATTTGCTTTGCTGTAACATACCCTTTGTAAAGGTTAGAAGTCCATCTGCTTATTCTTCCATCAGAGACTCGGCACAGCTCCAGCTGCAGATGTGGCAGCTTCGGTGAAAATGAGCAACAGCTTAAACAGCCTCTTTTCCAGCCCAAATGTGAAAGCTTTTCCTGTTGAAGGAAAAAAATACATATCCCAAATCAGAATTTTGTTAACAAGTCCAAAAAAAAAAGAACACTAAACCGGGCAGGCTTGTCAGAAATTGGCTAAAAATGTGATTCAGGGAGCCCTGATAGACAGATCTCCTGCTGTCAGTAACTTCCAGAATCACATTTCTTCACCTCTTATACCAAAGAAATTTTGAAGAACACAAAACAAAGACTAGAATTCAGATGTGGAGGGTGACCCCAGCAGCATGTGTCCGTAGGAGTTGTTTTTAGTCATATTTTGCAGTATGAAAGACCATCTCAATCCCCATTTCCATTTTGGGGAGGGGTAAAATCCCACTGTACTGAAGTCAGATCACTAATGGATCTTTTCAGTGAATGATGATGTCAGCCACAGGACTGTAATGTGTATTCCTGCTCAATTTCCTCATGCAATGAAGTGATTTAAATTTTGTTTGTAGCTGTGCTTTGGAAATCATTGATGCTGGAGGAAAGAAGGAACCGTGCTGTGCAAGGTGCTGAGCACAGCTGTGATCTCCCTAAAGCTTTGTTCTCATTTCTGTGGAACTCCACCAAATAAAGCCTTTTTCTCAGCCACCTGGGATGCCATGAAGATGCAGCTGACCTCTCATGTCTGAGCTGCGTACCTCAGGTGCCAATCTCCTTTAAGATTACATGAATCAGGAAATAGCTATTGCAATCAGTATAGCTTCACCGGTATAAAACTTCAGCCACTAGGACCCCAGAGTAAATAGAGAAGAGTCTTTTCAGCCAAAATCACATCCACATAAGCCAACTGGCCCCATTGCACTCACTCTCTACAGCAAGACAGGAATGTGCTTGTAACTTCCATCTCCCTCCCATCTCTGCCAAGCAAGCAGCACAAATGCAAAAGCCTTCTAGGGTGAATGCAGAGTCTTGTGTAGTGCTGTCTCCGCAAAAACCATGGTGCAGGGCAGCAGAACATGAACCAGATAAATTGCACAGGGAGAACTAGAAGGCAGTTTCATGGGAGCAATCTGGCATCTCTGTGATGTCCTGTTGTGACAAGCTCTCCCGGAGGGCAACAATAGACCTGCACCACGGCAGCATAGTCTTCACAGCTCCTGTACCAGGCACGATCAAAACTCCTTCACTTACCTGAAAGAAAGCTGAAAAAAGCAGCGGGCACTCCAAAATGGTGTACAAATCTGGAGCACTGAATAAAACAGTCTAGAAAATATTTTGGAAATATTAAGGAAAGCAACTTCACCTAGACTTAGACCTTTCCCTCAAGGCAGTATTCACAGTCCTCACTTTTTCTCTTTGTGTTGTTTGTGTTGGTTTCTGGTCTCCAACTATTAGTCCCCCTTGTGAAAGTCTGCTTCCCTCAAAAGCTCCACTTCCAACTCTTTTTCAGACTAACAACTAAAGCTGCTCCTTGGCCCACACCCTCGAAGACAAAAGGACCTCTAAGATATTTCCCAAGAAAGTTTTTAAGATCATTGTGGTCTTGCACATCTACTTCCACCTTCACCTGGGTCAGGGCAACCCCCGCTATCAACACAGGCTGGTGGATGAAGAGATTGAGAGCAGCCCTGCCAAGCAGGACTTAAGGGTAACAGGGAATGAAAAGCTGCACATGACCCAGCAACGTGCGCTTGCAGCCCAGAAGGCCAACCCTATCCTGGCTGCATCAAGTGTGGCCAGCAGGTCAAGGGAGGGGATTCTGCCCCTCTGCTCTGGTGAGACCACACCTTGACTCTCCTTCCCCTCTACACTGCCCTTGTGAGGCCCCATCTGGAGTACTCTGTCCAGTTCTGGACTCCCCAGTTCAAGAAAGATGAAGAGCTACTGGAGAGAGTCCAGTGGAGGGCTACGAGGATCATGAGGGGAATGGAGCATCTCTCCTATGAGGAAAGGTTGAGGGAGCTGGGCTTGTTCAGCCTCAAAAAGAGAAGGCTGAAAGGGGACCTAATAAATGCTTACAAATATCTTAAGGGTGGGTGTCAGGAGGATGGGGCAAGACTCTTTTCAATGGTGCCCAGCCACAGGACAAGGGGCAATGGGCACAAACTGAAGCATAGGAAGTTCCATCTGAACATGAGGAAAAACTTCTCCCCTCTGAGGGTGACGGAGCACTGGAACAGGCTGCCCAGGGAGGTTGTGGAGTCTCCTTCTCTGGAGATATTCAAGACCCACCTGGACAAGGTCCTGTGCAGCCTGCTTTCAGAGACCCTGCTTCGGCAGGGGGGTTGGACTAGATGACCCACAGAGGCTCCTTCCAACCCCGAAAATTCTGTGATTCTGTGATTCTGTGACTACTGCCTCCAGCTCTGGAGCCCTCAGAACAGGAAAGTCATGGATGTGTTGGAGCGGGTCCAGAGGAGGGCCAAAAATATTATCCGAGGGATGGAACACCTGCGCTGTGAAGAAAGGATGAGCAAGTTGGAGCTGTTGAGCCTGGAGAAGAGAAGGCTCTGGGAAGACCTTATAGTAGTCTTTCAATATTTAAAAGAGGCTTATAAGAAGTATGGGGACAAACCTTTTAGCAGGGCCTGTTGTGATAGGACAAGGGGTAATGGTTTTAAACTAAAAGAGGATAGATTTGGATTAGATATAAGGAAAAATTTTTTTACAGTGAGAGTGGTGAAACACAGGCACAGGTTGCCCAGAGAAGTGGTAGATGCCCCATCCCTGGAATCACTGAAGGTCAGGTTGGATGGGGCTCTGAGCAACCTGATCTAGTTGAAGATGTCCGTGCTCATTGCAGGAGAGTTAGACAGGGGGGGTTAGACTGGGTGACCTTTAAACGTCCATTCCAACCCAAACTATTCCATGATTCTATGATGATTCATCTCTCATTCATCTGGAAAGTATTAACCCACACTGCTAACTCTCTAGAAGTTTGGCCTCGTTCTTAAGGCCAGTCCTGGAGAACCAACCCTTATGCACAACTTTTTCAGAAACCCTCACCTGCCCTTTTCTGTTGAATCTAGACTACTTAAAAGCCAAAGCTTTGTACTTACCCTCCTGAATAGTACCTCCTTCTGTATGGAAGCCACTCAGCTCCCCCACAGAGGGAGCTGACCCAAATATCCCCTTTGCAGAGACTATCAGATGCTTCAGCTCCATAAATGAGTTTTATTGGCCATTGAGGGTTTTATATAGCTTCTATAGAGTATATTTTTTATCCTTTTATAGCCTGTTATAAATAAGACAATGGTTAGTTTCTATCGTTTCTAGAATGGCTTCCTGTCTTGGTAAAGGTCAGGGAACAAATGGGTTTGCACCACTTGTAGCTTCTTGAGAAGCATTGGTAAGGCAGGGAAGGAATACCTGAGCAGAGATTGCTTCAGCTCTGCCTTGAATAGAAAAAGGTCTTTAATTCTGGCAGCATACACAAGCATCACTTTTAAAATAAAAAAATCTTCCCACTAGATATTGAAAATTGGGCAAGGGCCAGCAGTGTTAAACAGAAGGCAGCACTTGTTCTGCTCTCGAAGAAGGGCTGATATGGAAGAAGTGTAGCACAGCCCCCTTAGTTCTTGAGGCACAATATGTCAGCAGCATGTGGGGGAGAGAGAAGGAGAAACAGAAGCTAAAAAGCCAATAGTATACTGTGGTCAGGATCACGCAACTGATTATCAGACATTCAATCTTGAAATGGTAATAGGGAAGAAAAGCAAGGGAGCACAGCGAGATGCTATGGGCTATTAGAGATAATAGAAAATAGTCTTCTGACAGAGCAGAGGGACTTGTATAAACCATAGATTAAAGTCCACCTTGCTGCACTGGAGAGATGGAGCTGGTTAACCTAGTGTATGTTCCTGCTGTAACAGGCACTAGCACAATAGACAGACTAGAAGTCAGGAAGAGGGTTTGACTGGGAAGTAATTTTGAAGTTCTTCGCTTTCCTCTCTGAAATTTTACTGGAAATGGATATTAGAGAGACATATATGCATAAAAAATATTTTCATATCAGATGCATTAGTGACTTTTTGTTGAAGACAATCCTTACCTACACAGTAATAAAGAGTTAACAACAGCATGGGGAAAAAAGTATGCTTCTGGTTATGTATTTGACACATACCAAAATTATAAGACTATAGAGGAAAGAAAGCTGAGATGAAAGAGAAAGTCAAGTGTGTTCTGAGCACTTTCTGGGGTCCAAAGTGAAAAAGAATGGAGGCTAGCACAGAAACAAAATGGGCTTCTTCAGAGGTAAAGGTGGAAGGCATGGAGTTACCTGGTGAAGAAGTTTCACACCAGCTTTGCTGCTGAAGTTTTTCTATAGAAAAGAGCAGACAGATACAAAGGTCTAGATGAACCCTATGCATGTCGAAGCAAGAATAGCACCCTGTGAAGTAACAAGGCAGATATGTTCACATCTCAGCAGTGTAAAGAAACAACCTCCAGGCACACACTCCTCTCACATCGGGCTTTCTTAAGGATTAAGTTTCATTTTCCCCAAAACATGCAGTGTCGCCTAAGCAGAAGATGAAGGAAGAAGACAGAAGCAGAAGGACGCAAGGGGTCCTGAGTTTCCAGACATGCAGGTTCCCACATTGAGTCCTAAGTAAGACTGCATCTTCTTTCCTTTGACTGTCTTTTCACTGTTTCATCACTGCTTCTCCCTCCATCTTCTCTTACTCACAGTGCTGTTTTGCAAAAGACACAGCCTGGAAATGTACCATTTTTGTGGGGGTTTTTTCCCATATTTCCTTCTGTGCTGATACAATCATACTGCTCCCCCTGTTGAGCTGCCCTGTGCAGTGATCTTTGTTTCCAGACCGCTGAAGGGAAGCAAATTTCGTCTTTCGTGTGTTTTCTGTGACTTCAGTAAACAAAAAAAGTTTGATAAACTCCATTTAGGAAAGCAGGAGATGTGGAGCACAAGCCTCTCCTTAGGTCTACAACAGCCCTCAGGGTTTTATGATCCACTGAAAATGAAAACAAACCCTTTTTTTTGATATGGGATTGCAGGTCTTTCCCTGCTTACCTCAGGGGAAGTTTGTGTCATAATATGAATTTGAGCCCACCTCTCTCTGAGACCACTCCGCTTTAGTGACTTACTCTGTTCAGCACAAGGAAGAGGTTTGCATCTACACGGTCATTCATCCCCCTGCCTTACCTGTGTTCTGACAAATAAAAACCTTTAGCAGCAGACACGGTATTAATTTACACGTGGCTGGGATTTATTCAAAAACAGAACTACCTCTTCATTAAATATCACTTTGAAGTCTTCCAAATTTTTTTTTTTTTTGCTATAAGTTTTATCAATTATTTTGCACTTTTAACAACTAAAAATCACTGTCTTTTTTAGCATGTATAACTTAGGCAACATGAGATCATTTTGTTTTAACCAAAGACTCCACCCAGATTATTATATGATACAGCGGGCTTCAGCTAAATGCAATTTAAACTAGTCAAGCTTAAAAAAAAATCCTAACACTGACTGTCAGATTTGTTAACAGTAATTTTTCCCTGTATTATTCAGAATAAAATTTAATAAAAACTGCATAAATCTAAAATATTATATCTAGCGTGATGCAACATTTTTGTATCACCTACGCATACGATATACTTAAATGCAAACAATTTTCTGTAGGAAAATTTCATTTTTTAGGGCAGTTATAAGTCTCTAAGCTTTCATTCAGAATCAGTGGTAGGGACCACATCACAGTAAATACCTGAATGAATGAGCACAACTAGCACAGAAATATGAATATTATTCAGTCCAATTTCCTTTGATTTTGACATAACCAATTTTGAAAGTCACAAAGTAGATCAGAGTGGTGTGTCACCTCATTGCATGTAATATAAATCTAGATAAAAAGGTTGTATCATTTTTAATATATCAACGTACTTAGAATGCTTTTTGGCTGCTGACACATCAGCTAGATTGCAGTGATCAATAAAAGCAAAGAAAATGCTGAGATATTAGAATCTTTGAAATTCCCCTAGTCAATTTTTCACACAGTACTTAGTACCCAAGTTTTATGTCTAAACTTGCCAAGCTAAAATGTAATTCATATGATAATGAAATGTCAAATAAGTCTTGAGCTAGAGGTCTAGATATTTAAAGTATCTGATTTTGTTACGAAGCCATTTCTTAAAGATATAAGGAATGATTAGATGCTCTACTCATCTTCTGTCAGCATTCAAAGAGAATTGTATTTGTTTTACTAAAATTCATCTCCCTCCTAATAAATCACACTCCAAGAGCACTAACATATAATTAACAATTTACACTTATAAAGCATATATTCCCGTAACGAAAATGAAGCCTATTAGAACAGACAGTTCACTGTGAGTTCAGATGCTGAAGAACAACAATGATGGCATGCCTTGAAGGAGAAAAAATCCTGGTTTGCAGATGTTAAGTTTGTTGATTTGATGTCCTGCTAGAACTGGACCAATTTGTATCAGACAATTTCTCTAATACACCCCTGGTTTTAGCCTGGAACCTGCCTGGAATACCAACTGTGTTGTAACTATGACATATTGCCAGAGGGAAAATTGGGCCCTGTGTACATCAGGGTGGTAAATGAAATCAAAAAGACACATCTTTACCCCAATAGATACAGGAAAAAGCTCATCAAATTTTACTCTAATTTAATCAATTTAATTATAATTATTACAGACATTGGAGCAAAAAAAAAATCTGGTAGTTTTGTTCAAAATAGAAAAGGTGCTGGTACAGCTCGCAACCCCATGACGCATTGGTTTGCAGCACAGAATGCATAAAACATTTCACGACACCTATGCAGCAACTACTAGAATTTGGCATTGTGACAAACACTGCAATAAAAATGTAAGCTCAGTGACAACTCTAGCAATGGAAAGAACCATTGGCACATCCAGGGAATTGTAACTAGATACTTGCAGCTTACAGGAGTCCCTTCAGCTATGAACAGTGAGAGTGATAACATAAACCGAGATACAGTTTCAATCCAAAGATGTTGAAACTATAAGAAAAGGAAAGTCTTACGTGGAAGTATGCCAGTGTGGTAACCTGCTTAGGCTTCCACATTATTGCTGGAATGTATGGGAGTTACTGGGCTGAGTTTGCATTACTTTTCATTGATATCTGAGGCTGTAGCCAGGGTGGAACTGATGGATCCTAAATGGAAACACATTCAGGATATTCCTGGCAATCAAATGGACGTCTTGTAGCATCACATCCAGTAGTTTCACTGGACGTTCTCGAACACACACTTCTCTGAATCCCTTCAAGGTGCCACCGTTCTTGTAATCACAGAGTCCTTTTAATGCCAAGCTCCCAAAACATATTAGAGATATAGCTGCTGAGCAGTTATGATGTCTGAGCTCGAGGGCTCTGCTGCAGTGCTATGTGCTGGTGTCATAACCTGTGATACTATACATCTTGTTTCTTCTTGTGTTTATAGTCACATCAAAGCAATCACATGAGGTCATTTGGTTCATCAGCTACATTCTTCCAGCAAGAGGAATATTGAAAGTAGAGCCCCAATTTTTACCCAGTCACCTTCTTTTATGTTGGTCAGACTCTGATGCTTTCATGGGATGGTGCAACTACAAGTCCTACACGACACTTGAGAAAACAGATATCTTCCTACAAATCTAACTGAGAAACACACAACCCTTCCTATGTCCAAAAGTCAACTAACTTATGCATAACATAATGCCTTTTCTTAGGCTAAAATATTTTCATTGCAAACACATAAATTATGATAGCAATGCTGACCACATGTCATCTAATTTTAGCATCAACAAACCGATGTGGATGTTATAAAATGAACTGGTCACTCTTCCTCTTCATTTGTTAACTGGTTTTGCTAAATGTCATGACAGAGAAGGAAGGTTTTTGCTTTTCGTAACAAAATAGAGTTTGCATTGCTGCTAGTGAGAAAAGTCATTCTTTCACCTGGAAGGTGATCGAGCAGATAACCACTAAAACACTAGAAACTTCTAGAGTAATTAAGATTCTTTCATTTAGATAACTCATTATTTGTCTCTAGCAAACAGAAGGAAATATTGATCCTTCATCCATTTTTCAGCTAATTAGTTATCATCTCTCTGCTTCTTACTAATATGATGCTCTTTCTTCTGGATTTATTGTATGACCACCCTAATTAGCACTGGTACAGAAAAGCATAGAAACAATCAACACTCCCACTAAGAAATGGTTCAGCCCGACTTCGTGGAAGATCGGCATCTCCCTGGCACATGCTGTAAGATTTCCAGACCTCCATGGTGCAGCAAAGTGTTTGGCATTACAGAAATTGGCTCGTGGTCCATGTCCTATCATCTGCTCCCACCACGGTTAATACCACAGAGACAGGAAAGAAAAAGAAAAAAAACATCAGGTCTTGATTATTACACCTTGTTCCAATTGTGTATGGATCAAAGCGGGTAAACATGCAGGCTGTAACACCATTTGCTCACAAGCAGTACAAACACTACTGATACGGCACCGTCTGATCTGCGGCATTCCATCTGCCAGCTGCCAGAACGAAAAAGGGAGAGCAATTAAGAATATTAATCAGGGCTTGAAGTGCTGCATGATTCATGATTCACGTGAAGAAAGACCGAGATATATCAAAAGATAATGTGTTTACTTAAAATAAAATAGAAGCATGATTTCTTTAGTCCTACATATTTAATGCACCACTGTTTTTTTTCCTGACTGCACTGAACTTTCCACCAAATCTCTTGCATTTACTTTGAATAGTCAAGCACTTAGCTCAATCTATCTCAGTCTAATTCAAGCTTCTGATTACTGATTATTTAGAAGCACTGAGTTAACATTAGAGTATCAGCAGTTAGATTATTTCCCTGGTGATCTTCATTCTGGGATTTAATAATGCCATTTCATCCATTCTAATTAGACTTTTCTGCTAACAAACACAAAAAAAGGAAAAAGTTTTTTTCAGAATTCTGGGTAAATGTACAGAGTATAGCAGAGAATTTTATGCTTGCTGTGAAAGCAGTTGGAAGTATTAGCCACACCACTCTAAAAGTTTTATGGAGGAAGACATTTTTCTGTGCAGTGGAGGTATTTCTATACATAATTTTAGCTTCTGCTGAGGAGCTGTCTCCCTTTGGATAAGTGAAGGACAACACTCTAAAGATATTCAGAGTTCCTAAAGATGCAGATTGGTGCCTACTGGGATTTCATCTCTCCATGAAAGACCTATATACAAGCAGAAATCACTGTTCAAAATCTAAGGAAATAAAACATCTATTCAGAAATCCACCCAAGAAAGGTTGCTACTTGTGTGCACAAAAGCCACAGAAGGAGTCTAATACCATGCAGAATAATCCTTTTTACTGCCACTCTCCAAGTTATGTGGCTTTCTTACTGTGCCAGGCACTTGGGACACAACAGGCACTGCCAAAGTATGACTTTTCTGCACGAATGGACCACATCTCTAAGCTGAGGAAAAGAAAGGTTCAACACAATCTGTCCCGGCTGGCAGTTCGTCTCTGGGCCAGCACAATCCCTCGTGCACATCAGGGAATTGGAGGACAAGCCTCCACTGTGAAGGCCGACCCCAGGATACTCATGGAGGTTGTTTACCGTGCCTCAGAAAGTTGTCCTACTTAAAAAGCTGTTGTATCCAAAGGTGAGGAAGCAAAAGACAACCCAAACTCACTGGGGTACTTCTTACAGCTATTCGAGCAGTTGCAGACACTTCAAAATTAAGATCAGATTTCTGAGTTGTAGGTCTACAGTATTTTGATTCAGTCTTTTCTCCAGAACTAAGCAAGAATCAAGATTTTAAAGCATCACATATTTAAGGATGTCTCAGTCTGGAGCATAAAAATTACAATAATTATTTTATGCATTTGTAAGGTAGGCATTTTGTTGGGTTTTTTTTCCTGGATTTTAGGTTGTGCAACAGCTTGCATCTGTCAAGACAAATTAAGACAAAGTTGCATGCAATTTTCACATTAAAAAAATTATTTCCTAGCTTTGAAGTAGACAAAAGGAGCATTTATGAAGTTAAAGAACATCTGAGAGAGGCCTTTTAAAATTTAGGAGAGGATGATACGCTATCAAGCTCTGCAGTAGGAGCTCGACAACCTCAGACTTTGAAACCATCCAAACGGGCTTTAGCTGATTTGGAACCATTTAAAGAAGGTCTGCATAAGGACCTTGGTACTTGATGTCCTTCGTCATTAAAGGCTGAAGTATAATGTTAAGCAAGTTGAAACCAGATGGCACACTAAAATTGAATGTGTAGGTGAAAAAAAAAAGCAGGGATATCTGGGGAAAAGGACATAGAAATATAACTTTTTGTGTGCAGACCATATGCCAGAAGGAAAATGGTACAGAGGGCATGGCATGCTCCTGTGCTGTCTTCACAAATGATCGAAGCTATTTGCAAGAACGCACAAAGTTTAATCCTACAAAATGCAAGGGACAGGCTGGGTATGCTGACTGACATTAAAGTTCTCCTCTTAGGAAGGGTTGAGCACCTGGATGGCCTGTTCTTTGCTCAGAGAAAGGAAACCTACATCAGAGAAATATGTTTCTCTTTTCACTGAAATACACATATGAGGAACAAGCCTTTGGGAAAGTTCAGTAAAGATTGAGCAAGTAGCAAAGTGGATACGAAAATTCCTCTGTGCTGGGGCTCTCTGAAAACATACTTTTGTTTTTAAATTCTCTGGTCACCATTTGTTTGCTACATTTCCCGCCATTGCCTTTCTCATAGCCTCTAACCTAGGTCTGCATTAACCCCTTCTTCAAGCACAATAAAAGATCTCAAAAGCTAAATCATTACATGAGCTCAACAAGAAGCTTCGTCCAACTGGGTGTTCCTCATCTTCTGCCCTTCAACAGACAGTAACGTCCTTCCCTAACGATGTGCAGAGGTAGGGCTGCACATGGAAACTGTAGGGCTGACCATACTGAAGTAAAAATCCTGACCAAGTAACTATTTAGAACCATCACCTGTTCTGAAATACTTCAAGGTCACCTCAGAGAAACTTCATTTCATGTCCCACAGAGTGGTCACCTGGGATTGAGGGCACAGGACTGAGGCTGAGGAGATAATTTCTGTCTATGCCACATGGGCTAGAGCAGGTAATCAAGAGCAGCTATACTATACAAAATCGTGAGGCTTTCTGCCATATAAATTTAGACAACAAGTTCAGCAGTTCAGAAAGTCGCACATGATATACAGTAACTCCCACAGTGAAATCTCCATTTCTATACATGTATACATGCACGCAGAGTAACTCTGGGATAATGCAGTAACTGAAAGCAAAATCCACCTTAACTGCTGAGAACAGACCAATGGCAACAAAGTCCCATTTAGGAATTTAATCTCAGTAGGTCTTCATATTTTGATTGCCTTTATTTTCTGTTATTTTCCCTACAACTGTTTTGGGTTTTCCTTTTAAACAGGTCTCAGAAACACAAGAGGATACAGATCTAACAAGCTTCAATTAGAGAAGAATGTCTTGACTTCCTTGCTGCAAGCAGGTGCCTTAACGGTAGTTTGAGATAGAAAGGATTTCTTATGCCATTACCAAGATCTTTTCTGACAGCAGCTTTCATAGCACTGTCAGATTAGAGTCGCTCTCATTAACTGTCAGCCATTATCTGTTTTTCAGTGGGAGAGAGGAGAAGGAGGGAATAATAATTCTCGTATACACTGGATGGCCTCTAGGAGAGAAATGTCACTTAATGACATTTGTACAGCAGATAATACCAGGCAAAATAAAGGGCAGGAGGTTTTTCTTTTTCCTTTTTTTTTTTTTTCTCTCCAGAACTACTAGAAGAAATGTTTGTTACCGTTATCTCGCAAATTGGCTTTGCAAGTGACTTGGAGGTTTTATGTCACAAATTACTCATAGATCATTAGAGGGATAACAGAGCCCCTTTTGCAGTCCCGAGGACACTAGAATATCTTCCTTTGCCCTTTGTGACTGACAGCAGCTTCCTTTCATCCTCAGTCAACGGACAAATTAAAAGACAGTCCTGGTCCCTGTGTTTTCCCCCTGACTACCGTGCACAGGCACGCTCTCAGCTGTCAGGCTGTGCTATTACCGCACCTCAGCTACTTTTCTCTAGATGAAGAGGGGAAAAGCAGAATTGTCTGAAGGGTTTTTTTTCAAGAGACTTTTCCCTTTCCCTTAAGAAAGTTCTTCTGATCCCTAGCTGTCAAACCTTTGAACTCAGTGTATGCTTTGCACCCTGGCAGAAGCACAAGCTACTCCCAATCATCCAGGAACAGAGCTGATCTGGTGTGTCCTCCTTCCAGGTTTTATTTCCACCATACAGTTCTTGTGTATCTCTGTCTAGGAAACACCTAGAAATATCAAGTTAAAATTTAAAGATAATTAGAAAAGATCGGGAGCAAATTAGTAGGCACAACATCTTTATAATTGTACACAGACAGCATTTATCCTTGATTATTTCAACGATCTTGTCTCCTAGCATAGCTGAAAAGGCTTAGAGATTTCTACCTCCTCTCCTCACTCAGTGCATGGACAGCCCACTTACTCACGAAAGAGGTATGCAAAGGCCACAGTCATCATCATGTCTTTCTAAAATCACCTTCACTGGTTTTACTCAGCCTTGCAGTAGAGACAGAGAGGACAGCTGGCGAGGACAGCAGCAGTTAAAGTCTCAAGAGAAGTCACTGCCATCCTAAATCAGAGCTTAAGGAGATTCCAGCAAAAGATTCAAGGAACAAAGTTAGACAAATGATCATCTTTAGTGGCAAATTCTGTGCTGCATCTTTCTTGATAGCTCTTGTCAGTGAAGTAACTGGTAATATGCGGCATATGGTCTGAAAAAAAACTTCTTATTTCATACATGGAGTCCAGTTGTCATATGAGTAGGAGCTTTTTGCTTTGTCAGTATTCAAAGACTTGTAGTACGCTTTGCAAAAACAGATGTTTCTATATTTCTTGACGAGTCAGGCCTTAAATGTAAGCTCCATTAGTCAAAAGTCGCAAGGTGATAGAAAACATATTTTTCTACTTTTTCTTTTCTTGTCTTGGCCAGCACTTGTTCTTCATTTTCCTCAGCATTGCTGTCTGAAGCATCTTTTTCAGTGCTTGTTTTGATCTCCATATGAAATCTTCTTAAGGCAGACACACTCCCAAATCACAACAGAAATTTTCTGTGTCCTTGCAAGAGCAGAGAGAACATGAGCCACATTGTTGGCGTTTCTTCTCATCAACTTCTCACACTTCCTTGGCTCCCCTCATAGACACATCTGAGTCTAGGCTATACCACAGAAAGCCTAATCATGGCTACCTAATGATTTAGGAGGTAGAAGTCTGTCGTGAAAATTTGCAAGTTTGAAGAAAATTTCTTAAATGACTAGGAAGCATACTTGTAGTAAGGGAAGGGAGGGAAAAAAAACACACACAAAAAAACAAACAACAAACCACAACAATAACCAATATCTTCGGTCTTAGATAACATGAGAAAATAGCCTAATGGACCTCAAATTAAAAGAGAAAAAAAGAAAATAAAATAAAGATCAAGTCACATGAAATGTTTATCTTGTAGCTCATCACCTTGCAAATGACGCACATATTATACTGCAGTGTGCTCAAAGAAAGAGAGAGAAACAATGGGAACTCCAGCAGACAACCAAGAACCTCGACTACAAAAGCCGAAAACAAGACTGGATATGCTTGGGGATATTTCCAAAGCTGTTGGTTATCGCCTTGCATTCCTAGTGTTGGACCAACCTAAACACCTTGGGGAGATGGCTGTGAATACAGGGATTAAAGACAGCCATGGAGATGGTTCATCCACAAAAGAACTGAGTCCATCATGTTGGCTGGTCCTGGACAATAAAGGCAATAACTGACCTGAGGATTTTGCTGAAAGACTGATACTGCACATCGAGTGCATGTAAGCAGTCTGGCAGCTTGTCAGCTAAAACAGAGAGAACTGACCTTGGAGTTAATCTAATATAGAAATAGCGATCATCAAGGCTTTCAGTTAGTTCTGTGCATCTGTTTCTAAAACTAATAACCTCATTGTTAATACTGTTGTAATACATTCCTGCCATGCTTGTACTTCCATACTTCTGTATTTCTGTATTGTTTAAAGCAATTGCCCATTAACTGGCAAACAGCAAAACATTACATTCCTCCTCCTAGCAGCTGTCTTTGCAAACAGTCGTGTGCCTCTCGCTAAAAGTTTATACATAAGTTTCAGAAGTACCACAAGGGAAGGGAACATCCTGCTCACTGAGCAGCCTGAGCCAGGGTAGGTAACATCAGGTGTCAGTTAGAAAGAGACATTTTCCTGGTGACAAGCATTAGTCAGTGATGTGCAAAAGGAAAACAGGAGATTTGTGGAACCTGAAGGGCCTCCTGCGAGTTTGTAACAGTTGTCTGAATCATCATTTTTCTTCCCTTCAGCTGTAAGAAGAATGCAATCTATTAATATTAACGTACTAACCTTGATGGTGGCAAGACCAGCCACCGGTAATGAACATAGGCAGGAAGAGGCACTCAGTTGGACAGCATTTATATACTACAGCATGGGAAATAATGCTCTGGACCATAAATAGACTTTTAATTGCCTTAAGTGCATGGCAGGAAGGGATGTGAGGGAAAATTCCTTGAACTCCCTCCAATCAAGATACTATAACGCATTCTTTATAGAAACAACAAAATTCAGTCTTCTTGCCTTGAGGAATAGAAACTTAGCACTTGTGATCACTGACCATCTTCAAGAAAAACCTGGAGACCCTGAGGAGCCTAAAATACATCAAACTTAGGAGCAATTCTGGGCATAGCAGAAGACAGAGTTATTTGTCAGAGTAAGTTTTAGCACCTTTAAAATATAAACTGTGTTTTTTTCAACAGTAGTTGTCAGCTGAAAAACAGAGGCATCAGGGGCTTAAGAAGAAACAGTGTCTTGGAAAAGAAACTCCAGTCTTATGAAAAGTCAGCAATTGTGACTATCAGATAATCCAAACTTTAAAATACGATTGTAAAGATGTGTTACTGTAGCCTCAAGAAGCTAAAAAAAGGAGGGGGGTTATTATAGAAATGTTAACAGCCAACAGCATCCACAAAAACAGGAGTGCTGTAAATCAAGTGACATATCATAAATCTAAGCAGACAATTTATGAAAGCCTTGCTGAAAACCAGTGTGTCATTCCCTTCGTTCCAATGTCACCATTACCCTGCAAATATAGAACAGTTACAGTTAATTTCTTTTCATCAAGAAAAAAAAATTGTGGCCTCAGAACATTACTAAGAAAATATGACAGACGGGATAGAATTGGGTTAAGGGGAAAAATAAACTCTGGAGGGCAAAGTCTATGCAAGCTTGTAATAAACACACACAGATCTCAAAAATTCTCTGGGGCTGGACGCTCACTTCAGAATCTCGGTGCTGTTGCAGCTGAATGCCATGATTTTGCCTTAGCCCAAAGAAGAGATTTCTCTCATTTTACGCTATAATTTGGCTGCAGTAAAAAGAAAACAGCACTGCCCTTGAGTGAACCCACTTTGGGAGCCTGGATTTCAGAGCAACCCAGACTCCATGCCACATGAGTGATGTATTCCTCATTGTGCGCATCCCACCACACTGGCCGCTCCACTCCCAGAGTCGCTTTCAGATCTACACTTCCATACCTATTTACTTATGTTGAAAGAACTGCTGTTCTCTGATTGTTCTGTCCCTCTGAACAAACACTAATGAGCAGTTTTTTTCACTAAACTTGCTAGAACTCCTATGACCATCTGAAAACTGATTTACAATATCACAGATTGGGCAACATAATCACCGTAGCTAAAGATAATAAATAATTATTGTTGCCATCTGGACGCTTTGAGAAGCGTCCTTCTGAAGTTTGCACTTCAGTTTCTGCTGGAATTGAGCTGGTACAAAAGTAAAGAACAACAACAACAAGTTAAATTTACGTTAGCAGAAGAATAGCTGCTAATTTGGAATCTACAAGGGGAAGCACTGACATTAACTTAAATGCAATTTCCACAGAAATATTCATGAAATTTTGTAGTTATTTTTTAGCTTGTCAAGTATATTGATGTCGTAGAATAGTTTCCTGATTATCAGTGCTTCTACTTGCAACAGTATACATCACATTATCTGAGAGATAAGGGTTTGTTTTGATACCTTTTCCCTATCTCTGTGAAACCGGTTGTCCTTAAAGCTGACAGTTGCAGCATGTATTTAGTATTTGGAGCATATTTCCCTGCTTTGTTACATTTATTGTGGTTTGCGTGATAGACTGATAGCATGGTACAAAATGTTTAGACCACCTTTAGCATCATGCTGCTCATAGGCAGGGTAGGGGGGAGTTCAGCCCTGCCCTGATACACAGAGTTGAGCATCAGCCCGATGCTGTCACTTACACACTGCAGCCCTGATGAGCAGCCACCAGTGCTAAGGAATGACAGCTTTGGAAGCAGGCAGAGGCGACCCTTTCTTTTGCTATTCTGTGGCTACCCCTGCAGGCAAGGAAGATGCAGTCTCCAGCTCCCAAAACAGAGGTGCTTGGAGAGTACGTGGCATTCAGGGTTGCTAATGGACATTCACCCAGTGCTCTTCAGAGTCAGAGCAGATGTCATTGGGGCATCAAGCAAGCAAAAGAGTGGACTTGTTCATGTGGGAAGCTGGAGGTCCAGGCCTTCCTCAGAGATGAGACACAGCTATGGGAAGGGATTACATTACAGTCCCATTTTTAGGAAAACATTGAGGGCAAATGCGATTTTTTGTAGCCCTGCCAACAGGTTTAAAAAAGGTCATGGGAGAGATACAAAATGTGCATGGCACCCACAGGGCATGCTCTTCGTTCCACTGAAATAGCAACCCAATGTCCCTGCACATTGATCTTATGATCATCGATGCAGTGTCAATTTGCCACAGAAGAGCTGATCAAAGACCATAACTTCAGAAAATGTTTTCATGAAACAAGCTAATTCCCTGTTATGGCTATTTATTCTGTGCGAGTTCACCAAAACAGTGAGTCATCATTAGCCCTCCAATTTATTTTAATTACATGATCAAATGTAGCATAAATAATCCTATTAGTATATTCTGAGTCAAGCAGGCCCGCATAATGTTCTTAAAAAAAAAAAATAAAGAAGAAGGAGAGAGAGAATCCTGCCTGGAAGTAGCACACTTTGAGTGAAGTTGGCTCTGATTTTGCAAGGATGACATTTGGATTGTTGTGAGCTTTCACAAGTAGGCCATTGCAAAATTTAACTTCTGTTAAACCAAAGTAATGCCCTGATTCTCAGCTGAGAACACGCCTCCTCCTGGGCCCTCTCAAAGATTCCTCTGTCTTGTACACCATGTTCATTTTGCAATCAATACCTGCAGTGGCAGGCTCTGTCCCTGGAACAAGCAGAGTGGGCAGTGTAACGGTTTGATCACATCTGGCATAATCAGTTTCCTTTGTAAAAGAAAACAGGTTCATACTGCAGTTCTTCTTTCATTTCCACTCTGTTCATAGCAAAACACTAGCTGAAAATTATGTCCAGGCAGCAGCTTTCAAATCTGAATTGCAGGGCAAGGAAATGCAGCTTGGGAAAATCCAACAGCTGGTTAGAAGGTTCAGCACTGTCCCCTGCCTGGGCTAACTGAAGTCCACGAGCGCTAGGGCCACAGAAACAGGATTAAACTCACCCTGCCTTGCACTGCTTTTGGCTCGGTCCCTGGGAGCCAGAGACTCAGTTTTGGATGCAGGACAGGAACAGACCCTCCTGCATCAGCTGGGAGAGGCTGGCAACCTGCAGAGACCTTGCTTCTGACCACCTCTGCTCGCCTCAAGGGATCCAGACCCGCAAGGTCCCCAGGCCATCTCACCACAGACTCTGGATCGTCTGGGAAGGAAGGGAGAAGACACCTTTCCCATGGCAAACAGTAGAGATAGTGAGCCAGGCAAAGGCTGGCTGTTATGCTCAATGGAGAGAGGGGCAATGAGGGGTCTCTTGCCACTGCAGCTCCCAAGCCAGGGGTGTCCGGCACTCCTTGGGATGTGCCACATGGTGTGCCACAGGGACTTTATTTTACACATGTTGTACAAAGGAGATTGTAATAATAAGAATAATTATGGTGCTGACTATGGCAGAAGAGGAAGGGGATGGGCTACTACAGAAGAGAAATTGAGACCTAAAGAACCCAGGAAGTCCTGTTCAGCTGAAAGTGGGAGTTGTCCCCCCAGTCACCCCTCAGCACACACTGAGAAGATTTTATTTCTTTGCTTCTAATTTTTTTATGTGCAAATCAGCTTTTTGGCCTCCCGAAGAGCTCCCCAGCTCATCCATCTACTCCCCCTGCTTTCCCTGGACCCAGGACAGAGAAGTCCCACAGGTTGGTCCCAGGGGTGCAAAGTGACAGGCAGAGTTCAGCAGCCCCGCAGGGGTGATGGCGTTTTCAAATGCTCTGGGTGCAAGTTTCCACAGCCACAAGGCACAGCGGGGTACATTGCACAGCAGTGCAAAAACGAGATCCTCTCCCTTGCCAGCAAAGCTACCTTGCCTCTGGTGGCTAGTGACAAAAGCCAGTAACACCTGACAGGCTAGTGTCAAACACTCACTTTTTAAGTAGTTGATTAATTTACAGGTTTTCAGACAAGTTTGTCTACTTCACACTGCTCACTTGGAGTCAGGATTTCATTCCGAGTCAATGAGAATATTTCTACTCATATCAGAGGGCAGCGTTTCAGTCGGGTAGTAGGTCTGTTTCAAAGGTCTATTATTTAGATAATTTATGACAAAAACCTGTGCTGCATTTATGGAGGCAGAGAGAGCTGGAAGCCTACAGAGCTATTGGACAGGGTTCCCTCTTAGTGTCCTTGATGCTGAAGGTAGGTCTACCAGCGCAACGCAATACCACGTGGAGCTGCCCGAAATAACTGCGCATCAGAATGAATATACTCACCACCATGGAGATCTCTGCTTCACCTAATTAGCACTGCTGAGAAGCAGGGCTTATTAACCTGGGCAGAGCGCCACAAAAACTCGGCTATCCTGCTTCCAGCACTTCAGCGAAATCATTAGTGCTGTCTTGGGCATCGTTGCACAGAAACAAATTTGTGAATGAAGTCCTGAAGAAGGGAAGCCATCTGATAAATGCTGCAGCTGTCTGTGGCCCTGATTAGAAGTCGTTCAAAAACTGGGAGGTGGGGGACAATGTCTGTCATGAATCAGAGTCATACACCGCAGGTAAGTTTTGCAAAATGGAGGGCTTGTTCCCTCTGTCTCCTCTGGCATGAGCTGCCACCAGGATACTCTTGAAAATTATTTGCCACAACATGTAGATCCCGGTGCACACTCCTTGTGATTTCACATGAAGGCACAAAAGATCATCCGAGGTTTCCTGTATCACCAGAGGAAAAAGCCTCCCGCTTATAGACCACTTTACCTTCCTAATGATGTATATTATCTCATAGCGATAGCTGACCTAAAAACAGAAACAAAGAAGTATCGTGTGTGCTCTCATTATAGCCACTGAAGTAGTTATGGTCCCATTTCATGGAAGGAATATGTAGGTGATAATAACCTTACCAAAATGAAATGAAATGATGCTGTCACTAATTCCATTTAATGCTCCAACAGCATCCAAGTTAGATGTGCTTATTAGTTTGAACATTGATGGTTATAATTTTTAACCTCAGATAAATCTCACCACAGTAAGGAACCAATATAATGAGCTGGTAAGAAAACAACATACTTTGTAAATAAATATTCTTAATGAAAATCATATGTGTGCCATGGCAGCAAACTGCCCAATACTCTTGCCCTTCTGTGATTTCCTCCTACTCATTTGGGGTATGCTTTCATATTTCTCTAGAAATACCATTCTATATCACTTTTCCTCTATTTTGAAGGAATTTTAAGGGAAATTAAGTTCTTTTGACATATTGCAACATCTCTTAACGATTGTTGAGATGGTGTGAAATTTCAGTATGCTGTTATTCCAGAGTAGCTCATCTGGACATCATTCAGAGATGAATAAGAGGGTGAAAAAATTAGTCATACGTGAAGATTAATATTTGCAATAAAGCAATGCTGTCAACAAAATTAACAGCTTTCTGTCACACTTTCATTAGTATGAGTTCACTATGAATTTTGGAGAAAAATTAAAAACCATGATTCCACAAAAATGATTTTTGGTTTTTTCCCATGATTTTGTCTAGGAGAAAAAGGTGTATTTACAAAGCGAAAGTCACCCTTCTATAGGAACAGTCCATTGTGTATAAAGGCAATAAATCAGTAGGAAGGTTAGTGCTATTGACAAATATCAATAGCACCACATCAAAGTAACTTTATCAAGAGGTCTTTAGTACTCCCAGCACCAAGAAAAGGATACAGAAAACAAAGCACAAGATTTGACATCAATGCTAAAAGAACTAGAATTCTTGAGAGTCATAAAAGACTTAAGAAAATCTTCAAATCACAAAATAATTAAGAGATCATTTCCAAGGAAGAACAACTCAAAGTCTTCATTTTGCTACTCAAAACAACATCTCCAGGTGGTCAAAGTGTAAAGAATATATTAATCTTTTGATTTTCAGTGAGCTCAGCTACCCACAGTATACCAACAACCATCAACTATTTTTCTCATTTTCGGAGAGGAGGTAGCCAGTTCCACAGGTAACATGTCAGAAAGCCACCAAGAGGTCAGGTCTTCAAAAATCTGCTGTTGACTGTCGCTAACTTCAGCAAGACTGAAAAATTAGATTCTTCTCTAAAATTTTATTGGAAAGGGTTCATTCACACGTCAGAGAGAGAGAGCAAGAGGCTTGTGTTGTAATATCCTGTGGCTAGACTCCAGTATCTACAAATTACTTATTCAGATGACAGATACCAGTGCATCTGTAATGACCTGCATAAGTGAGATAAGATTTGTAGGATGTTGTGTCTCTTAGTAGACCTAAGAGACTGCAAACAACAGAGAAAGCTTTCAGGCACACATGCATGTCTCAGGTCAGTTATGTCATGTTTCTGGACCTGTATTTAGGTTCATAATCTTATATTTTGGTCTGAGAAAGGACTTGCGTAATTTTTTCAGATTTTATCTGTTGGTGTCCCCACAGGTAAAAATAAAGACTCCCTTCCAACCCCTACCATTCTGTGATTCTGTGATTCTGTGATTTCTTTAAAATCTAAGAAACCTTGACCTTTCCCTTAACCATGTTTCTGAGCACAATGGCTGCTTGGTCCCTCATGTTGAAATTGGATTACTGTATCAGAATCTGATGACAAGTCACATCTCCTAGCTCTTCAGGAGACAACTACCATCTTTCTCAATAGATGATGTCATGACAGTGACATCAATGAGTTTAGGCTCTGATCATTTCAGTGTTCCTTTTATCAACATGAGATCAATAAGGGCGAATGCAGACTTGCGAATCATCAGATTTACGTCCAGCTCCAGGCAATGGAGATCACAGAGCCCAAAACAAAGTGAAAGACAACTGAGAAGAGAGTATGTTTTGTTGTGGGGAATAAAATACAAGACCTTCTGGTTCCTACTGACATGTAAGGCTTCCAAAAGACAGTAGACAAGATAATGGAAGAAAAATTTGCCAAGGACTATTAAAGATACTTGTGTCACTTAGGTTTCTGAAACATAGGTGGTTGTACAGCTTCAGGCTTCTTAACCTCTCCTGTTGTTGCTATTGACCATTATCAAATACAGGACGAGCAGCCAGATTCACCTCTGATCTGGCATAACACTGCCAGCTGCATATCTTCAACTGAAAGAGAAAACGGCACAAAACCAGGATGTGACTGCTTGATGGAAGGCTGCAAAGCCTCTCTCCCTTGCAGCCTTTCCAGGTATGCGTGACATGAACGGCTCCGTCCACCCCACTGGTCCTCTCCAGCCCTGCAGCTGTGTAACCATGCTGCTGCCTTTCACTCCAGAGGTTTTCAAAGAACCTTCATGAAGAAAATCAACTACAAACTATTTTTTAATGATGGCCATAATTAAGTTTAAAAACAAAACAAAAACCCTGTCAGTAATATTACCTAAAAAGGGACAAAAAAGATTAAATCTCTGTGAAATCCCCCTTCAGCTCAGCTCAGACTCTGCATTGGTGTGCAGCAGGATAATATCCCTTAGTACGTTTCTAATTGCTCATGACAAAGGTACATTTCTGCCAGTTGGTACTGTTCTTCTTGACACTTATCCTGTCTCCCTCTTCTCTCCATGCAACAAACGATGCCAGTCACTTGTCTGCCTCTTTCACAACAGTTTCTGTATCTTCTTTCTGACCATACAAAGAGATTCCTAAACAATTTTCTGAATATTTTTTATGCATAATTTTCTGCAATTTTGGGACAAGACTTTAGGAAGCATGGCACTTTTTTACTCCCTATGTACCATTTTATCAAGACATAGGCATTCTTTTGTCAAGCTTTATGGTAAGGCTCGGAAAGTGGTAGGGAATAAAAAAGGGAAAGAACAGAGATATATAATTTTCATTAGCAGCATGGTTTTGTTCTTCATATTTCAACTTTTTTTTCTGAGTTTTTTTCTATCTTTATAGGTCATAAGCAATACAATGAAAACAGAACTGTCCCTGTCTACCTGAATAGCACCTAGCACAGTACACCATCATCTCTGACTGTGGCTTCTGTGGCTTTGTAGAACACTTTCCCACTGAAGATGTGATTATGCAAAAAGATACAATCTATATCAGTCTTAAACTCAAAATATCTCAACTCTGTGCTATCCACCTAATTTAGTGAAAAAAAAACCCCTCTGTATTTTAGTCCATTTTTCCTGTGGAAATGAAGCTAGATGTTTAGTCTGTGTGTTTGTCTGCGTATCTTTGGAATCCACAGGTTGATTTTAATGCAATTTGACATCAGTTTGAAAGATAGTTAGGTTTCTGTAAATTTCATGAAAATAAATGGATGGCCAGAAGCAGAGAGAGGATGCCATTTGTGGCCCAGCCAAAGGGAAGTCCAGGAGCTTATAGGCATAAGGGTATATACCTTGAATAAAGCCCAGAAAATAATTGTTCAGATAAAGTTCTTCTTTCCTCTCTTCTCATATCACCCTTCGCTTGATCAGTCAAAAGATACAAATCCAAAGGACGTCAGGTCTCAATGTTTCCAATGTTTATAAAAATACTCTTCTGCCTTCTACTTCAGTGAGCATTGCAGAGCCCAGCACTCAGCACCCAGCAACAGGAGAAAGGGTTGGTACATATTTTGGCTTATGCTTCCCTATATATGCATATATATTACATAAAACATTAAGGCCTAGAGATGATCTATGAATGAAAGTTAACATAGGTAGACCAGTGCAGTTACTTACATTACTTACTTGTCTGCTGTTTATGGAAGAGGATCTCAGTTGCTTCCAAACTACTAGCTGCCCTGTAATATGAGCAGTAAATTGATAGTGATTACAATTATGCATGAAGTTTTGATATGCTGTTTATGTATTAAGCTGTTGGTATTGACAAATCACCTTTCTTCTTGTAAGGAGGTGAATGCAATACAAGTTACAGACACTGCCCTTTAGCAAGCTCCAGATGAAGATTTCCACTTTGATTTATTTTGGTATTAAAGCTTTAGTTTTACATATGTGAAACCTAAAAAGCAAAACCTTGCAAGCTATTGCTTGTATGAATATCACTTATTTTTCTTCTTTCATTAACTGAATGACTCGAAGGCAATTAGTAATCTGTGCCAGAACAAGGATTTCTATATGGCCAAATTGGGCATTATTAATTTATGCAGACTAACATCTATTCACGTAACTAGTCATGCTGATTTCAGGAGGATTACTCACAGGAGTAAAAGCTACTTTGCTTATGGAGTTCTAAATTCCTATCCCAGCAGTATCACATTTCTGGAAGAAGCCGTTACTCTTCATTTTTTTCTTTGCTTTAGGCAGAAAACTGAACTGAGAGTGTAAGCTATCTTAATTAAATCTGATCAGAAGCTTTGCTTTTCCACTTAGTTCATGCATTCTGATATGTAAGTTATACCCTAATCACTCCTCAACATAGTCTTCTGCACAATGTTATATAAATATAACAATTAGTGCAGAAGGGAAAAAAATTAGTTCAGACTAGACAATATAAGAGAAAGATAAACTCCAGGTGGCACGGTTATTTTCTTAAAGTCAAAAAATAAATTCATCACTGGGAGGCAGACCTCATAAATTAGAATTCTATTTATAATGTGTCAGTGACATTTTCATATCTACTTATTTTAATGCCTATGAGCATTTAAAAATTAGTTGAGGTTGTATTGCTGTTACAAAGGTTAAATGAAGAGATTATGAGTTGCACAGATGTTTATGGTTTGGGTTGATAGCTCTGGGACATCCCATTCTAAAGGCATTGTGTTCCAGTTCATTTTAACAGTAATTAGAAGTACCCCCGTAACGAGGTGCTTGCTGCTGAAAACAACTTCATTAGTTTGGGTGATTTTATTGGTTTCCTTTAGGGTGAGGAACGAGTGTTAATAGTTGTAATTTAATAGGAAAATTACTGAAGCAAGGAAGATTTCACTGAATCTTAAATGAGGCATTAGACAGACGTTGCTTTTCCAAATAATGAAATATAAGGGAAGAGCAGCAACCTTAAGAATTATCATATGAATGTATTTACCCTAGAACAGATGAGCTATTTTGTTTAAATATTTTAAATATCACTTGAAGTTGTTAGGAGCCTGTAGAGAAAATCTCTATTACCTTAACAAATTCCAGGGACATTTGGCTGCACGCTTGGGCATTTGCACACATCGCAACTCCAGACTGAAAGCTTGCCAGTCAGAAAGGTTGTGTTCTCTTTCAGAGAGCGAGAAGGATTTTCTTCCCCTGGCAATGTGGTATTGCTCAGCACGGAGCATCTTCTTTAAGGTACCACCAGCTCCCATCGGGCAGACCTGCCCCAGTTATGCTGGAGCCCATGCCTTTAGGGGGATGACAGATTGGTGGCAAACTTTCTAGGCTGCCTGAGATGAGCTGTGTAAAGTCACATGCCTGCTGGAAACTTCCTTTCTCTTGAACAGGAGGTGTTACCTGATGTTGCCCTAGGGAACATCTTCCCTGGGTGGACATGTATTATAAATCACAGCTCGCCTAATCTCTGCCCTCCAGCTTCTGTTGAAAATCAATATGTTCTCCAACAGCTTGTCTGGAGGCCTTCTCTGACTCTCCTTTCTGCCTTCCCTCCCTCCTCTCAAGTCTCCCTTCTTCTGCATCTCCTCAGGAATCCCTAAAGACCTCCCTGACAGGATGATGGTCTCAAGAAGAGGTAAACAGTGTGAGGGTGTTCTGTGAAGATGCTGTCATGCCTCTGTGACCTGCTGAGTAGTTCGTTCTGGTCTCTGTCCAGAGAAAAACATCTTCTTTGATAATGTAATCCAAAGTCACAAAAGCAAACACCCGCTCTGAAGAGATGATCCACTAGATCAGTCGAGGCCAAGGCAAAAAGAGAAGCACATCCCCTGCCTAAAGGGAAGTTATATTTCCTTTACTAGGAATGTCAGACCCAGATCTATGAAATGAAGCCACTTCTGTCAGTCTTTCTGACCTGGACAAATTAAACATTACATGGATCTGGATGGGAAACATCACTGGAAGAAAAGTGCTATTAAAAATCAGAGTTTAAAAGACTTGGAGAAGGTTGAAAGACCACTTACTTCTGCATCTGCACACATATTATATCAAAAGAGAAAGAAGCGAAGCGAAGCGAAGCAAAGAGAAGAGAAGCAAAGAGAAGCGAAGCGAAGCAAAGTGAAGCGAAGCGAAGAGAAGCGAAGAGAAGAGAAAGAAGAGAAGCGAAGAGAAGCGAAGTGAAGCGAAGAGAAGAGAAAGAAGAGAAGCGAAGAGAAGCGAAGTGAAGCGAAGAGAAGAGAAAGAAGCGAAGCGAAGCGAAGAGAGAGAAGAGAAGAGAAGAGAAGAGAAGAGAAGAGAAGAGAAGAGAAGAGAAGAGAAGAGAAGAGAAGAGAAGAGAAGAGAAGAGAAGAGAAGAGAAGAGAAGAGAAG
>Ga0065711_1026373_pt1 | contig 75270 bp, 42 predicted proteins | sample Hoacrofraction12_FD_59098 | JGI IMG/M metagenome (GOLD analysis project Ga0065711, IMG submission 59098) | Hoatzin crop microbial communities from Cojedes, Venezuela - Epithelial fraction 12 v2 (version 2) | ecosystem: Host-associated > Birds > Digestive system > Esophagus > Crop | place... | reverse complement strand
TTTTTTTTTTTTTTTTTTTTTTTTTGCTTTTTTGCTTCTTTTCATTTGCAAGTACTACTGCCAGTGACTAGAATAGTTTATGGACATTACTGACCACTGACAATTTTTGCATGTTCACTGCTTGGAAAGGAACATTCGAAACTTGGATAATCCTTATATATCAGGCCTTGTTTTGACATCTACTTGAACACATCCCTCCATGTGTGAAAGAAGGAAACGGTTAATACCAGTCAATCATAGAAGAAAACATTTTCAATGGATAGGCCCGTTAGGACGTAGTTTTTCAGCAGTATTTTTATGTAGCCAAAGCAAACAATAAGGAGCAACCCTGATGACATTCAGCAGTGCTCAGCTTAATTCTTAGAAGTGGCAGCGTTCTGCATGCTGTAGCAATGTGATTACAGTGTGTGGCTGAAACACGAAAGAGGTGAAGGATCTCTTCTATCAGACCTAATAATTGGAATGTTAGCACTAGGTCTTAGTCTGACAAAATGTAAGTTGCAAAATGCGGACCATACATGGAGAATGAGCCATTTTTTCCTCAGTCTTGTAGAAAGTATGACCATCCTATAGGCCAGCAGGACGGAAAGTAGAATAAGAGAAAAATTTTTTTTGGTAGCATGAGGAACTGCCAGTGATAATTGCAGGTTGATGACAAGTTTCTCATGAAAGGTCATGGGAAGCAAGTGATGGGATTCATGTGGATTTCTGTGAGATCTCTTGAATACCAAAACTTGTGTCCACACAAATTCACAGCCTTGCTGGCTTAACTGGACAGAGGCAGAGGTCCATGAAATGAGGTTGATTTATTGCAGCTGAAATTCAGCTCCAACGTCTCTAGTTCAGTGATGCATTTCATAGGAGGTCTGTTTCATGTTTCTTTATCTCTGTGCCAGCGTGCAGCTATCCTTCTGTAGCTAGGTTTGTATCTGCTGCGAAGTTCACAACTTGAAGGAGAACATGTGTGTGGGAGCAGAGATGCAGTGCCAGTTTCAGCTTTATTTACAAGGTTTGCTACAAGACCAGATTTCATCAGTACATTTTAGACTAGTACTGGCTTGATGGAAGATCCTATGTACAAACTAAGATTAACTTCCCTGGCTGTGGTTCAGGCTTCTCTGTAGACTGCAGGAAGTGTTTGCCGGTAGAGGGCTGCAGGACTGGACTTCCATTTCAGCAGTTTCGCTGATTGCTCATGCAGCGATGGTAATTAACATTTATTTCATGTATAGTGATGTAACATTAAATGGAAAGAAGTGCTTAGTTAAGCAAAGTTGGGACAAAGTTGGTTAGCTTGTCAAATCACAAAGCTAATATAGGAGGGGTGTCTGAACACAAGTTCCTGATGCTGGTTCCACAGCAGTATCAATATACGTTCAGTAGTTATCTTTGCTGGACCCTTGCTCAGAAGTTCTTTTGGGAATCCCATACCTAATTGCTTTCACAAAAAGCGTCTGATAAATCAGATTAGCACAGCTTTGTCCTAATCAGCTACTTACATGTTCTAAAACATAGAAAACCTGTTTTTTTTGTTGAGTAGTAACAAAAATTCACACTTCATGGCACGGTTTCTGTCTGGCTGAAAAATTTGTAAGATAGTGTCACAGCACTTCTTATATATAAGGTTTAGTATAATCTATTCATTAAATGTACACAAGGTTCAGTTTGCCTGAACAAACCTGTGTGAAGGCAGCTCCTCCACTCACGTGTGGCAGCCTGTTTCCAGTTAGGGGCTGTTTGTCTTTGCTGCGCTCCGGGCAAAGGTGCAGAAGCAGCATCTCCTGATTGCTCTCTTACACCTTCAATACATTGCCTTCATTCATCAGAGTCTGGAGTCTGTGAAAACCTGTTAGTTCCCCCTTTCCTGCTGTCTGCCTTGGAGAGGTTATTATTACTCTGTACCAACGTCTTTTTTCTCTAACTGCCAGGCACAAAGAGCTGTTCCTATTTACGTCTGTTCATGTCAGCTCAGTTAATTGTTGTCTTTACATCTCAAAAGCAGCTGAGTAGCATCATTCAGCATGATACGTTTTATGGGCATGTATCTTTGCTCATTCCCACAGCCTTATCACTGTACCACAATCCTGACTGAAAATGTTACAGGCTGCATTATACCAGCCTCTTCTGGGGTTACAGTGACTGTATCTATAGTTAGCAAAAGAGACACCCAAAATGAGGTAGAAAACCATGGCCCCTTACACGCTTGACAGTGTGTAAAGCAGTTTCGCTCACCAGCCAGAGTCTTTAAAGGGTGATGTGTCCTGGGTGCTCCATACCTGTGTCTCTTGAGAGCTGCCTGAGGGGAAAAGCTCTCTGTATGATGACCTTTCCAAGGAGCAGAAGCAAAAAAACTTTCAAATATAGGAAGTGACCTTTATTGTGTTCCTTATGTAAGAGAAGCAGGGTCTTATTCACGATGTAAGGGACAGACGCTGGAGTTCTGTTATTAAGTGAACGCAGGCAGTCATTGTTCTGCAAACCTTTGCTACACTGCTGTTTAAGTGCCATTTACTGAAAATACCATGACAATGGAAGGGGTAAGTCATAGCCAGTAACTATAACAACACGCTTCTCCTGCACTGCAGCTGTGCGTGAGGGGTGTCTCAGGAGAGGAAGAAATGACTCTGTTTACATGTGGAGCATGTGAGATCCAGGAGCATGAACCACCTCTCTCTAAAGGCTGCTACAAAGCACATGATAGATGAGTGTGCTGAGCAGCGATGTGTTCCAGTAGATGTATTTCCTTTTGGGTTTACCTCCAAGCGAGGTTCACGGGCTATTTTTAAGAACGTAACATTTTTCCTCATATCTGTTCTGCCTGGTCTTGTCAACTTACAGCCACGGTTCTGCTCACAGCTCGGTGAGTCTCCTGATAAAGCTGGGGAGAAGACTTCACCAGCTACAACCAGAATGTGGCTAATAAAGTTACAGCTGTTTCGAAAGATACTGGCACCTACGGGAGATTTTGGGTTCAGTGAGAGTCATCATGGAGCAAGCATCCTACTTTTGCTACCATGGGAAGACCATAGAGGTGTGCTAGTGTGCTTCACTCCCAGCAAAGAGTAAAGCCCAGGCTTTAAAGGACCCATTTCTCTCCTTCAGATCAGAGCTAACCTCTCCTCAAATATGCCACACCGTGCTCTGAGGTGTACTCTCTTTTTTTTTTTTATCGTCAGTGTGCAAGTGTGGTCCAGAGTGCGATGGAGGGTGCCTGTGTGCAGAGCATGTGGTGCTGCAGGCTGTGACAGCCCTGCCTGCCCACCGTGGTGTAGGCAGGAGCTCTGCGGACCTCAGGGGGACACGGTCCGGACCTGGCACAGCATGAAGAGCTGAATTCTCAGTGAAATAAAGGAAAATTCGATTATCTACTCAAAATAGATTAAGTAACAAAAGAGCTTTTCTGGTTCTGTGATTTTTACAAGTTCATTTGTTATTTCCAGATGTTTCGTAATTTACTCTGATTAATCCTCCAAGCTTCTTTTTTAAACCATAGTTCGCTTTGGCTGGTCACTTAAATCGTAGGATAGTTTGTTTTTTTCCCAAGTAGATGACAGACATTTGGAAACCAAGCAGCCTATTCATGAATATTAAGAGAACAGCAAAACAAACTAATATTCATGGAACCTGGAGGGTATGCAAGTATTGCTTTTCCTTCGGAGATTTGTAGTCAGAGATTTGTAGTCAGTGAATATGTATTCTCCAGGAAAAAAAAGTGAGCCTAATCTGGTGCTTTGATAGTTGTTGTTTACTTTTCAGGACAGTGAAGAGGCTGATACTGTACTGCGCAGTGGCGGAAGAGTAGTATACGTGTACTGCAGACTGCTTGGCATGGCAATCCATACTCAGGTCGTCTTCATGATGAGTGTCAAGTTAAATAAATAACAAACCACTGAAGAGTGAGGCTAAGTTAGAAATAGTAAAAATCAGCACACACAGCTGCAGTATAGACTTTGGCCCAGCCATATTGAGTCAGGTGGCTCATCTCTTTTGGGATAGGAATGTTACACTGCAAAGTTGTCTGTGCACAGGACAGGTCCAGTACATACAATGGCAAAACAACACTTTTTGTACTATTCTATAGGTACACATCAAAACCAGACATCTGGCTGGGGTCCTATGGGGTTGGAATTAACAGGGAACTTGAAATGAGTTCATTTTTTTTATTCAGTACTACCATAGGAGCAAGGGAATGTATATTTGAAGCCTGTTGAACAAATTATCTTTTCCAGTAAAATCTTCTGTCTCCAGCCTATTCAGTCTTTGAGTTTTGGTGGCTTTTTCCCTAAGGATCATATCAGAATTTTTTTTTTATTGAACAGACATCAGTGCAATGGGCTATGTTTTCAGGCAGGCTGGAGTCTGCACCTAAACTGCACCAGCAAAGAGGAGGAAATATATGTCTGAAAATTCACATTTTCATACATACCTGATTCACTTTCAATTTATCATTAGTAATAGTTGTATTTCACGATATGTTGAAGACTGCTGAAATCAGTACAGATTTTCTCTTTGACTCAGGATGAGGTCTTCAGGGGCGTTTTCTTAATAGCCTCTTGTGTGAATTCTGTGAAGTGGTCCCGGTTCTCCACTAAGCATGCATCACAGCTTGCAGGGTAGCGCTCTTAGTTTGTGCAGATCTCACACTGCTTTCTGCCTTGCTACAGGGGATGTGTTTGCAGTGCACCAGACGCAGTCCGTGCTGACTGCTGAGCCCTCCTTCCGTTCTTTAAGAAGCTGTGAATTCAGTCATCTGAATTACTACACATGCATGGTGTAGCCATAAGCACCTTTACGGGTAGCTGTTTTCTTCACAACAATCAGAGCTGACATCAAATGTTTACATAAGGATGATACTAGCATCTCTCTGGTATCTGCCAAAATTAGCAATTTGCTCGTGGCAGATGGCTCCAAATTAATCTGGTTCACAGATGGGACTACAAATGCAATTTCTGAATAATGAGAATAAAAAGAAAAGGGATCTCAGTATTTATGACTGTGACTCAGTTTGTTTCGACGGTCCAAAGGCCTTCTGAATCAATGAGATCTCAACAGATACCTATCCATATGTCTTCCAAAAGAACGAGCTTTACAGAAATAAACCCTGGAAGAAGATGGGTGTGAAGAGGCAAACTATAGAGAATAAAAGGCAAGTTTTCAGTCTTAGTTGCTAATCCTCAGTTACTTGCTGGTAAAAGGTTGCTGCACTTGATAGCGTTAGCAAACTTAAATTTTCACGTCAAAAATACTCTTTCAGATGAGCTGACGAGTGAAAATCTGCCTTCATCTTTCTACAAATATCATAGATCAACAGCCTAGAGACAATTTTTTGTGAACCAGAAACTATATGTTGCATCAAACCATTTTATTCTTACCCAAATCCAGTAACTTTCTTGATACGATGTGGTTTAGCTTAATTTTCCACGTGCGTTGTTTGTCCGGTGTACAGAGTCCAGTGCAAAGTTTAGCCCTTACCACCAACAGCCCTTGATTTGTGCAAACTGGCTGAAACTTACTGGATGTACAAGCTCATTGCAAGCATTGCCAGCCCTGTGCCATCACTGACAGGACTTTTTATGTCAAAAGAAGCAGATCCAGTTGTCAGTTATCTCATGACATAAAAGCTAGATTCTGCAGGGAATTAGAGGAGTTTTGGAAGCAGCTGGTGTTCCTCGTGCCCTGGCTGAAGTGGTTACTGTGAATCTGTCTCACATGCAGGCAAAGCGCGCAGAAGTACCCTGTGGCAGGGCCGGAGGATCAAGAGTTTGTAGCTGTGAGAAATGTTGTCCTGTCCGCTTCAGTAAAAGGTTGGTGTTTCCTTTAGAGGTGAAGGAGAGACTGGTGGACTTCCCAGTGAACACTGCTAAGCCTTGCAGCACTAGCTCCTAGCCTATAAGCTGAAGATGGATGTGTTGGAGCTCACCCACATACAGGCTGAACAAAGAAGTCTTGCTTACGTGGGGGTAATAGATACTCTTGGTGCATGCACGGTCTTTTTCTGGAACATCACGGACAAGGCCGGTGCCAGCAAGTGTGGAGCGTTACAAAGGCGTGAAGTACAACAAAGCAAGCAAAGCAATCCCAAAGTGCAAGCAGATCTGTGTAGCCCTTCTCAGTGTTAGCCATTGCATACCAGCAGTATTTGTGTTCTTCCTCAAGTTTAAAAAATTCAGATAGCTCAGGAAAGTGTTGCTGAAACCTGCACATCTGTATCAAGGAACCTATGGGCATGACTTGTTCTCACTGGGTTCTTGCTGTTGAGCACTGTAACAGAGAGGGTAACAGGCTGATTGGTGTGACTCAGTACAGATACTGTGCCCTCTGCTATGACTCAAACCAGCCATTTCCATGTTAGTGAGAGGTCCAAAGTGAAAAGGGAAGGCTGAACCTCCTTAGGTACACTCTGAGCAAGAGCAAGTTCTGAAGAATAGAAGCAGCTGAGAAAAACTGGCCACAAGTTCTCAGTATGAGAATATTTGAAAGGCGCAATAAGGAAGAAAGATTGTGTCTGAAAACAGAAAACTAGCTGTTACTGCTCCAAAGCCTAATGGCTCTGCTAGCATCCAAGCTTTTCATTATTTTTATTGATGCAGTAATAATTCACAGCTATAGTTAACGTGCCTTTGACATTGGCGGCTGCCTTCAAAATGAGTTCCATCTAATTAAACTAAACAACAGAGAAATCAAAGACCAGTTCAGTTAATGATTGCATTTAACTGGGAATTTCTTTCCTTCCTCCCCACTGCCTTCCTCCTGAAAAAATCTGAAATCCATGAGAAGGAGGTGTGAGACAAGACGAAGAACTCAGGTGATATATTGCATACACCTAACAAGTAGCAGCGGGGCTAGGGCTTACAGGCTGCAGTGCCAGCTACCAGGCATCAGACAGTGGCAGAGAAGTCACCAGCTCCTTCTCCTGGGCCAGTATGAAGTCTGCCACTAGTTCCTAGGAGAGCTGGTGGGGTCAGGCCAAGAACTGCATCACAGCATGCACAAACATGTCGTGCTTGTAATTTAACATATAGACAGGTAAAGTTGGGAATGCACCGTTACACGAGGTGTTTCACAGGGAATTATCTTTATTAATTTGTGGGAGTGATCTTAGCACTTTGGCACACTATGCGGTGTATTTTCTATCAGGAGTGATGGGTGCATGGGATTCAGCTGGCTGGACTGCCTGTAAGAAACTCTTTGTAGGGAAGAAAATCCTGTTTGTTTTCCTAGACAAGTAAACTTTTGGTCTCTCTATAGATCTGTTAAGGTGTTAAGTTTCAAGAAAAGGTATTTCATTAGCTACCCAGCATTGGTGAGTGCACCTAGTTTACTCACCACCCTTTGCTCATAAGCCCCAGCTACAGCACTAGCTGCTACCTTGCATCAGCCCCCTGACATCACACAACACACATGTTTGCCTCTGGTCTGTAAGACTTCTGGAGACCCAGAAGGCGTTTTTGAGGTGGCTGTCTAGATTCACTGATCCAGGTGTGCAAGAAAGTCTGCCTGGTGCAATAGCCGCAACAGATTTGCCAAGGGAAGCTTCTTTGTCTGAGGGAATTGCATGTAACAAATTACAGGCTCCTCCAAAACGAAGATCTGGGAACTGTAAAGAACTGCAGAATGGTTTAGCAGGAGTCCCCTAGTCCTTTCCTGGCTGTTGAATAGACCAGTGCTTGGGTTTGCAAAGGAGAGTGGCACCTTTATACCTTGCTTATCCCTGTAATGGGCAGTCTTTCAGTGGCAACAAGGAGCGGGGCGGGTGGGGGGGAATGAAGAAGGCACTGACTGAGAACAATACGCTCCCTGCTCATCTCTGCATTGTGACAGCAAGGGAACGCTGTAATCCAAGGTCTGTGCTCCGTCATTGCCTTGGCAGAACATGTTGGAAAACTGCTCCAGCCTGCAAGAGGCTCAGGCTCACGTGCATCCTTGGTACTTAATTCATGGCAGCGCGAGAGGGCTTGTGTGCTCCACTTAAATACTCTTCAGGCAGACAGATGATGAGTTAGAGGCAGTCTCTGAAGCATGAGGAGCATATCATTAGCTAGATGTTTTGAACCACCTAGCATTAGAAATAACAAAGGAAGTCACTGCCTAAGTGGTAATAAAGGCAGATCACAACCACACAGATTTGATTCTCAGCTGAGACCCTGCCACCTGTCTAGATTGTAATTTCTTTGCTGTCGCAAACTCTGGGGTCTTTTCAGAAGACAGTGTCTTCTTGGTTAGTATAACAACGCCAAAAGCACAGCTTAATAGTCAAAATGGGGAGAAACACAGCCTCCTGCTTTGTGAGCACCAAGATGTGTTTTGTGCCACATCATACAGCGCTGGGCTGGCACCAGATGCAGTCATTCGCTCCTCTCTGTGATGTTGTCTTATGATCAAATCTGATTCTTTTCTCTTTTTTTAAAGGAATGTGACTGAATAGGAACACAACCCCACCTCTCTCAAGCAAAAAGCCCTCCGTTTTCAAGCCCTGTTAGCAACGTATTACCTCACCTAAACTTAATGAAACATCTCTCATCCTCACACAGTAATAAATTACAGGAAATAGGGACATTTTATGTACTAAGATGACATAAAAGGCTATAGATAGCATGATTGTTAGCCTATATTAGCACATCTTGTCCTTGTTACCACTAAGTCAGAATAGAAAATACAGAGGCCAGATAAAATGAATTAAAAAGCTGCACAACTGTTCCCTCCTAGAATAAATCTTGGAAAATATTAGAAAAAGAGTAGCCATAATAAAACAAAGATTACCTTGAAGACAGAGACTGCAAATTTCCAGCTAACCATGGACTGTTTTTTTTTCAGCATGCTTGGGGTCAGTGGAAAGATTGTCTATAAAATAAATATCTAAGGTGCAGCAATGTTTCAAGGCCTTTATTGCAGTTCAGAAATTTACAGAACTTGATTTAAGCTCTTCAAAAGAATTCATTTCCAAACTTAAAAACATTAAAAATTGTTAGGGTTTAGTCTTTATTTTTACCCAAAACCGCTGCTCCTATCACAGACTAAGTCTTAAAATGGTAGTGAGGAAAGGTGAAAAAGTGAACAAACAGCGGTTTATGTTTCCAAATGGGAAGAAAACCCAGCTTTGGGCATGTATGGACTAATCTGGTTGTGCAAACTTTGGGAGACAATTCAATTTATTCTCATGTCAGCAATACTAGACTTACACCTGAGTTGGTATCAGAGGGTCTCAGGAAACAGATCTAGCAAGCAGCCAGGGAATCTCTACATTTTAGCAAGGCTTTGGTAGATCCATAACATACTGTGAGCCAGGATTTTGATGTCATTTATGCCGCTTTTTGTCTAGCAACTTCATGAATATCTGGATTTGTAACAGTCCCAAACTCTTGTCCCTTGTTTGTTTTAACTGGACTAGTGTCATTGTTCAGCTAGCCCCAGGCTATGAAAGCATACGATAAAACCAAGGTTCATTTGATAGTTGGTCCTATCATAGAGATGAAGTGACATAACATGTAAGTGGTGAGTACAACGAACTTCTCCACCAGTCTTACACAGATGAGAAGTCATAACCAGGAGAGGGTGCAATTGCTCGTGGCACAACACTGGTCTTATTTCTCTAAATAACAGCAGGCACTTGCTAGCCCCTCTTCCTGGTGGATTCAGTAGTTTTTAGCTGGAGCAAGACACAGGAATTTAGGTCAAAGTAGACCTCAGGACTGCACTTCATTTAAATACAAGAGGTTCAAACACAAGCTAACTCTTTAACGGCATCCCTCCGTGACTTGAGAATAAACTCCACGCTGGCTGCATTCTCTTCATTTCATCATCAAGTGCCTCATCCTATTTCCTCCGCGCGCATCAGAAAGGGAGAGTGGCTTAGAGGAGAGAGTGTTCTGTCTGGAGTAAGTTGCCATAGGCCATTTAAATGCATATTTGCCAAATCCTTTGCTTCTGAAGGCTTCTCTCTGGATTCCTCTCTTTTAATCGCCAACAAAAGAGAAGTTATTATGTAGCATCAACCACAAATGGTGACATTTTTTGACAATCTTTCTGTCTGTGCTGCATTTTCTAAACACATGGCTGAACACAACAAGCTCTGATGCAGTTCTGCCGCTGTCAGATGCACTAGGTTTCAGTTTAGCTCTGAAAACTAATCCCTTGGGTCTACCTCCATTTTTAAACACATGGATAAGAAGCCAAGTGAAAACTTGAAGAAACTAGAGCAGATGGATCTGTATTTTGCTTTTGTTTATTGGTTGCAGAGAAAAAAGTTTGGTTTATAGGTATCACAAATCTAATTCTTCATGTTTTTTCAGTAGCAATGCATTATATCATGCTATTTTTTATTCAAGGATACCTATTTCAGTGTTAACACGTGCCATCTGGTAACCTTGTATCAGCATTTGGCTTGCTGCAAGGCACTAAAAGGTACTAATTTTCTGTGGTTTGCAGGATGGGTCTGGGGGGCAGCGACTTTGTTTGGCTTTACAGCTGTGCAAGTGACTGAGCAGGTTTTACACCAGGAGCAGCCTTTTCCTCAGCTGGATATTCTGGGGCAGCTGTATTGAAATCACTGGAATACTTGAATAACAACAGCAGAGCTTGCTCAAAAGTAGATCTACAACCACGTGTGCTTTATGCCAGAGTTATGAACTTGTTCATAATTAGTACAAAAGCCCTTAAAGTACATTACATTTTTATCAGTTTGTGGTGTTCGTTATATTTCATTAACCAAATTACACTATTTCATTCAATGAATTGCTCTTTAGAGAAAAAACAGCCTCCCTATTAATATAGATACTGTTATCACTCTGGTACAAGATGTCTCTCAAGGCATCTCTGATTAAGATACTCAGTTACTGAAACCTGCACCGCTGCATCACGCAAAATGAATGCCTAAATTTATAGAAACATGTAATGTTTTTCCAGAGTCCCATATAAGGAAACAAATGCCCATGGGGTTCTGTCAGTGAAAGAATTTGTTTGTGGGTTTAGGCAAGGAGCAGTGTTCAGTTGGTCAAGCCAGTCACAATGTGTATTTTTTTCAAGACCCTTTTGCTGGTAACATGGCTGATCTGCAGTCTAGCAACACTGGCTCTGTCTCTCATGCTCTATTTATAGAGCTGCAGCTAGAAGTACCACAGGACTGAGATTCTCAACAAAATCACAGTCACTGCTAAGGCTCCTTCTGACCGCTGAGCCTCGCAATAGATTGATGTAGTACAAAATCTTCATTTTAGAATGACAGAAATTGGCTGTGCCTGTTCCTGCACTTGTGGATGGCATGTGCACTTCTTCCATAGACCTGCATGCGGAAAAACAAAACTAGAAATAGGAAATCCTTGCTCAAAAAGTTACCCAAGCTTCCATTTCGATAAGTGTTATATCTGAACTTTTCCAGGGAGGTTACATGAGTGTTTTGTTTAGTAAAACACTGTTTTGGCAATTAGAAAATCTTGTGTAGCATACAGTCGCATCAAAAAGTTATGCAAACTGAAAATAATGCAGATTAATATATTAGCAGTTTATAGTGTTTATACTTACAATTTATTACGCTGGTCCAGGTGAGGTGCTAGTTTATGGAATGGAGATGGCTTGAAAATGGGGCAATTCCACCTGTAATAGGTAGAAGTATTATTAGTTACTTTCAAGCAAAAGTGGCAGCATTCTCAGCACCAGATGGGATGCATATTTAGACTGCTTACAGTTAGCAGTTAACAAAACTAAGAAAGTAAAGAATTTTGCAGTCAGGCTTTGCTTTACTTTCTAGACATTCTCTTTTCAGTTGAGGTCTGAAGCACTGAAGGGTTATGTGGGGAGACGGCAGCTGTGAGCAGCAGTAAAGGTGAAAACTGAGGAGAGACCTGAACATGAAGGGAGATGAGTGTCTGGTAGGGTTACCAGACCATAATCAGGAGGACTGACAATATAGAGGAGCAGAAAAGCATAAGACACCGAGATAGCAACAGAAAACCACCCCCAAGTAGTCATTAGAGCCAGGCTCTTTCCTCAGAGTTCAAGAGTTTGCACTTGACTGGTAAGCTCCCTCGCTGCAGAACAGCTTTTTTTCACCTAGTTGTCCTTTTTTTATATGCGTAGACAGATGACAGATATTGTAGAAACACTGTATCTTGCTTTGAAATCTTCCGGTGCTTAAACCTGGGTATTAGCTTCTGCAGTCCATAAAAGGCAAAGATGCATTCATGTTAGTCTTTTAGTTTGGTTGAGGAGCGTGCTTTTGAGCTGTATCTCCTTAACCTCCACATTTGCTGCTCTTTGGTTCACACTGCTGAGCAGTCTCACAGCACTTGAGCTGCACAGCTTTTACACAGCACTAAAGCAGAGGAATTGCTCCAGGGGCACCCCTATACCAGACTAGATTAAGTCCAAAGCAAAACTCCTAAAAGACCTACAAGACCATCAGGTATTCAGTGCCAGGTTTTTGGTTGTTTTTTCTTTTTTTGCTCTGTAGTTCTACTCCTCTTATGTTACTAACTAGTACAGTGTAAGCAGAGATTCCTGCTCTTCCTATCCAGAGCTGCTTTCCAGCAGTGCACTAGTTATGGGAAAACTTGTTTTTTGCATTCAGAGGAGAGCTTAACTATACTGAACAGTGCTTTTATGTGAGCTAATCCTCCACTTTCTTCTCCTCTAATGAATTAAGCTGTTTCCCCCCCCCCTTTTTTTTTTAATAAAGAAGATTTTTCGCTCGCTGCAGTATCGCTCAGAGAGGCAGCAGTATAGTGGTAAGCAGCCTACCTTGATGAGGATAAAGTCTAGAAGGGTGGTAACAAGCATTCCGTCACTTCTTGTTAATGGTAGCACTAATTTCTTAAGCAAACGTTACCAAGATGAAATATGGACAAGGCACATGCTCCTGTGCAAGTAGGGACAATAAGGTTCTGAAGGACTCAACTGAAGAGCTTGTGTCAGGTGATGAGAGGTTAACAGAAAAGAATTTGTTATTCAGGTCACTTAATGAAAATAACCTTGGAAGAGCTTAGCAGAGCCCTTGGGGTAGACTAACTTATTCCTCTTCAGCTTCCATCACTGTAAGTTAACCCAAGACACAGAAGGTGGTGATCTAAACATGGACTCCACCTGTCAGAGTAGCGCAGGAGGAACATCAGCAATCACAATGCAGTGTTGTAATCTCTGCTACTCCTCCAGTGAGAATACGTAGAATGCAGCTTGCTTTGCATAGCCCCATCTTTAAAACAAGACAGTTTGTTAAGATGCAGGTTATCAAAATATCGTGCAAGAAGACAACAAAAGTATCCACCACAAGACATATAATTTTTAGCCACCACGGTCTTTGGATCAGCTGGGTATAGAAAAGAGAGAGGCCACAGCAGTCATCACGCACACTATCCCTGTTCTGTGTTATGGTGATTTGTTTTGCTGCTCAGCTACAATCAGAAATACGCTTCAGTCTCAGTGATTGGAGGCCTTGCACTGATCTGCTTCCAGACCCCAGGGAGCCCTTATGTCTCTGCACCACCATTTCCCTTCTTATCCCTTAATTAAAAGGGCTGCAAGCTGCCCAGGACCACATGCCTTCCACACAACAGCTGCCTGAGTCCTAACGAAGTAGTGCTGCATGTTTGGGATGAGGGCTTGTGATATGAGCCAGAATAAGGGATGAGAGATCACTTGATAGACACTGCCCATTTGATCTCAAACCTTGGGACAACCATTTTGAGAGCCCTAGATCCAGATTTAGAAAACCTCAAAAGTAGACAGGAGCAGACAAGATTACCACTATCCCCACCTGTAACATTACTACCTTGTCTGCAAGTGCCCATTTCATAGTCTGAGCAACATGAATACCTCATCTGTGTAAAGCTGAAAATCCTTTTCATAGCCCTGGGTACAATAACTTCCATGTAGGAAAACAAGATTAAATTTGACAGCAATAGGAGTGATAGAGGGGGGAAAGCGTTCTTCCTTTGAGGCAACGGCTCTGAATACAGCAGCCAGTGACTGACTGAAAGAGGAGGGGAAGAAAGATAAATGCAGTTATTCAAGCATCAGGGCTTAAAAAAATGCTTCTAAGAGAGAAAAAAAGACAAAACCTGCACCTATCTCTTGACATTTAACAAACCACCTAAACGAGCTAAGCAAAGGAAAAGAAAGTAAGTCAAAGACCTTACAAAGAGAGCTGCTTTCAGCTGTTTGTTACTAGATATCTTAAAACACATTTATCCAACCTTGCTAAGAGACTCCAAGCCCTCCATGACCCACAGCAAATCCTCACTACCATTCTTTTGTCTTCCCCATGAGCCGTATTTATAGGCTCCCTCCTGGCTGCCTCTGTAGGGACCAGCCTTGTTAGCAAAGCCTCTTTACACCTGGGTGTCTGTAGGCTGCCAGAGATTTAACTCCTCATGTGCTGCATCCCGGGTAGCAGACGCGTATTATTCCCCAAAAGACCTCTAGCCACCCCGTGAGCCCTGCTCCGGTAAATGACCCTGCGTCTCGGTGTGGTGCCGGCCTTCGGGAGAGTGTTGTGTGTTCTGAACAGGCTCTGTCCTGCTGTTGCGGCTGGGTTATGTCGAGGTTTATCAATCAGCCACAGCCCAGGAGTCTTTAGCTCTTTAGTGCTGTAGAGGCACTTAACTCCCAGGGAACTCGGATTCAGTGGTTAGAGGTTCACTGTCTCGTAACCAGTCTCACCGTATATCCTACAGGAGGATTTCAAACCGGTTACTTCATGCTACTTTACCGCTGCTTTACTTTTGGATTTTTGCAGACTGAGTAATGTTTCCTGTCATTAGGACTCTTTGACAATAGTTTCTCTGAAACGCCTTTGACATTTGCAAGGGGAAGCAGGCCTACTGTTCACCAAAACCAGCAATCACCCCTGGAGCAGCAGGATGCCAACTGCCAGGGCAAGAGTGGTGGGCACGCGAAGTACAGTATGCTTGAGTAATGATTAACACACAACAAAGAGAGCTGCCTGTGTTGCAAATGGGAACACACTGCGTGCTTGGGATGTAAGAGCATTTTGGTCTAATTTTGCACTCTGCATATAGTAATAAGACACAACAGGGTGTGCATTAAGCTCATCTTTTGAGAAGTGCAACAGTAGCTGAATAATGCACACCCTGGAGTGTCTTATTTGTAGTGGTATATGGCTCATTAATTTTACATTTAAATTTTTTCAAACCCTTTTTTAAAAAAACACAGATCTATTCTGAGGGCAGTTATGTAATGTATCCTTCCACTGAAAAGTATTTTCAAATAAAAACAGTGGGGAAAAGGTGAGGAAAAGCTTTGCTCAGCTGCAGGTCAGTGTTTGGTTTGGTTTATGTAGGGCCTGCTACAAGCAGGTTCTTGGCTTGCTAATGCAGATATAGAACAAAAATGATGATAGTTATGGACATCTATTCAGTGTTCACTTTTTTCTAGACTTTCCTTTCTTTTTTGTGCAATTACCTGGGCCTTTTGTCTTCTTTTTTTCCTACAGAAGTTTGCCGTTTGATATATGAACCAATACCCATTTTAGAACAGGTTCACGTGTAAAGCATTCAGACGGGGATGTGACTGACTTTTATACCAGACTGGGAACTGAATGATCACGGGTTCATGCTCGGGAGGCAGACAGGTGTGATTTGGATACAAGACGGTTTTGCCAGAATAGCAGTGTGTGTATGTGCATGGATACAATAGGATTTAAAAAAGAGGATGTTATAAAAACTCTGGTTACGACATCACTTCAAAAGTAGGAAGGAGGAACATCTGATTCCTGCCGTTCCACATGAAATATGACTTTGGTTTATCCCTTTGTATAGGTTCCAACCTTGATGATGGACACCCAGTTTTCAGAATTCACTCCAGATATCACCCCAATAATGCTGGCGGCTCACACCAACAACTATGAAATCATCAAACTGCTTGTCCAAAGACGGGTGACAATTCCACGCCCACACCAGATCAGATGCAACTGTGTGGAATGTGTATCCAGTTCGGAGGTGGACAGCCTGAGGCATTCCAGGTCAAGGCTGAACATCTACAAAGCCTTAGCCAGCCCTTCGTTGATTGCCTTATCAAGCGAGGACCCCATCTTGACGGCCTTCCGACTGGGCTGGGAGCTGAAGGAGCTCAGCAAAGTGGAAAATGAGTTCAAGGCTGAATATGAAGAGCTTTCACAGCAGTGCAAGCGTTTTGCTAAGGACCTTTTGGATCAAGCACGGAGTTCCCGAGAACTGGAGATCATTCTCAATCACAGAGATGATCAGAGTGAAGAGCTGGATCCCCAAAAATGTCATGATTTGGCAAAGCTAAAGGTAGCAATAAAGTATCACCAGAAAGAGGTAAGAGTCATCTAAATATGAAGGTGTACGAAAGCTTCATCTGTGTGGTAAAATGATTGATTTCTCTAGTCTCCATGGGTTTGTTCAGGGTTGCCAGCTGAGACCCAGCAGGAGAGAGCTTGGATTGAGTGGAGAACCATGTGCAAAGGGGTTAGTCACAAACCTGGAGGTTCAGTGCATCGTGGTGACAGCGTGAATGTGATGACAGTTGGAGGCAACAGGACTGGGACTTGCTGCAGTGGGTTATGGCCTGTACGGCACCAGCACTTACTGTTTCAAAGATAATTGAATCCTGTTTCGTTGTAACCCATCCCCCTGCAAAGAACAGCCTTCAGAGATTTCCAGGTGCCTTAGCTCTGAAAGCTTTTCCCAGTAGCTGCTTTTATACTGGAACCAAAATCTAGGAGAGGTTGCCTGGCTCATGAAGGTCTTGAGTGCAGGAAATAATATAATATACAATTCACTTCCTTCAGCCACCAAACACTTGCTAGCACCCATTCAACGCTAACTCATAAGGGCCAGAGAAATGACAGCAGCAAAAGTGAGCAGGAGAGATCAAGAGGACTCTCACTGTCCCAGGTCTCCATGTTACCAGCAATTTTCTTAGGTGAAAATGCACACGTGATGATAGGAAGTGGATCATGTCATGCAAATACTTCTTCACACCTGACACACCTCAGGCTGATTCTTGCTTCTTGATTCAGCTGTTTTTTAGGAATGGAGGAGCAATTCCCAGAAATTCAAACTTCTGCCTATAAAACCGGAAAGGAAAGCCATACTTCAGCTAAAGGGCACAGAGCCTTTCAGAAGCCCTGCAAATCCAGAGATTTATAAGTTGATTCAATAAAGGCCACGAACCCAAGGAGAATGCTGACAACAGTTTCATTAGTTGGCTCTGGATTTTCTTTCTCTTTCCAAACCTGGACAGAATTTAGTAGATGATATATTACTGTTGGCCGGTGATGTGCCAGGTTATCTGAAGGAGGAATTTAGCCTCCTTGGTTGAGGAACAGAATTGCAGTGTCTGTTACATGCTTCTGTGTCCAGAGGGTGACAGGAGTGGCGGAAAAGCCTGCCACATTGCTCTTTTCACTGTCTTCCCTACATTTGATGCATTTTTTTATGCACTGACCCAGATGAGGACAGCCTGGTATGATACATTCCACCTCCCTTCATGGTTGCTCATGTCATCCGAGGTAAAATAACCAAGAAGTGAAAGATGCAGATTTTCCTTTCTTCCCTTTGGTCTGGTACACCTCCTGAGTAGCAGTCCCTTGGTGCAACAAGCTGGAGCTGAAGCCTCAAGCTTTCTGGCATCTAGCATGTGGCTACTTACTGCTCTGACTGGGCTACTCCCGTGAAGTGTCAGGCTCACTGGCCTTCATGTCAGGTTGTGGCTTTTACTCTAGCTGACAGGGTTAGGTAACACCAGGTGTGCTTTAGGGACATGAAGAAGTAGTGGAGAATTGGTCTGGAGAAAGGTAATACAATATATCAGGTTAGATGTTCCTTGAATCTAAGAAGGGCCAGAAACTCTTCTCTTTTTTTTACTGGCCTGATAGCCACAGGCGCTGCATTCACGCACACTCTTCGGCAGCCGGGACACCGCTGGCACTGCTGTGTGTGGGTCACTGCTGATTTCCGTGTCTTGTCACAGTTCAGGCTCACTGTTGATATCCAAGCATACATCTGGGACTACCCCTTATCTTGTGTTCACATTGAGAAGCTGCAAGTCTGAAGGAGCTCACTGTATTTGAAATGCGGTACTAAACAGTCCTGACGCTCTTTTGTTTTAAAGTAGCAAATTTTTAATCTTTGCTTGGTTGCTTGACAGTTTTTATTTCTTTTTTTCTAGGCATATTTGACTGAATTCCAAGCATATGGACAAATTCCATGTTTTGTGACATATTCATGACAATTCCAGCATATAAATCATAGCAAATATGCTCTGTGTTGCCAGCTAAAGTCAGTGCTGTTTCCAGGTAGAATACTGGTGGGCCCGGACAGAATGAGTGAGTTTGGGAAGCCAGCGCTACTGAACCTCCTCATCCTACCTGTTTATTCACAAATACCTGATGCATCCTGCAGGATGGTGTTTGTATGCAACAAAATATTGCAGTGGTTTTCGTATCATGATAATTAGTCCAATATAAAACATCAAGCAAGATATACATGTTATTGACAGCTTCTGAAAAAAATGAGTAGGAACATTTGTCAGGGAGACACTGAGAAGTGCCTTTTAATCATGATCGAAGAGTATCAGACTGAGAGAATTTTTGTGGGGAACAGGAAGGGAAATAGAAACAAGTTTGGGTTTGTGAAAGACGGTTCTGCAGAGAGAAGCAGCAGACTTTTTAAGAGCAGGTCTTGTGCTGCTGAGGTTTTTTATGTCTGAATGTTGTATGGGATTGGATTGGCTTGGCTTGGCTTGGCTTGGCTTGGCTTGGATTGGATTGGATTGGATTGGATTGGATTGGATTGGATTGGATGGAGAAGCTTCTTATATCTTAAAGTTCACAAAGTTGGTAGTCAAATCTCTAGTAGCCTGAGACGAAAATCCAAAGTGGACCGTAGTTATTTTCTGGGGCTGTAAATTGTTACCACAGTTGTTAGTTCTTTATATTCAGTATTAAAGAATGCATAATCTCACATTGATTTTGGATTAATTGCTAGACAAATTTCCTGCAGCTTTTTTGTTTTTGAGTGAAACAAACCTCAAAATTTTCCCCAAATTATGAAATGATTCCATATCAGCTTAATTGAACAGATACATTCAAGATTCTTTCTAGAGGAGAAGTTATTAGTAAAGAGATCATTGCCTTTGGATGGAGGAGCAGTACTGTGTGTTCTGGGTAGGGAGTAGATCTGAAAGTTACTTTTTCTTTGTACCAGCATAAGTGATCTGGGAATTCAAGAGTACTCTTCACCAGACACATCATTCAGTGTTCTTCTCCCCAAGGCAAAATGCTGAGGCATTTTGAAATTCCACTGTGGAATTAGCTGCATCTTTTGGCACCTAGCTACTGGAGAAAAATCTGATCTTGTACATGAAGTTTTAGCAAACAATTAGCCATCAGTCCTGCCAAGGACACAAATCCTGGTTCACTGCACTGAATCCGGTAAACATACTCATGGTAAACACAACTTCATCTTTTGATCTGGCCTGAGTGCCTCAGTCTTCACTGTGAGCGACCTGGACGAGGGCTGGACTAGTAAGGGGAACCGCTTCAATTCAGTTCTGCCTCCAGGGAAATACTGGCCTCATCACAAAGGCTCCACCACAGTGTGTAGCCCCAGGTGAATCCCACTGCCCGTGCATTTCTGCCTTGTGACAGCGATACGGTTTTCATCTTTACAAGAGTAGAAAAATCTCACATTCTTTTTTTTTTTTTTTCAACAAAAAAGCCTGGTAGGTACAAGTTTTGATTTCTCCCAAACATGACATGTGTTAAGTAGTTTATAAACTGGCAAACGTGTCACTCGTGAAGAAGACGACCTTTTTCCTTTGGAGGAGGGCCAAAACACTGGAGAAGAAATTTCTTGCTTTTCATGTTTGTTTTTAATAAGCCCATGTATCCTAAAAGGTAAATTACTGTTTATACGGAAGAAAAAATTGCAGTTTTACAGGAAAGATTAAAATGTGCCCTAAGGTAGCTTTGTAGTGTATTTTATGGTAGTATATGTTAAAACCATGCTGTGTACTGTTCACAAGCTTTCTCTCCATCTTTTCTTAAGTGTAGAATGGTTGTGTCCTCAGTTTCAAATTACCAAAGGGCCTTGATCATTTCTTTAGATGATAGGAAGGATTTAGTGGTTGTGATCACTGTTTGCATGGCGGTCACAAAATATTAGAAAAAATGAGGACAGCTCTAGTACACTGTGAAACATGATGAGGTAGATCTAGCTCAGACATGTCAGTTTTCTCACTCAGCTTTCAGAAGAAATTATTTCCGTAGGATCGCAGGAATTCATGGTCTAAGAGAGAAGTAGGCTTTTCATTCTGTAGTGTGTGGCATCTGTCTTCATATTATTACTTTTCAAATTCTTTTATTCATGACTAATTTCGCAAGGAGAAAGGTGCTGAAGACTTAATAAGAAAAGGCATAGCTCAGCTGTTGGGGCTCAATCTTCACTATGTTGTTCTGGCGCCAAATTAGCTCTGCATTTGTTAATTTGTTTGCATTTCTAAGAAAAGATGGGGAAAAGTCATCTCTTAGGATCTTGCCAGTCACGTAAAGCACAGTTATATGTGCGGTGTACCAACACTGTGTTGGAGAATCAGAGCATAGGCTAAATGCAAATATAATTTTTGTGTCCTTTAAGGTTTTTTATGTTGCCAAAATGTTTTAAAGCAACCATAGTGTAGCAGTGAATCAGGTCTAAAAGGGCAGATTTCTCCTTGTAGATGACATTCTGCTAAGCAACAAGAATGGCAGTGTACATTCAGCCTATTCCTGCTTTCCTGCTCTCCGTCACAGGTCATTCACATCTTCAAAATGAAGTGAAATATCACAGTAGTGGGGTTTTCGTGCCTTGCATTTTTCTGGCACTGATGGTTGTGGATGTGCAGGTTTAGTTTATATGTCTGTGAGAAACACACACAATGCAAAGCACTCAGAAAAAAATGCATTTTACGTATGACTATATTGCTTAGCACTTTCACTGAATTAGATCAAAGGTGTACATGAAATTCCCTCTCAGAAACCTTAACCTTAGTCTTTCTTACTTGGTGTACTCTAAATCAATGACAGGAAAGGAGAGAAGTAGAATTGTTTGCTTTTCTAATTTAAAAACAGTGCTCTTTGCTGTTTTCTTTTCAGGATGAAGCTTCAAAAGTTTTAGTTCTTTTTTCCCGAGACATTTACATAGACAAGTACCTCCTGAGATACAGTACTGGAGTGAATGAGTAATCATTCCTGCCATGCCACGTATTTTTCAGCTGCGTCTTGACTCTTGTCAATTGTGTGGCTGCAGTTAGAAGCATAGCATCATTCTCCAGGGACTACGCATGAGCCTGGCGAATTTCTACGGGCACTTCAGTTACTGTATAAAAAGAGCTTTTAAAAATATCAGAGATGCATGAAAAATCAAGTGCGAGGTCTGTGAAAATCAAAACTCATCTACTTCACCTTGTTTACCTGTTTTGAAAGCCATTCAGGTGTCTTGATGGATAGCCACAGATCTTTCTTTGCTTGCAGGCGCTGCTAAGTTATTCTCAGGCATTTTTTTTCTGTTTTCTTGCCAGACTGCCTGGAGATATAATGATACAGGGCTGAATATTTGTATTGTGTTCTTTAAAGTCACAATGAAAAGCTATCTTTTTGGTGAGCCTGCGCAGCTCAGAAGATTAATTAACAGGCTTTTACTTTCAGGGTTCTGGAATGAAATCATACCATGTCATGAAAAGATCTTTATTAGTAGTAGATGGGGGAAGCCGAGCTGCTCCTTGTGGAAGCTTTTCCCTTTGTAGTGACTTGGAACATCTCTGTCCTTTATGGTATTAGATGGTGAGGATGGTGCAGTTATGCTACTTCCAAATCTGTCGTACACCACAAACCTGAATGTAAGTTTAGAGATTTCTAAAGCACTGAATGTCCAAATGTCACCTTTAATTTTCCAACAGCGTTCATCTGTTTATTATTGTATGCAGCAAAGTTACCATCTGATGTGTGAACAGTGGCCTGTGCTAAATGAAGCTGTTTTTCCTTGAACTCAGTCCCAGCAGGCAGATGACCACATCACAAAATCTTCCATGCATGTGGCACCAACGGAGCTGTTGTTGGCAGCCTCAGCGGCAGGACTTTGGGGTGGCAGGTGAGGAGACTTACCTGCATTTGCACCCTTAAAGCAGTCTTCCCCGCGGATCGCTGGGGGGGCAGCAGGGTGAGTGGTGCTTATCTGCTGTGCCCCTGCTCTGCGGGTTTGTGCAGTTGCTGGATCTGCTTCAGTTTTGGAAATCAGCATGGAAGTTTAACCTGTACAGCTGCATTGTGCTACAAAAATGAGGACAAGTGGCATTTAAGTTTAACTTCTCTCCAAACTTGGAAGAAGAAGAAATATTCTGAGAACTGATGGTTCATCAGTTTGACAAAGTGGACTTGAATGTTTATTTGAGGGAACGGTATTATTTGGTATATTATTCACGTAACACCAAAATGTTCCAATTGATGAAGGTTAGCCACATATTGCAGCTGTCACAGAACAGAACTGCAGAAGACTATCTTTTGACAGCAAAATCACCTCGTGACTAATCCTGCCTTACACAAATTTGAAAACACAACATAAGGCTGGTGTGTCAGTCAAGGACAAGGACTCTGCTTGTGTTAGTGTAATGTGTAGCAGGCAGTAAATGCCTTGATCGTTCCTTAGGTAATTTTTGTTGCCTTGTGCCTCTGACTTAAATGATCTCTTGGACGAAGACAGGAAATACGTTGAAAGCTAAAGGGATTGCCGCTGTTTTAAGAACATCCGAGAATGATTTAATGGGTTTGTCAGTTCCCTTAACTTCTTGTATCCTGTCAGTCTTCTTGCCAGCAAGAGAAGAGGCTTGGGAAGCCAAAGTTAAAGTACAGGACATGATTGATTTGCTTTCTATAGACAACAGAAACTGGGAAAGAGAAGTGACACCTTGTATATTGTATAAGCCAAGTGTTCAGTCTTGATGCGTCTGAAGGTCTAGAGTGCCTTTCAGAATCAGCTTTACGTCAGTAGTGAAGAGTATATAATGTTATTTCATACTTCACTTTGACTGATACCCTGAAATAATAAACTCTGTGGAAAGAATATTGCTATGGATTCTCCCTTTTGGATGTAGAAGGGGTGGTTGTTATTTATCTGATTTCTGTGAATTTCAGCTTTACTTCTGTTGCTTACTGAGGAGTGTTATGAAACTATAGAGAAAAGAACTGAGATTCCACTCCCCTTGCTCCTCTTATGTATACCTCAGATCCATCGTCATCCAGATGAGCCATTTAGGTGTCTCATGATGGAGGACACAGTTACCTCATAGTTCTTCACTCTGAGAAAAGTGAGATGGATGGGTTAATCATAACCCCTCCCCTCCCCCTTAAAGTGAGATCTTGTGCAGAATGGCATCTAAAAACTGTGACCGCCATTTTTGTATTCTTACTCTTTCTCTGCAAACCACAGCTGGCTGAGTAAACATCCTTCGGCAAAGAATATGTCCTCCTCACCCCACAATGGTGATACTACTCAGAAGCAGAGATAGCCTTTAGAAGGTTCCCAAGAATGTAAGAAGTGTTTAGAGTAATGCTGGTCTGTTCTTTCCTGGGTATTGAAGTAAATTTATTCATTCAGGACAAGGTAAGGTAGGAAAGAAAAAGAAACCAAAATTCTATAGTTTCAGCATAGGTATGTCTCAGGTCGGAAAGGAAGCAAATGAAAAATATTTTTAGAACTTTTTATTAACACTAGTAGGGTAAAGTAGGTATGTGTTTAAAAATACTTGTGAATGACTTCTAAAATTCTCATGTTTGCTTTACTTCTCACTTATTTAATGTAAATGTTAGAAGTTGACTAGGGAGAATAAAGCCAGCCTTTATTTATAAGTCAATACCTTCTCCACTTCAGCTAAAGCCTGGAGCTCCTGGTATTCATTTGCAAAATCTGTAACTCTGGAAGTGCTGTCTGCAAGAGGACTTAGGAAACTCTGCAAGATTTGTCTCTAAACAGTTTTTTAGCCTGAGTATTTTTTCATTGCTGCTGTAGGATGTGTTCGATAGCCCCTGTCCAGCTCTTGGAACGCAGTTAGTGTGTTGTGAATTAACTGTCTTTCTTAGGTGTATCGCTCATGTTCAGCACCTGCTTGTACTGCAGCTCTCTGCCTTTGGAAACCCAGTCTATGCCTACTTAATCTCTGTAACAGAACTGTATCCTGGAGTGTTTGCTGAAATACTTCCTAGGGGAACTTATTGATCAACTGTAGTCTTTTGTCTGCTAAAATAAATGCTGAGAAGTTTTGTTTACGTCTGGACTCTTGCTCAGGGTCTGACCTAGACAAATCCTGTTCTGGTGAGGTGTTTGCTAACAGAGATTGGCCTCCAGAAGCACTGTTCAGCGGCTTGCCTTTATTCAATGCAGAATTTATGCCTGTATTTAAATCCTGCTGACACAGGCCATAAATACAAACCTGTAGCTGAACACATGTTTAAGTGCTCTGGGTAGAGATGGATTTAATTTCAAGCTTAAACACTTTGTTAATTGCTGCTTCCACAGGTAGGTTCCCAGGATTTGCAACCTTCTACCTTTGCCCTAGAGTATGCAGGACCTCTTTTATTTAAATGTTTAAACCAATCCAACATAAATTTGTGAAAATTATGAATCTTTGATGGAACTGTAGCAGGCTTTTAGGGGTTATCCAGTCTTGCCTTTTGCCAGCATTCACATCGCTGGTGAATTTCCAGTTGCTGCTGTTTAAGCTGAGTTCACGTCTGCTACCATCAAGAGAAGTGTTATGGATACGAGAACTTCAGTTAAGACTTATGTGTCATCATCACTTCAAATATTTTAAGAACAGATTAGACACAATTCTGTGTAATTTGAGGCCATATGTTCATCTGTGGAGGATCTGGAGTTTGGTTTATTCACCAGCAGAGGGATTGAGCAATTTGGGTAGCACCTGGTTTTCTAGAAGGACTCTTCCAGCTCAGCTAGCGATCTTCTTAATGGCAGGAACGACTGCCGTTTGGATCTGCATCAGTGCTTCACTGTTAGTAGTAACAGGCATGTGAGTAGCAGCTGTGTTTTCGATAGGATATTCATCCTGTATTTTCCTGAGAAAAAGCTATTATCTTTTGGGAGTGCCTGATGAGGAATATTGAGTTGTAGTCCATTCTCCCTGAGTTATACAGCCTCCCCTCCAACTTTTTTGTCTCATTTCTTCCTTTTTTTCCTGTTGCAGAAAGTACTTAATTAACAGGATGAACAGCCATTAGGTGTTTACCCTCTGCAGCTCACACTTCAGCAGCAGAATGTAAATAACTTTGCAGTCATTAACAAGGTTGAACTTCAAAAAGAAAAGTGCTACAAAAGAGGATTTTCTTATTCATCTCACTGTTCGCAACACTGCCGACTTGAGGAGGCCAGTATTTCTTATATAGAATATCTGATCTTATAGGGCTTACCGGCTTTCTGCAGCAGACATCGAATTAGGCCACAGATAGTTTCTGTCTTCTGTCTTGGACTAATTTAGAAAGGTAGCTCTTTGAGTATTGCCCACTGGAAATTCCTCTGAGAGCAATCAAACTGATACAATAACTGCATTTCCTTTCTTTCTCAGAAGATCCTGTGCTTGGTACGAAATGGAGGGAGAGTGTTTTGTCTGTTGCGCTGGAAGTGTGTTGTGCTACTCGGTTCTGAGCAGGAGCATCTGCAGGATTTGGGAGTGCGGGAAGAGGATGGATTTCAAAAGTTCGTTTCTTTGCCTGCCATTTCATGTTCCTGAAGTCGAAGTTAGAGTAAAGAGGATCACTTCATTGCACAGTGCGATCCATGTGCCTCTTGACATTGTGCCAAGTGTTGCAGCATGTTTGGGCTATGGGACGGCGTGTGTTACGCTTTGTGGGTTAAGACATTAGGATTTGGCATTGATTGATAAACCCAAGCCTGTGGTAAGGACTGACAGCATAGGAGTTTCCTGTATCTTCATGGGAGGAAAGAAATTCCAGCCAATTGATTCTGATAATTCAAGTACAAGAGGCTGTGCTCTCCCCAGTCCATCATCTGCTGCTCCCAGCTCTGCCTGGCCACACGGTGATTGCCAGTGCTGGGGAGGGACGCGTGTCTTCAGAGACATCTCCAGTCTGCCAGAGAGAGGGGGCAAGGCAGTATCTCTGCAGGATGGGACAGGGCTTTCTGCAGAGTGGAGAATGGCCATGGCATTTATCCTTTCAATGATAATTGGATTCATGGGAAATCCACATTCTTTACAGATATAGCTAAAATAGGTACTTACGCTGCTACATGAGACGCTGCAGTTGCCTGTCACACAGACTGCAAAGTCTAGCTCAGTTCATGCAAAAATCTGTCTTTCCAAGCCAAAATAGCTTTAATTGTGGAGGGCAGCAGCACATAATAATACCCCCAAGCACAGTAACCTTGCGGGCATGCAGCTGCCATGTTTTAGATGCTGTGGGATACAGTGCTGTTGGTGAGATCTAACCTATTGAAATGAGTGTCAGGCAGGGGAACTAAAGTTAATTTCATGGCTCCCATGTCACATTTGGCTCTCGGTGGTAGCCTCAGTGGGAGCTGATGTAGCTGACTGATAGAAGAACTCAGTCCTGCTTATTAACAACAGGGCTCTGCAGTTACAAATTAGTGCTTATTCATCTATGAAGAGCATTCACTATCACCATCCACAGCAAGAGTACAGAAAAGAGCTCCGACAAACTCCAAACAGAAGAGCCTGTTGGCAGCCTTCACAATAATCGGAATAAACGCAGAGAGATACTGTGCTCAGCCCGTGATGTCTATCAGGGAGCTATTTCAGTTGCTCCCCAAGGCATTACCATCTCAGCCCATCTGTGTCTGATCCTAAATTACTTACGACTGTGAGAGATAAGGGATTTCCCCATAGATAAGGGGAGGGGGGGTGGAACATAATTTCTGTGTTTGATATTTGTATTAATGGCACAGCATGCAGAAAGCATTTAATTCCCGAGAAGGAGAATTTAAGTGACATAAAAAGATCAGTAAAGATTAGGTATTAAGAAAAAGACACTCCATCCAGCAGCTGCTTTTTTCCCTTAAAAATTTTCCCCTTGGTAGAGGATCAGGTGACAATGAGTATGATGAACACTGAAAATGAAATTCTCTAATAGCACAATCCAGCTGCAAGCCAAATGTTACACAAAGACCCTGGCAAGACTGAAAGAAGAAAGAGAGAACATAAAAGGCTTTATAGTGCAGTAGTCTCTACCCTCAAAGTGCTTCCCAACCATGATTGAGGTTGCTGATCTCACTTCTTGGAAAGGCAAAGACAGTTATCCCCATTTTCAGAAGCCAGGAGACTGAGCATCTTGCCCACAGGTGACACAGTGGCATTGTCCTCACAAGAAGGTACTCTGAGTTGCATCTGATCTCCTAGTCATTAAGTGAACTGTATCTTCAGATAGGGACAGATTCTACTCAAGAAGTAATGGAGAAGGAGCTTGCTCTTTGGATTAGCTCCCCCAGAAATGCAGGCTTTGTCTACAGGTAGGGACAATCCTGGACAATGTTATGCCAGCACTATCGCAGGCTTCATAGCGTTGAATACTTAGTTCATACATTAGCTGAATTGAGTATAAGTGCCACCTTTTTGAAGTGTTTCTTTTCATTAATGCAACTGTCAGAACATTGTCCATCGTGTCTGTGGGATGATGTCTTGTGCTGCCATTTGTGATAGAGATCGGAGGCTCTTATAATGCAGCAGTCCTTTAAAAAAAGTTTGATACCGTGCTTGTTAAGTATTGGAGAAATAAACTGTTTGCAAGTCATCTGCTCATCTTCTTACACAAATGGAGATCTTCTGGTACAGTACATCTGCCTCTGATTCTGGACCATGTACAAAACTGGGACATTCTGCAGTTTTTTAAATGATCACGATCTCTCCTTTTCATTGTGCAGAAAATTTAACTGATACCAAATCCTGTTACATATGGTATGTTCCTGTGAAATAATAAAAGGCTATGATATACACATGTGCTATTTCCATCTACAGCAAATGAAAGGCTTTGCAGAAAGGGGAAAAAACACATTTGGGACCCTACTTCCATGGAAATTGAACTCGTACTTAGGAAAGGCCTTGGCATAAGTGGTGTTGGAGAAGTCAGCTTGCTTTTCCAGATCTCAGTTCTGTCTATCTGCAACGTAGAAATAAGATTGTTCTCTTAACTTTATGAAGAAATTTGAAATTAGGGATGATAATAAAAGTTCCATGACATTATTACAGTTTCAGGCTACTTCACACCTGAAAGTGCTAAAGCTGAGCTTTTTCATGTTTTCATATTTTGTGTACATCGATTTAGCAGTATGAATCCTAGACAATCCTTAATGAGCTGAGCTTTCAGTGGTTTAGTGTAGTCAGTGAATTTGATGCTTTAGTCTGAGTAACAGCATCTAGAAGCAAAGATGAGGCCGACATTCACAGGACCCCTCAGAGAAACAGCTAGTTTCTGTATTCTCTCAAGTTAACACAAAGTTAGGGAAAAGCAATTGGTTCTTTAGGCAGCACACCAAGGGCTTAGTTGACTTCTTTGTTATAATTCGGAATTCAAGTATTTCTGCACACTGGAAATCTTGTTTTTCAGCCAGCTGTAGTCCTTGCAGTACTTGAGATCTGAGATGCAGTATTTACTAATTTTAAATCTGTGAATAATTAGTTGGACTAATACGAGTTAGTAAAAACCTACATTGGTAAGCGCTTAGCCTTACATTTAATAAAGACACCATTTGATGGTTTGTGACATTAGTGAGAGTTTCTTTGTGTGGCGTGCTTAAATTTCCCTTAGGCCTATTTCAGCAAGGTTGGGATGGGCTTGATTGGAAAATTTAATGGCTTTTTCTGTTTCCATTCCCTTTGCAAGCTGGTCTTTAAAGCTGCTCTTTCATGATGTGTGAATTTCTCTCCATTTGAAGAACTAACATCAGAAAGCACATTTTAGAAATGAGCTATTAGGCAGAAAAGAGGCGCTTTTAAGATGCTTGCAAGTTGCACAGCAACCAGAGGAACATACAGTCATTTGATTTCTCAAATGACTCTGACTTTGACTCAAGGGAAAAACAGTTTTATTCTCCCCTTAGAGCTTTCTATCATATGTGATAAAGAGAAAATGTGTTTATACATTTTCCCCCTAAAAAAAAAAAAAAAAAAAGTTGTACCTCATCTCAGAGAACAGCAGCATCTATTACCATGTAAATGACTGCAGAACACATCTGGTCACAGCTCCTGTTTGTGATCTTAAGTGAGAAAATACAGCAGTGTAACCTTCTGTTTCTTCTAGCTTCTAGACATAACGCGCTGACCCTTCTGAAATCATAGATTAAAAACCAACCAACCAGACGACAATCGATGCTTGATGTTTTTTCAGTTTCTGTAGAATTGTTTCTTTCATCAGTATCCCCAGACCTGGAATTTTACAATAGCATTTTCTGATTGTTACAGGCAACAGGTCTTCGCTTTTTCTGGAGATTGTTACTGTATCAACTATTGTCCAGTTTCTGCTGCATGCATGTGCAGGTTGATTCCAAATCAAAGGCATTTCTGATCTTTTCTGATGCCCTCTGGAGCATGGTGTCATTTGTATGTTAGATGCAGCAGTCATGTTTATTATACTAATAACACATAAACATCCAGCTTCATAAAGGCCAGATATTCCTCTTGGAGATCTTCTTTTCAATACTAATCCTCCTGAGACCATATATTTAAACTACTCAGTTCAAAAATGGTCTGATTCCGGTATAAACTGGCCATTGTAACATATAAATGTGCGCTCGCAGCCCAGCAGGCCAGCTGTGCCCTGGGCTGCATCCCCAGCAGCGTGGGCACCGGGTGAGGGAGGGGATCCTGCCCTTCTGCCCCGCTCTGCTGAGACCCCCCCGGGAGTCTTGCGTCCAGCTCTGGAGCCCTCAGCACAGGACAGAGCTGGAGCTGTTGGAGCGGGGCCAGATGAGGCCACAAAAGCGATCAGAGGGATGGAACAACCCCTCTGCTGGGAGGACAGGCTAGGAGAGCTGGGGCTGTTCCGCTCGGAGAGGAGAAGGCTCAGGGGAGACCTTACTGCGGCCTTCCAGTACTTAAAGGGACCTGTAAAAAAGATGGGGACAAACTTTTTAGCAGGGCTTGTTGTGATAGGACAAGGGATAATGGTTTTAAACTAAGGGAGAGTAGATTTAGACTGGCTATAAGGAAGAAAGTTTTTACAATGAGGGTGTGAAACCCTGGCCCAGGTTGCCCAGAGAGGTGGTCAATGCCCCATCCCTGGAAACATTCAAGGCCAGGTTGGACGGGGCTCTGAGCAACCTGGTCTTGTTGAAGGTGCCCCTGCTCGCTGCAGGGGGTTTGGACTAGGTGGTCTTTAAAGGTCCTTTCCAACCCAAACTATTCTATGTTTGTATAAAATATATAAAATCTAAAAATACCTACAGAAATTAATGACTTTATCAGACTGAGTAACTGATTTTTCCTTCCGCTTGACCTTCGTTTAGTCATTTTGAACGTGGCAGTGACCGGTGCTCTGCTTGTATAGAGCACTCTGAGAACTGCGCATGAAGAGTCCTCCCAATATTGGGCAGTTTTGGCAGTGAACGAATATTTTAAAGATATGGGTGTGTGCTAAAGCTTTTATTAAGAAATTGTCTCTTTCATACCGTACTGATCTCCTGGTGACTAAGAACTACGGGGAGTCCTAGGTATCTTTAGACATGATGAGAAGAGCCTCCCAACTGTCTCATAAATGCACATGTGGTGGCTGATTCAGTATTAGCCCAGGCCCTGTCTACACCGAATGCAGTAGTGTCTACACAGGGGCTTCTGCCAGGGCTGAAAAATCATACCGATTTGGGGTGGCAAAACAGTGAGACTCTTGTATTCTGAAGCTGGATCCCTTGCTACCATGGCATCATCCTTCCAGAGCTGATTTTAAATTTTGGTGGTGAAAGAGTGCTTTTCCTGATGAAATCTTCCCTGAGGAGGAAGAGCAGCGTGGTGGCACTACATCCCTCCTAGAGATCCCTTTTAAATACAGATAAGTCAAGTGTAATAAACACTACTGTCATCTTCAGGTCACTCACCGATTGGAGTCTCCTTTATAAAAGGTCTCTTCTTCTTGATAAATGCTGCTAGTACTGTGGTGTCCATAGGAAGTGTGATTCTTTCTGATGTAGCTGTGTCTGATCATAGAACATAGCAGTTACATTGTTACAGGAATGTGTTTATTGATAACTGTATCCCTGCTAGGACAGTTTTTCTGATCTAATTACAGCAAAATATGTGTAATAGGCAACCTCAGAACAACAGCTGAGATTTTCTTTTGAACCTGCAGAGCCCAGTGAGAAATCTGTATTTAGTAGATCAGAAGTACGAGTTCGTTAAGATGGATTAGAAATCAAATATGTAAAGATAAACACAGTTGTCTTGGTCTTGCAGACATCTCTATAATTAGTTGTGGGTCTGAAAAGTTTTGAAAACCATGGGGCTGTCCAGGTATAATCAGGAACATAAAGTCTTCTGGCATAGATCGGAAATATTTTGGCTTGAGTGTGAAATTCCAAGGACTGCTCAGTATTAAAACAGTCTGAAGTAGTTGCAGCCGGGGCATGTCTGGTATAGAGTCACCGAGATGCAATAAATCACCGTTCTAATGCTATTTTTTACAGAGTGAAAGTAGACTTTCAAGTGTCACTTTTGGTACTGTGATCAAAGGTTTCTTTTTGTCTCTGCTTCATCTCTCACATTTTACAACCACTCATTTCCTTAATAGCAGGGCACGTTTACAAATGTGCTGTCCTGCTTCCCAGCAGATGTCACCTGGCTGAATTTCACATCACTGCATGCTGTCTCATGCCCAGCCCATCCCACACACACATGCGCTGGCCTCCTTGCACAAAACCATGTGCAGCACCCCACACACTTCTGGAGACGTTCTCTCTCCCTTTCTCACACACACTCGCAGAGCTTTACACCTTTTCCCTCCTGTCTCATCTTTTAGTCACTTCTTAAAGATGCTGACACTGATTTGTTTGAGCCAGTCGAAACCTGAAACATTCGGAAAAGAAACGTGCTGAAACAGAAACACATGGGAGGAGAAAAAGCTCATAGTAATTTTCTTTGTATCACTTTTGCATGAGGCTGCATGTGTGGAGAGTGACTGACCTACATAAGGATGCGTCAGATAGAAGAAGACCTCATCGAAGAAATCTTAAATCCTATGTAGAAAAATAAGAGCGAAATATCTGTCCTTTCTTCCCTCTGTCTCCAAAATATGCGTTTCCACCCCACAGCCAGCCCCAAACTTAATAAGAAGGTCTGTGTGGGCTCTAACACATACGTGAAGGGGAGTGCACACGAAGTACCAGTCAGTAATAATCTTTCTTTTTTATTTTCCTCCTCAGTTTGTTGCTCAGCCAAACTGCCAGCAGCTACTAGCAACCCTTTGGTATGACGGTTTTCCAGGATGGAGGCGGAAACACTGGGCAGTAAAACTCTTGACCTGTGTCACCATTGGACTGCTATTTCCTGTGCTATCCGTGGCATATCTGATTGCACCGAAGAGCAGGCTGGGACTGTTCATTAAAAAGCCATTTATAAAGTTTATCTGCCACACCGGCTCTTACCTAACCTTCCTCTTCATGCTCCTGCTGGCGTCGCAGCACATCGTCAGGACGGACCTTCACATGCAGGGGCCACCTCCCACCATCGTGGAGTGGATGATCCTGCCCTGGGTTCTAGGTAAATCAGAAACACAAAAATGCCAGAGCCACAGACGCCTGACTCGCACCCGTGGCAACGGTGCGGAGACCCATTCCTGATCTCAGCATCATCAGCATGTAAAGAAATTTGGCAGCCAGCTTCAGTAACTGCACAGAACAGCTGGGCTCATTCTGGAACAACAGATCCTGTCGGCCTAGGGCTTTTCTGCTGTTCATATTGCCATCTGACATGCCTTTAGACACGACCCTGAGTAAACTGCAGCAGACATAGCTCCCTCCCTGCTTCCCCCATGCTCTGTGTGAGGAACAGGTTAGGAATTAGCTTCTGGGTCGTGCTAGTAACAAATGGCGTTGCTTCTGATGCTGACTTAGTTCTGCTGGCTGGTACATGGCAGGAGGCAGCGCCGATCGCCTTCTCACTGATCTGCTCCTGGAGCCAGTGTGCAGGTACCAGACCTGTTTGTTCCTGGGCTCCCAGACTCCCAGATAGCCTACAGGAAGGCAGAAAAGGGAAGATAAATCTCACTCTGCCTTATGCCTCTGTGCTGATTAACCAAATCAATATCGAGCGCTCTAATATAAGCAGGAGAAGGAGGGAGTATTTATTATCAGAAAGTTAAACGTGAGGCTCTTACTCCATTCTGGCTTGGGCAACAACTGTGAAGAAAAGAAGGCGTTTATGTTCCTGAGGTCAGGATGTATGGGTGAGGTAGGGAGAGGGGATGGGAAAAAGCGGATAGAGCCACTGAGAGAGAAGAGCAGAGAAGCATAGTTGGATATATTTTTGATGGGAGAGAAGTATTTACCCTTTCAAACTGAGCTCTAACACAACAGCAGGTGAAAACCTATGGACTCCATTAGAAGCATATCTCCTCTAATTAAGCTCCCGTCTCCCTTGCTGTGCCATTAACATGTAGCACCATTTTGAGCTGGTTTGTTCACTAGCAGGCCTGCTCATGGGCAACGGTTTCCACACCTTTCTAGTTCTCCTCCAGCCTCTGTCCATACAGCCCGGGTCATTTCAGTGCAAAACCCCAGAGGTTAGGTAGCAGTGAATTGTGACTTCCCAGGTCAGCAGCCTGGGAAGCCGCACTGATCCTTTGTGAGGACACCTCTCACAAACCTCAGCCTCTGAAGCTCTCCTTACGGCTCCTCAGTGCTGCTCACGGGTCCAGCTCTGCTTTCCTGTGCCTGCTGGTTCCTCTCCTGGTAACACTGGGCCCCAACTCCTTGTTTCTGTGGCGGCTCTGGATCAGGCTGGTTCTGTGCTGAGCAAACCTAGCCCCATGCCAAACCTCAAACCGCTGATGGAAAACAAGGAAACAAAGTAAGAGTTGCAAACATGTTCACAAATCACTTTCCAGTGTGACCCAGGGCACTTTGCTCCTTGCATAGCTCCACCACTACTTACAAATGGTAACTCAAACCTCATTATCTTATTAAACTGATTTATGGCATTGAAATGCATGTGTTGGTAGAAACTTCAGAATAAGCTGAGAAGGTTAAATGTCTTTTCTGAGCTTAGGTGATCTCTTCACTTTATCCTTAACTTCATGGTTAAAATTGAGGGAAATGGTAGGCATTTCAGCAAAATTGATTTGCAGATGAAAGAAGGTTAATCTGTTAAAAAAACCCTTTCAAAATCATCTTACAGCTGTCTGCTCTTCTTTTTGAGTTCCTTTGTTTCAGATAAATAGGAATATTATGGGACTGTTTATTAAATGGAGCAGTTAGAATAGTGTCACCAGATTAAAGGTTATTATTTAAGAAATATCTTCCACTATAAAAGGAGAGAGAGAACAGGCACACACAGCATTGCTGTAACTATAGTAACCAACAACGATAACTCACTATAAATACAGTGTATAAGTTCTCCAACAGGCTCCTTTCCATTGATTTATTTTATTTTATGTCTACATGTGCATGCAAAGATTTGGAGGCAGCTTTAATAAAATTACCTTATTGGCCTTGACATAATGCTTGCCTGACCATTAACCTGCTGGCTGGCAGGTGAAGAGCTAAGATTGGTATTTGGACGTTTGCAGCAGTTCATTTCAACATTATCTGCTCTTCAGATTGAACTTTCAGGTCCTAAAACTTGAGTTGCAGGTGGCACTTCAGTGACGACTGCAGTATCCTGTGGTTAGGTATGGGTAGCAATTTGGGTGACCATATTGGTAATGCACCTGGAGGGGTTGTTTTGTTTTGTTTTGTTTTTTGAATTTCACATGTGTTTCAGGTCTTCATTCAAGGATAATGTTGTAATCTGGGTAATTCAAAATATCTGGGGGCTCTAAAGACATTCTCAGAAGCATGTAGGTGATGAAGAAGCCTAGCTGCCGTTTGCTTTTTAATGGGACAGGCTCTCAAAAATACTTAAACAGTTCTACAAGAAAGGACATAGAAGTTACTGCAAATTAGAATTGGTTGCCAGGTGAGTTTAGCAGTCTGGTAATGAACTTCAGAAGCTGCCACTCACCCCTCCAGCTGCAAGGGGGTGTAGTGAAGGTTTACAAGTGCCACAAATTAATACCAGAAAGCATTTCAGAGTTGAGATGATGGGCTCTGGCTGTATCCTCGGGAACAAATACTCACCTTGCAAAACCCATAGCCATATTTGACAGTAGGTGAGTCATTGCTAGAGATGCGATGCCAGGCTGCAGTGCTGTTTTTCGTGCCGAGTCCTACCTTTTCTTGCAAATAGTCCCTATGGGCTTTTTGTGCAGCAAGATGCAGAAATACAGTGACTGAGCATAGAGAGTGCATTCACTTCTTCCTTCTGTAGTGTGATATTTCCAGATCAGGGAGGAAATGTGCCAGCACACAGAAGCTGGTACTAGTGGTGTATGTTCTGCAGAGAAAGTCAGGAAAAATCAGTACTGTCCACTGAGCAATGAATTACTTACAGTTTATATGAGAGCAGACAATCTATTAGAAACTATACCAAATACAGTTGCTTGAATAGTTTATTCACATAGAACAAATTTCATCTGAGCCAATCCACTCATACTGGTTATAATTAATGTATGTTTCAAGCACTATCCTTGTGTGTGTATCTGGAGCCCCGGATAGGAAACCTAGGTCTTTCTCATATCTCTCTAGACTACATTCCCCACAGAGTTGTAAAATGTCTCATAATCAGCAGTATTATACTTTGTAGAAGACAGGAGAAATGAGACATTTTTTCCAAGCTGTTAATTTAGAATTATCTTTTATTACATGAGTTATACACAATGCTTTAGTGGCAAATAATACCTCATCATGACAGTGAACCCTCTTTCTTTCTACAGGTTTTATCTGGGGAGAAATCAAGGAAATGTGGGATGGTGGATTCAATGAGTACGTACATGACTGGTGGAATCTGATGGATTTTGCAATGAACTCCCTCTATCTTGCAACTATCTCCCTTAAAATTGTTGCCTACGTCAAGGTACAGTAACTTGGGAGGGAAAATTTGTAACTTGCTTGTGAGAACTGTAGTACACAGGGCAGAAACTGTCAAAACTAAAATTACAGATCAAAGAGAATAACTGATTTTCAAGGAGTCCAGTTCTGAAAATTCGCCTGGAAAGCTTATTAATTTGTTTGGGGAATGATTGTCCTTCTCTTCCTGACTCTTTGATTATGAGGGAAGTAGATTGTTTGGGCCTTGGGTAGAAGTTTCCCAACTTGCTGTCCATTTTGTAGCTACTCAGTTGCCAGAGATACGTTTTGTTTTCCATACTGACACTGGACCTCTTCCAACAATGCTAGACATAGTGAAAACCTGATTTTTAAGTAAAACAGTAAAGGAAAAACAAGAATAGGGTTATCTGAAAACTTCTACAGCCAAGATTTATAATCTGTAGTCCTACAGATCTGTAGATTACTAATCAGAAGTTTGTGAAAAGTCTACTAAGAAAAGCAAGCCTGCTAGTAGGAGGCTTCCAGCTGAAATGAAGGAGTCAACTTATTCTCTTCAATATATAGTTTTAAACTATAGGCTAGGAAATGACAAAGGAGCGTGCTGGACCTTTAATACCATGTACATTCTTCACTGTCACGTTCCATTTATGGTGAGAATCCACCTCAGAGCTCATTCTCAAAAGCACCTTCCACATTTATAAATTTCTGGTGCTCCAAGTTAGCATATGCACATGTTTTGAAGCCAGAGGATGGCCTGAAGCACTTTCCTTCTGTCTCTGTTTTTCAAAGACACAGACAAGACAGAAATGGCCTCCTGCAAACTTCCTTATGCAGTGGCTCGCTCTGACTTCAGCTGGAGCTACGTGTTTAGCCTGATGCTTTTCTTGGTGTGAATCAGTAGTAACTTCACTGCATTTAGTGTAATTATATAGGTGTAAATCAAGTAACTGGAGCCTGCTCCTTGGCCACTTACACTCTTTCTAGTTTTGCTGTGCTGCTGAGTTGGTTTTGCCCTGGTAGAAGGGTACTATTTCTTTTAGCCCAGCTCCTAATGACCAGGACAAGCACTTCCCCAAAGCAACCTTGTTTAGACGCACCCAAGCATGTATGCAGGCAGAGAGGAAAAGAGGAGAAAATTTCATGAAGCTCATTGACTCCAAAATGGCAAGGCTTTTGTAAAAAGCTCTTTAGCAAGCAGTTCTGCTATGGGGCCTTTTTAAATCCAGAAGGCTGCATAGTGGTGAGTTAGTTTTTCAAAGGGAAAAGCTTTAAGATAGTTGCTGCTCCCTGAAGAGGCAGCTCTGTAACAGCATCAAAGGAGGAGCAGATTACGTCTTTTTTCTCCCCACATTCAGAACCAGTGAGGAAATTACAGACTTGAAAGGCTGGTCTTTAAACTGAGCAATACAAAAAAAATGCTGGAAATTGTAAGATTCACAAACAAATCTCACAAAGTTAACAATCTTGTTCTTTCTCACACACAAATTGCTAGAAGAGCTGTGCATCCACAGATCTGTACAGTCACACACTGAGATTTAAACTCGGAGCAAAACCACACGTATAAAGGAAGTACAGCTTTGCTTATGTACTCTGTAAGAACTACAGAAGCGTACAGGCTAACTACAGAGACCTGTACGCCAGCACACAAAAGAATGCTTACAGGAATATATCTGTTTGAGTGCAGATCAGACCCACTTGGGTTAAACCTGGCTGATCCAAGGTCTGCTCTTGCTGAGGACTGATGGCAGACAATTCTGAGAGGTGCATAAAATGTTGTAGAGGAGTAGTTCTGAAACAACCTGCTCACTGAAGTTCCCTTCTGACCTATGTCTCTTAGAAGCTGCAGTACGCTCTGAAACATGAGGATTTATAACGTTGATAATGGCTTCAAAATCTTTTGCAACGTGACCTGTAAGGATTTTTGTAATTTGTGAGCTGGGCATATATGCCGGTGTACCATATTCTAACACTTCTTAGAACTTCAGAGGAGTACACGGGCATTCAGCTTTCTGCCAAATATCAGAAAAATAAATTGCATACTGACACTAATGTTTTTCGTCCTTGTTTTTACATGGAGATATTTTTTTCCTTGATTTGACTGGTTCCAATACCTGGCCCTAGTATTGTCCAATATCTATGAAGTCTTCAGGCTAATTATAGGGTAAAAATACTTTCTTAGTCAGTTTTCATTTGCTGCATGGAATTATCATGTAACGAGGAAGGGTAAATGTGACTGCCTGGTGTAATGTATTTGTACTATTCTGTATACATCTCTGCTGTGTTTGATCTTCGTCTTCTGATGCCTAACCCAAACAACTCCAGCCTTCCCAGATACCCAGCTTCATTAGATACCTCTGCATCTTTCTGTTTCTCTATTACCTGTGATGCTAGGCTGCTCTGAAGAGACTACTGTTTTCCAAACAAGGATATACTGTCAGTTTATAAAGGGCCAAAGTATGACCTTAACAAACTGCTTTAAAATTAGATGTGAGATGAGGAAGACCTTTTCACATTCCTTGACGTACACTCTGTGCTAAACCCTAGCAGAGAGCCGCTGGGCTGCTGTGTCCAGCCAGCACACAGAAGAGAATTGCGAACAACTGTGCATATCTGCTCTCTAGGCAGGGGAGGCTTTCCCCTCACAACCGTCTGCCCCTGCTGCTGGATACTGGCAAAAAGTTAACATGTCTGCCTGTTTGTAAACATTTTAAGACCCATCTTCAAATCAAGTTAACAGACTCGGGCCCTGATGTTCGTGGAGTAAAGAACAGTTTGGAAATGTCAGAAGCAGAGGTCATGCTGAAATGCCTTTGTATCAAGTCTCGGCTCCTTCATACAGAGTTTGAAATATCAACTTGCTTTTAGCTGCGTCCTTGAATAAATTGTGAGCTCGTGTATTGGACTTTCAGATCCTAATAGAAAGTCCCTGCAAACTCATCTGTCAGTATGATATCGAGACCATTCCCTTTTAAAAGGTACAAAAATTATTTTACACACTGGCTACGCTACTAGCTATGTTATTCTAAGTACATTTTTGCCTTTTTGTCCATGTTAAATGAATAGAGACAAATGTTAAAAGGACAATTATTCCTTGACGTTAAAATGTCTTTGACTCCATTCTGTTACGCCAGTGTAGTTAAGCCAGAGTAGATACATTTATTCAACCAGCTCTTTTGTGTTACGTATTCACATCTGGCTGCACTTTGCTCAGAAAATGCTTCTGCTTTTACAGTTACGTTACGAACCAAGTTAATGTTATAATTGATGCACTCAAGTGTATCCAGTGTTTCAGCTGTAATTACGACCTCTGCTTTAGCAACTCTCCCAAAATTGCCATGACAGATTAACTAATAAGAAAATTAATATGAAGAAAGCATTTTGGTTCTGGGCTTTGGGCCCTTTTTTTGAGATTATTAGGGAAGGAAAGCATCCACTTCTTACGCTCCGTAGTTTATTACTTTCCCTCTTCCTTCCCTTCTCCCTCCCTCTTATTTTTCCTGGAATGTGCAGTGTTTTGAATGTGCAGTCATATTTAGGAGGAAAAAGAAAAAAAAGGTAATTGGAAATTTCTGACATGAACCTGCTAAAGGGCAGCCTGAACTCTTTTAGATGTGAAAGAGAAGGAGATTGTGTGTAAATCCATGGACCTGAAGAATCCACAGACAGTGAATTCAAAATTCAAAAGGCCTGTTTTCTAAATTTAGGCTAAGAACAGTCAGCATACCAGAAGTCTCTCAAGAAAAGCTGGCCTCACAGCTATCCATATCAGGGAGTCATAATCTAGTAGGGAGAGTCCATGAGAAGGCGTCATTAGACCTAAGCCTCTGCCCTGATCAAGTCAGCTTCAATCCTGAATCCCAAATGTTTGTCTGACAGTAGCTGAGGCTTAAGAGTTTAAAAGTACTTCTTGTATCGCCAGTACCTGGTTAGTATTTACATGCGAAGCATTAATATTAGCAGGTATGACTCTTTAAGCTATCTCAGAGTAATTACAACATAATTCACTTTTATACCCTTGTTATTTCTTTCAGTATAACGGTTCTCGCCCAAGGGAGGAATGGGAAATGTGGCACCCGACTCTCATTGCAGAAGCCCTCTTTGCAATATCCAACATTTTAAGTTCCTTGCGTCTCATATCGCTGTTTACAGCAAATTCACACCTGGGACCCTTGCAGATTTCTCTGGGACGCATGCTGCTAGACATCCTTAAATTCCTTTTTATCTACTGTCTGGTGCTTCTGGCTTTTGCCAATGGACTGAACCAGCTTTATTTTTATTATGAGACGAGTGCCTCGGAGGAACCCAACAACTGCAAGGGGATCCGATGTGAGAAACAGAACAATGCCTTCTCCACGTAAGATGTCCTTTCCTTTCTGTTTTTAAGGTTGACTTCCCCTGTATCACCTGCCTTTGCCTGTTGTCTGTCACTGCACTGAAAGTGCCTTCATTTACTCATTTGCAAATACCAGGTGAGCTGGTTGACTGTGCAGGAAAGGTGTGAGTTAACCAGGGCCAACATTCTGCTGAGCTTTGCAGTCAGAAAGACTCTTACTTAGGTCTGGAAATGAGAGACAATCGTTTTAGTTCTGGACCAAAGAGTCTCCCTACATGATCCTGCAACTTAAATATTATTATGGCTACCTACAGTTTCAGTACATTTGAGAAAGCAAATATCCTTTTGCCATAATAATTGATAATTTTGTCTGATTCCAGAGGAAGAGAGGGGAAGCTAAACAAAACGTAGAAGACGAGGGATAAACCTATGAAAAAAAGGTACTAATAAATCACATGCTACAGCAACAACAACAGTCTCGCCTAGGCCACTTCTGTGCATACATGATGTCCTTGCAGTGGGGTGAGACTAAAATCCCAGCAAAATCCTTTTTGCTGGAAATGCTGGTACTTTACTGAGATGTTGGCATAGAAATTGCTGTGATGACAGCTGGCAGGGCTGAAAGAGATAGCACATGCTGAAAAATAACATGAATTGTCTTTCTGATGTATTAGTTTTAATTACTAATAGTGGAAATAATTATAATAATCAGCCCCCACTCAATTGTTCTTGCTGCTTGCACAGTACTTAAAACACAATGGGAAGAGAAATAAATAAAGCACGGTCTAGAAAAAGGCCTACGCCCTGCAAACAAGCAAAACAAAACTGTTGTCCACCACTTTATGCTAAATTAAATAAAACTTGTCTTAATGCCCAATAATTCCCCACCCTTCCTCAGCTGAAGGCTTAAGGTTAAGAAAGGATTTGTGAGATATTTGCACTGTTATCAAAAGCAGATGATGGCTGAGGCCACATGACTAGGTTGGAAGAGGAAAGGCTCCAACATGGTCCTGTGGGCTCCCTCCTTAAAAGAAATGGGGGATCTCCATGGGATAGAGTTCAGCCTTAGAAGAGCATCATGACCTGGTAGACCAGACGTGTTGCTGTTTTCCACTGCAGAGCAGGAACACCATGGGCTTGATTAATTTTCTCATTAAACCCATCTATATCTGGAGGAAGTGAATGGAACTGCACTGTGCTAATGAAAAACGGAATTAAAGACTTCAGTCTTTTTTCTATTTTAATTGCTTCACATGCCCCAGAAATGTGTTGTGCTGCCCTTGCAAAGGAATTAAGTAACAAATACTATTCCTTGATCTGCGTCCATACTGATGCAGCAGCCAGAGGGAGAAATGTTTGGCCAGCACCATGTTTGTTAAGTGGCAGCTTCTGGCTCATGAAGGGTCAAAACCACAAAGTTCAGGACTAGAGCCTGCCTTTCCCTGGAGCTGCGGTGAACAGATGTGTTCAGTTCCGCACTCTGGTTTGGACCTGTCTCCATTGCAAACCAGTTGTTCTACAGATTTCACTGTCAGCAAAGGTTAGCGGAGAAAACAGCAGCAGGATTTGACTAAAGAAAAAGAGCGTTGGGTCAGCAGGGAAAAAAAAAAAAAAGATCCTCAGGTCTGTAAGAAGGTGTAATATCTTGGGAACTAGAAGTGATACAGAACCACTTAACAGAAAGTGTGCAGATTAGCTTAAATACAGGCCACAATTTCTCCCACCCTAACATTCAGTTTAAACCCCCTGCCAAGGAGAATGTAGCACAGAAAGGAAATTGAGGGGGCTCAGCCTTTATGGCAGAGGCTTGTTTAAAACAAAATCGCAGTGGGAGGGGATCCATTAGGACTGAGGTCTCCTGGCAGGGGACAGAATGCTCTGTAGTTACTTTTTGTTTGAGACTTGCTTAAGAAATTTATTTAACATGTTCTTAAAAGTTTCAATAGTTGTTATTAACACCCCCGGTACAAGCTGACATTTGGCCCTTGAGCAGATGCACAGCATGGGTTGCTGGCTAAGAACAAGCAGCCTGCAAAACAGAAAATTATATTGTTGGGCTGGGAGAGCAAGTGTGGCTGGGGTGAATTCAAGTCAGAGCTGGTGCTACCTCAAGTTTGCTGGTAGTCCACCCCTCATGAAAGAATAAATGTAAAAAGCTTTCAATCAGTACCCTTTGGTTCCTACCAGCATTTCTAGGCAGTCACACAATAAGATCTGATTTTGCAAGGGAAGGAAAAGCAGGACACCACTCGTGTTTGTACAGCTTGTTTAAAATGTGACACCTATTTACTGGTGCATTATTTCCTATTACTCCCAAAGGATGGGTTTAATATTTTCTTGGTGAGGAAATTTTCAACATCGCGAACACAGATCATGGAAAAGTAATATTCCTTTTTGACAGCAACGAGGTGAAGTCATGAATAATTTAAGTTTTTATGCCTTGGTCTCACCATCCTTTACATAGCAGAGCGTCTACTGCTTAGGCAGACAGTTTGAAAATGTTCATTGCTGTGGCTCTGGCAACTGAAGGAGGGAGAAGAGAGAGAGGAAGAGGAGGAAGGGGTGGTGTGCCTGGTGTGTCATTCTCACTGGAGGGTCCTGCTGATCGCTGGGGCCGTTTCTCCAGGGACTGCAGGAGGTGAGGAGGGTTCCTGTGGCAGAGCGGGGCACTTGCTCCTTCTACGCTGCCGTGGAGAGTGGTGGAGCTTTGAGATTTCTCCTGTTTGCTTAAGATCCAAAATACACTGGGCAGGAGGGGATAGTCTCTCAATCACAAGTGCCAAAATTCTTTTTTTAAAGCTGCTTCTCTGACGTAGTGTGAGCCCCACCTGAAACACTTACTGTGAAAAGACTGTAGTTCTGGCCTGTCATTAAACACTGAGGAAGGAGTAACTGAGCCTTACTTCTACACACAGCTGCAGACACCAGCTGCTGTCTTTTTCAAGGGGGACTACAAATCCATATGTAAATAGATTGGCCTTAGTCTGGGCCCACGTTATACCCCTGGTTAATACTGTGAAATCAGAGCAGTGCACTGATGACTACACTGACTGATTTCAGTTTCATGACAGGAACCTCTGTCTCCCCTGAGCCTACAGCCTAATCAGTACTTTTTCTGCTAGTAGTTAAAATAATTTAAAAGATAGCTAGCGCTCCACCATTTTTAGTAGAGAAACGCTTAGCGTTCTTTGGTTAATCCTTATTTTACCACCTCACTTATTTAATAAATCTAACAAACGGCCTGACTTTTGGGAGAAAGGGTTTTTGCGTGAATGAGTCTTTATAATTTTGGCCAGTGAAAAACATAAGATGCGTCCACAGAATACAAAGAAACTAAATCCCTGTATAAAGCACGGGGGTACATGTGGAACAGGTGCCCGGAGAAGCCGGGAAAACATATTCCTGGTATGTCAAGTGAAGTATCTGAATTTTTTGTATTGATTTTTCTAGTAGAATATTTGAAAATATCTACTGACCTGAGGCCAAAATGGAAACCCTTCAACAGGCACATAAAATGTCATTTTTTTATGGCATAAATGCCACATTTTAGAAAGCCATAACAAAGATGCCCAGATAGAGCAATTATTTAGGTTGCTGATTATGTATTTGACGTGATTGCGAAAGGTCACTTGTCTCTCGCTGAAGCAGAGACCTGGGATGATCTCATCAGCTGTAAAGCACAGCGAGGTCAGGTCTAGTTCATCGATGGAAGGAAGACTTCAAAAGAAGAAAACCTCTCGAGCTGAATTAATGTGATGACTCTCTTTCATCTGAGTCATTACTGATCAATTGTTGCAGCGTTCTCTTGAGGGCACTGCGCTGCGCTGGGTGGGAGCTGCTGCACAACCAAGCCATAGCGACCAGCATCTTCGGCCACGCACGATGCTAACAGACAAGGTCTTAGCACGCTGGCCTGGTTCACCTGCAGCCAAAGTAACTGCAAGCTCTCAGCCTGTATTAGAGCAAAAGGTCCACGTGGTCGTGATTTCTCGCATCTCCTACCTTGTCATGCCTCGTTATGTGCTATTTAACTACTACGGTCATGCTATACTTGGGGGTGGGTTCCCTGAACGTTCGGTCTGCAGACATATTAACGGTGCAGGCACTGATTAAACAGGAGAGCTTATAGATAACAGCACTATCACAACATGGCAATTTTAATTAGAGGGAATATATTGTGGCTGTTCTTGGCATGTGTGTAGAGTGGGAAAGGGACCCTTGGGTTCCTTCAGGGCAGCTAGGCTCCTTGCATCTCACAGGGATGTGGACAGGGCTTTCGGACAGGTAGCAAATGTTGTTGATATGACACCGTTCTCAGGTGCGTTGGCCAGTGGGTCACTGTGGCTGGAGTGCAGTGTGCCTCCCGGGGAGAATAAATGGCTGTGCTCAGGAGCCACTCTGTGGTCCCCCAGGCTTCCGATGCCTCTGTGTACCCCACCTGAACCAGGCGTTGTTTTCCATTCCCCAGAGTCAGGTAGCCAAGTAAAAATCTGGTTTTATTTGCAGACTTTTCGAGACCCTCCAGTCGCTCTTCTGGTCTGTGTTTGGTCTGCTGAATCTCTATGTCACCAACGTGAAAGCCAGACATGAGTTCACAGAATTTGTTGGGGCCACTATGTTTGGGACCTACAACGTCATCTCCCTTGTTGTGCTGCTGAACATGCTCATAGCCATGATGAACAACTCCTACCAGCTCATTGCCGTAAGTTATCTCATTCTCTCTCTTTTTACTGTTATTTTTCTCCGTGTGCCTCATCTGTTCGGCTTAGAGCAAGTGTGTATCTACTGGGGTGCTGGAGACTGCTGCCCCCAGTTTTTGACAGCAGATAGTTGGGATTTCTGCTCACTAGCCTGAATCATGCTTGCGGAGGAGGTTTTGCTCAGTTTGTAATGCTTCTTAGCTGGAAAAGGCTTAGCAGCTGTCATCTGCCCTTGTCTTCTCCTGCAGAGTAACCTCACCGATCACCTTGTCATTAGCAGCTGATGTACTTTGTAGCAGAGAGGGTGTATAAAGGGAAGCCTTCCCACTGCTTCCTGATGTTTGGTTTTAACTTGGGGGGTGGGTGTTATATATTATTTTCCCTCTCTCCTATTAACTATTTTCTCATTTGAAACCATGTGTGTCAGGAGCCCGGTCCTGTAATTTCTTATTCCACAGTCTTCCCACTGAAATGAGATCATTTCCATCTGTAACACCAGCCAGTCTCCTGGCAGCGAACGCTGTAGACCCATAATCTCAGATGCCTGAGTAGCCTCAGTGCAGGACGGAGCTGAGCTGTGGCAGCTCAGCGCTGCTGGCTGGCCATAGAGCCGGTTTCAAACTGAACTTTGGTCTTGATGTGAATGTTCAAAACTGGTCTCTAGTGTAATCTCATTCTGTGTACCTAAAAGTCAATCTGTACATTGATGATTAAATTTGTCAACAGACTGGAAACTAAAGCAGCATGGCTCTGCATTTTAAGGCTCTTCAGGTAAACTACACAGAAACAGTATGGAAGGAAGCTAAATCTGGTGTGTGCAGTACTTACGGTGAACCAGTGGGTACTTACTTCCCAGTTCTGATGCCTAACGTGATAGGTGTAGAGATAATGAGGTGATGGAGCGTTACACAGAAACAGGAGTTAGGAGGGTCATTTGTGTCCTCAGCTGCTGGTCAGAAGTACAGGCAGAGTAGAGACTTCCTTTTCAGCTTTGAATGGCTCTTGGATTTACTCTAGAAGACAGAGGATAAAATAGAGAAAAAAAGAACCAGCACCAGCTCTCCTACTATTTCCATTCGCAGCTTCCTGGACAAATCTCTGGGGAAGTGTATGGGTAAGCTCCCTTCCTGGCTGAAGCACACAGAGGGGAGTATCATATTGAGTTGTCTGCTTGAACAGGTTCCACAGCTGCTGTTGATCATTTGCTGATTCAAATGGCTCCAAAATTTAGTTATCTAGTCAAACTGAGCACAGACCCAGTCAAATCGGTGACACTTTTGAACATCTGATCTTTATCACGTTGAAAACTATGAGAAAAACTGGACCGTTGACCTTCTAGATGAGCAGAAAAGCAGCTTATCACAAAGGCTTTATCAGTCTGTTTCAATGCTTTAAGTGCTTTCTCTTTGTTCAGTGCTACTCCTCAGTTCCCAGGAGACTGGAGTGGGGGGCAGAAAACAAAGATTGGCCATTTTCTCCCATTCCCCTTCCTTTATTGTCGTCAAATAGGCTTGTCACTGACACAAAGCCCAAACCTAAGACTGGCGTAAGAATAGCAGTATTTGCTATTCACTGGGATACAGACCACTCCTCATTCTTTTCCCTGAATAATTTGAGTGATGCAATGACACATTACAATCTCACATGACTTAGAGAGACCCATCATAACAATGCACTGAAGTGAATGGTCGAAAGCGGACCGTTGTGTTAATGTTTTTGTATGTGGAGTGGTTGGGAACGGTGAATTACTCCCTCGGAAGGTATGCTTGTGACAGACCTGAGGGTGAAGGACTGAACTCACCGGATAACCTAGGCATAACACGCAATTCAGCGTGCACCATGAGCCCCCTGCGCAGAAGAGTGACAGTGAGAATGCTACAGGATACTTCTTTGTCACTTAAGCTGTCATACTGCAATTGCCACTGAGAGCAGTGACATTTCTTGGGAAGGCAAGAGGCAGTGGCTTCAGCCTCTTCTCATGCAGCGCCTGCAGCGTGTTTTTTGAAGCTAATATTTCTGCATGCTCACAGCATTCTCTCGGAGACGAGTATTCTTCATGTGTCTTCTAAGGGCAAACATCAATTAATCTCTTCCCTGAAGAAAACAATTCATTAATAAATGTTGAGCTTTACAACTGTGGGTCATTTTTTTAACCTCTTATAATCAGGTCTGCCCCTTTCTGAATCACGGTAGACTGGTTGCTAGACTGGGAATTTCGACCTCTAACATGAATTTGGTATTTAAATCACATTGAATACACCTGGAATGACAGCATTCCAGGGAGGGAGGAGGGAAAGGACCAAGAAGCCCTTAGAGTGGGGTGGAGGTCTGCTGCTCAAATACATCAGTAGGAAATCTTATGCCACGTGCACGACTCTGCAGAGAAATAAAATGAGCTGGACATCAGGGGTGAGTGCACCTCTGCTTGTTGATTTCCCTGCAGTGGAGTGCTCAGGACACCTTAATTAATTCCACTTGTTAATGAGCCAGTGGCACTGCTACAATGCAAATGGTCTTTCTTCCAGGGACAAATATATCAATGCATTTGTAGCCGTTATTCTTCAGGTTAGCTGTTCTCCATTGTCTCATATAGATGTGAATTTCTGCTGTGGAGGCACAGGAAGGAGAATCTTAAGCTGCTCTTTCCTCGCTCTGTCTCCCCAGTATGGGGGTTAGGGCTTGGTAGTTAATTGAGTACTGTAGGCACGCAGCATGAGACCACAAGGTGTCTGTGGAGGACAGAGCAAGGCAAGCAGAGAGTAAAACCTCTGTACAGCTTTGAGTCATTCCTGACTCGCAGAAGGAAGAATTTTTCTTCCATGATTTTGTTGGGTTTTTTTACTAAGCTGTTTCAAACTTCCATAAATACATTTTTCAAGGGATACCCTGAAGCAGTTTCACTATTGATTTTTTTCATACAGCCCATATTTGTCTTTTGCCAAACCACTGTCAAGAGCTGGTTATGAGAGGCACTGTGTTTCACTGACAAAGCAAACAAAATCCAAATGCGCACCACAATTTCCATACGCTTTGCACTGTTTCAGTAGGTGAAGATCAGAACGTTCTGTACAAGCAGCCCAGAATGCAACTGGATGTTATGCACTGCCGGGCCTCTCATCTCAACACCTTCCCAGACGTGACAGCAATACCATCACCTGATGAACAGGAGAGGAATAGGTCATGATGGGAAGAGGAAAGGACAGTGGAACTTACCTGAGAGTAGCCAGGCGGCTCCATCAGTCCGAAGTGGCAGAAAGTAACAGAGAGGGTAACGAGGACACTTTATGTGACAGGCCGTTTCTCATAGCATTGCCACTTAGCTGCATCTGAAGCTATACAGTCCTTCTGCCAGTTTGTAGCTTTTTCAAAACAACGTGATAGTGGGTGCTGCTGGGGGTCCTCGGGTGCAGGTGCATTTTGCAGGGAATTAGCAATCTACACATATTTTCTGAAAGCATGTTCCTTATGGACACATCCGCGATATTCTGGGAAGTCATGCAGGAATTAGCCACTGGAACCGTACCAACAGTTCTGACTGCAGCAGCAGGAGCAGTGGGAAGCAAGATCAATGGAAGAACGGCAGCCAAGACCCGTCTGCAGGATAAAACCATAGGGCTGTGAACTCATAATCTGAGTTCCAGGTGAGTTAGAGCGAGAAGTGGCACACAACAGCACCGCAGCGCTAGGCATGCCGCTGACATATTAAGGAGAGATGTTAAGCACTCGCAGCTTTGAGAAGTTTTAGAAAAGTACAACAATGCTTGATACCTTAGGGACAGTGTCACACTGAAGTAGGTCTGAGAAAAATTACCTCTAGCTACTGTGCGTGAAAGTGAAGGCGTCGCAGCTTCAGGTGTGTCATACGTGGTGTGTGTGTGACGCTGGAATAATGACCGCTCCAGCAGTATGTGTTAAGTTACAAAATTGATTTTTATGTTGTATTTTGTATCCTGCTATTGGTTTGTATGTCTGTTACTTCAAGCTAGTTCATCTCAGACAGCTGTGACTGCAAAAGACAGCTGCAGGTTTAATTATTTTAAGTGTATCTCTGCGAGTAGAGTGTATGACCAAACTGAAACGTAGTTGCCAGTGTTCAGACTGGAGAAATTAGTGCGTTGGACGCTGAACTAGGAGTGCGGTTTTAAATGATGGAATGAAATAGGGTGGATTAGCACATATTGTAGAGGACAAGAATGAAAATGAGAAATATTTCGCATAGCAAAACAAAAGCTGTACAGTAAACAGAAACAGTTGGTATGCAGCTAAAATAAGTGATCACTTTCAGGAAATTTTGCCTGCAAGCACAGGGATGTTGTACGTGGAATTTTCTCCATTTTTGCAAAGTAGAGAGCATAAAAATTAAAGCACAGAGGAATATAAAGATTTTTTTATCTCCCTATTACTTTGTTTCCAAGATGACTTTGGATTCCCCCCAGGAAGTAGTATCGAACTTATCTTGATCTACAAAAAAGCACAATTCCACTAGTTTTCTGTGCCAGTTGAACACCCTCGGCACCATGGCACTAATTACTACCCAGTTTAATTCACAACAGCAGCAGAAATTCTCTTCCCTACTGTTATCTGTGACTCTTAGGGCTGTCAAAAAAATGTTGCGCCTCCTCTGCTTGCATGACCTGCACAGTTCTTCCTTAGCAAAACCACGAAGGAATAATTTTACGAATCGATAAATTTAGTTGAAGACACACAGCTGGCTCATCCCTGCGTGTGGCAAGTTTTGGGGTGGTAGATTGTCCCCTTATAGAGGTGCGGCCAACTCCAAAGCCTGGACTCGAATCTACGCTATTGTAAAGCATCACAAGCCCCAATTCAGAGCCATTAATTTAAATTTCTTAGGAGAAAATGAGATGTGTTTGGTTTTTAACTCTGTCATATAGCAGGAAATGAAATTATACTCTTGTTGCCAGTATGAGCTGGGATTAATGTCTCTTGAAGCTTTTTTTTGTGGTGTAGCAAAACAACCAGGCTCTAGAAAGGGGATTAAATGGCGCTTCCCTGGTTTGCCAGCTGAATGAAATATCACTGTTTGTGCCCCAGTTTCACAGCCCTCAGGGGCTCCTGCTGACCAACACACAGATCCTGCTGGTCACTGCCCCCGCACAGACCCCACGTTCTGGGCACAGGTAATACACTCAAGTCTTTTCTTCATTCTACAATGCAACTGTAATTACCCAGATCTCAATTACTATGCTCCCAAAACTCATCGGTGTCATCAGTAATAATTAATTGAAACTGCAAATTCTCCTGAACTTACTTGTTGCCTTTTGTGACACTTGGGCAGGCAGATTTCTGTTTCATTTCCCCCTGAAGCGTGAGAAACGGAGGAAACTCTGGACCCCTGCTCTCCGGTGTCCTCTCGGGTAGCTGCAGCACATCTTTAGAGGAGCGGGATTGATTCCCAAGGCTAGGTGCTCTCTCTCTGGAGCTCGTGATTGGATGTGGGGGACTCCCAGCAGATTTTTATTGAAAAGTGAAGGGAAATATGGCGCAGCAGTGGTGTGCCACGATGCTGCCATACAGCGAGAGGCCGGTGTGTGAAATTAGCCCTGGAGCCTCGCTCTAGACTGGCAGGCAGCTTAATTGCTTTTTGTTAGCAAGCTAAAGTATTCATTTGAAGGTGTAGAACTGTTTGTCTTTTTGCTGGCTTTGGCCTAATTACATATAACCCATGGACTTGAATCAAGTTGTTAATATTCATGTGGTGTTTGCAGAGCCTCTAAATGGAAGCACTCGATGTGCTCCGACTTCATATGCTGCATCTTTCTTCTGTTGTTAGACTAGACAAAACTAATTCTCCATCCTGTGGCCCAATCCTGCAAACCCCTGCTCATAAAAGTATTGTCAGCAGGATCAGAAGGTTAATCCTTTCTGTTGTTTTTAATCTTTGAAAACCCAGATATTTATCTGGCCCTGAGTACCACCACAGCCAAACCACTTTGGGGCTTATTCAGAGGAGCAGAAACATCGCATTTAAGTAAAAAACAAGATGAGCTTGCAATCTGTAGGTGACCGCTGCCTGATTTAAGATATTACAGGGAATTTGCTTGCATTCAGATGGGTGGGTTCTGTTTTCCGTGGTGTAGTTAACACAGCAGTGCCCCGCATGACAGGTCAATAATTCTCTGCCCATTACGTGTAAAGCAGCGCAGCAAGGTTTGCGCTTGCTACATGATAGAAGTTGAAGTATCCAGATGGAACCACATAGGTTGCAGCCCCCTGCATTATCCCATCTTTTATTTAGGCCTGACAAGCTCAATTAGCATTATCTTGTGCTTCTGCATCAAGGGACTTCTGTTAGAAAGGCAGAAAAGAGGAAAAGTGAAAGATAAAGGGAAAACATTACTGAGGAAAAAGCAGTGGAAAACTAAAAGGGGTTTATCTGGGCAGAGCTTTCACCTGATATTCAGCTATATTAAGAATCCTCCGAAATGTGACTTTTTAGATGCCACTGCTTCACAGATTTCAACAAGCTGCAATCTAGCAAATCAGTTGATGCTGATTATATAGGTGAAACAGGATACATACAACTCCATCCAATTAAATGGGAAGATGTCTAATAACCTAGATGCTCTGCTGTGCTCCTCGTCTGCATTTCTGTTCTCTGGTCCAGTCCCTGCAGCTCCTCAGCTGCAAATCCCGCTTTCAGAATCTGGGGAAGAACCAGGGGCTTCGTCTCCCAAATCAGCGCTACCTGCACGGCTCAGGATTCACTTAGAGACTTGAACAATCTCATATGTTTATAATGGTTCCCCTTCTTTTGGCCTGAGGATATATTTAAACTATTGGGATGTTTAGCTAGGATTTTTCATTTTTGAGCACTTTTTCAGTTTGTGGCAGCTAAGCTCATGCACTGCACTGAGGTGACCGACCAAGCAGGCTGACTTCCAGAAGTGCTGGGCACCTGCTGCTATGACCTTTACAGGCTCAGGAAAAGACATAGGCCAGCTCCACTCCTTCGCTGAGGAGAGGCAGTTTATGACCAGTCATAAAAGAGCAAAATACTAAAGCATTTGGTAGCTGAATATATCTACATGGTTTTATTGCTTAACAATGGAAGTTTGGGAATGATAATTTTATTCTTTTGGTTACTTGAGGAAATGATATAAAGAGCTGTGTATATAAGTACATAAAAAGGTTGTAAAGCCTACAGAGATTCAGTGAGGCTCAGAGCTTTGATTCAGGGTGATTCCAGCGACACACGAAAACAGCTCCCAGGGTCAGACCTGTACTGAATTTGCTGTGTTACTATCCTTCAGGTCGGCTCGATGGGACCAGATACTCTGGTAGACACTTTTGTAGCATAGGAGTCAGTGGCAAAGACCATCAAAGGTGCTTTGTGATTATTCTTAATCAGAGCTTGGATCTAAGAATTACAAATGACCCTGAAAAACACATTAAATAAACTGTTAGACCTTTAAATACCTTTGTCACAGCTGACATCATGTTTCCCAGCTGAAATCACATGCTTACAATGGCACAGACTGGATCCTGGGATCTGAAATTCACACGTGGATCCAAAATGCCACTTTTCTTTGTAATACTAATTTATCTTGGAAAAAAGAAACAAACCACACCAAGAAATAGAGAGGAGTACAGAAGTACCTGATTCTTCTTTGTGTCTGGCTCCCACCAGTCCAGCAATAAATTTCAAGACATTTCTTCTTCCTTCAAGAATCACATCCCAGGCTGATGGACTACACAGAAGAAAATCCAACACAACATTCCAGAAATAGCACAAGTAGAAATGAGGCAAAGTTGAGGGTTTTTTTGCTATGGTACTAACAGAGTCATCAACACATGAACACTCTAGGTTAGCTACACCTTCTCAGCCCACCATTTATGTGCGGGCATGTGTGAATTACTTGATTTTGACCTGGCTGGAGGTAGTTAACATTATCAGCACAGATGCACCTTATCTCTCTGACTTTCAGCATGAAAAGAGGCTCTTAGCAGGCCATGACAAAGAAGAGAGAATAGATGGCAAGAAGAACAAAGCCTGAGTGATAGCTTTCTCATTGTTTCTTCCTGCTGAGGCTTTTTTAGAGCACTGTTTGTCTGTATGACCTTCCTACTGATCTGATCTATTTGACTATTAAAACAAAAACTGAACTTTGCTGGAATATGACTGAAGGAAAAAAAAAGGTGTCAGTTCAAATAATTTAACTGCACTAAAACCAGCACAATCCACAGTTCTCTGTGTTTTCTCAAATATAATATTCCCTGGCTTTCTCATTAGCTATCATTGTTTCCATCCAATATGCTGGTGGGAGATGAAAGGTAATTGATGTATATAACCTAAATACATTGTGGAATGTAGTGCATCGCAAGCTATAATAAAAGAGATGTAATTACGAATATATTCTGCCCATGGAAGTTATAAATAGCAGAGATGCTAAAGCATGCATTTTCCAAGTACAAACAAACTGATTCCCCAGAGCTGGGAAAATCAGCCACCTCGCAGTACGGAGCGCCATTCCAGGAAGCGATGGCCGGTGCAACAGCTCATCGAAGAGGGCTGCCATGGCGTCTCTCAGGTGCTCTTCACTTGGCCCTGTGTATTCAGAAGCCATTAGTGGTTTGCTTTTCCATTGCAACCAGGGACCTACCCCATTTCCAGAATTTCCGAGACTCTTTGGCTGTGGACAGAGTCCTTTATCCATCTTATTATAAAACATAGTTGCCGTGCTGTAGGTCTTGCTGATGCTGAACTGGCCGTTCCCTGGATCTGTTGGAGGTATGGGACCTCGGCCACTGCAAAACTGAGGAAGCTTTTCCTAACGTCCTCTGTTACAGTGTGTTCTTTTATGGGCTCTACCATGACTCGGATCTTCAGGCAGCTCTCAAGATTTTAAGGCTCGCAATCCCATTGATGGCTTGTCTAAAATGTCTGCTATGTAAACATTTAGATTTGGGGTTTATTTCGCCCTTGTGCTCTGTTTGGTTTCCTCACCCAAGGGCCTTGCTACCTTCTGCCTTTTACCAGATAAGGCTAGCTCTTTCCTGAAATCAAGTCTTTACCTGTATCCTGGCTGAATAATTCACTTTTCTTGTATCCCAGTGCTGGCATTTATTTCTCCAGGACCTGCCTGCGCTTCATTAACGTCCTTTTCCTGGTCCGTGCTGGAGCCAGAAGGCACGCCGCATCCCTGGGGAGCAGCTCTCCCTTCCCACACCGCACACCCTGCCTTTGCCCGTTCGCCTGCGTTGCTTGCTCGTGCTTGGGGGTTTGCTTTGCGGCTCTCTGGGCACGTTTTCCCTCACATCTGGGCACTCCTTCGCTTTGTACGTCCTGGTTTGCATCTGCCATGGGTTGGTTTTCCCCAGGGCCTTGCCACATGCTCCTCTTCAGAGCCATGTGTGGTTGGCATGGGGCCACTGCAGCTTCCTTGGTGGGAGCGGCTGGTCGCCGGTCAGGACGCCATCTGCTTCACCCAGCACAGTGTGTGACTTTGGGCTAGGCAGTACTTTGATCAATTCTCTGGCTGTCTCATTCCCTGGCTATTCTAATTGCTTTTTCTACTGCTAGATTGTCCTCCTTTAGTAATTTTTCTTGTATTATTTTTGAGATTGATCCTATTAAGTTCTTATCCTTCAATATGTCATCCCCAGCTTTGAAAGCAAAGTCATTTGTTGTCAGCTGCAGCTGAATTAGCTATGCATTAATTGCCTTTGTAGGTCCCTGATTTTTCTCATACTTTTTTTCTTTCCATGACATATTTTTCTTTGACAAATATTAAGCATCATTTACCTCAAATAGCCTGCTTGGATTTTTGCTGCGTGCTTCTCTGAGCTTGTCATTAAACCCCCAAGCTCTGCTGATGTTATTGCCAGTTTGCCCAACACATTTTACAAAATTAACGGCTTTGAAACTGCACAAGAGTTGTCTGTGTCAGGTTCTGTAAAGATTAACTTTCTCCTGACCCTCTTTCTGCAGTGCTTTCTGCTCAGGACATACTAGGGTGTATTCTTGTGCTAGCCTGCTTGAAAGCCATCGCTGATGTATTTTCTGTGCTGTTTCCTGCTCTGGGTTTAGCGAAGAGCAATAAAAAGGCACGTGAGATAGAAATATACTAAATGCAGTTTAATGTCTTCTCCTACACTTGGCAGCGCAGCTAATTACACAGCAAAGAAGCACCTTTGAAGTTCCTGTGCCTCTCGGGCAGCGAGCCTCCCTTACTCAGTAGGCTGCAAAGAAGATATGTCGGTGAGCACCTCTTAGAGGTGAGCGCTGCGTCTCCCCCTTCCTTCCTAGAGCAAAGCACCACAGCTTGGGCTCTTCCTAATCTTGTGGGGCTGCTGCCGGCACCTCCCGGGACAGCAGCAGAGAGCAGTCCTGCTACTCCTGACGCAGAAATGACGCCGGCTTCTGCCAGCATTCCCAGCACAACGGTGAGAGCTTCCCGTGCCTCCTTCTGAGGCACTCGGCCACGGCCAGCAAGCCTGGTCCTGAGGGCATTGTCACAGCCATCTATATCTGCATCTCACAGGCAGCAGCCTGATTTCCAGCTTAGCCCACTGACTGTTGTATAATAAAACACTGAAAGGCACACACAGCCCTTTTTGTGCCAGCTAGAAAGACGCCAGATATCTTTATACATCATTCTTTCCAGATGGGTGTGGGAAGGATTTGTATCCCAGGAACATGTTTCTGAGAGGAAGGGGCAGAAATCCTTGTGCACCTCTGTGTAGCGTAGGGGAACTTAAGCAACTGACTATCTTGTGATTGTTTTACAGTGGAAAATTTTAAAGATCTGAGAGTGCCTCGCTGCTGAGCGTTACCAGTATCATCATCATGGTTTAGCTGAGTGTTTGTACCGTGGCTTTATGGCAGCCTAATCCAGAGCTAACCACAGTGTGCAGCAGCAGAGTGCAGGGAGCTGCCATAATCCATCTCACCCTATCAGCCCGGAGCTGACGTAAACTCAGGACTATCCCGGTGCTGTCAAGGATGCTAATTCAAGAGTCACGAGATCCAGCTCCCACGGGACAGCCCTGTGCTTCAGCTCCTGTGTGCTAAGTTAAAAGTAACAGCATTTGCCTCCTTCAGCTTTCCAGCCACAGGGGAGCTGAAATACTAAACACGTGAAGAGGCTGAGGAACCTAGAGGCTGCAGCCGTGGTAGCCGCCTCATACAGAGAACTGAGACAGTCTTCCACTGCTGGGGCTCTGTTGGCTGGGTCAGTACCAGTTGAGAAGCTGGCCGTTACTTGGCAAAGTATGATCTAAAGCATATGGCTCAGCAAGGAGATGGCGATGGAAATCTTTATAGGAAACATTTTGCAAAATGTAAACAACAGATTTTCTACACAGAGATGAAGATGGAGATTAATGCTTGAATTATCCTGGATAATTAGTGTAGCAGGTAATTATTTAAAATCTGGCACATCTGTGAATACATCACTTTGACTGAATTAGAAAATCCTTGCAACTGCTACAGTGATCCCACAGGGAAATCTTTATGGGAGATTAATTCTCACTTCAAATGACAGAGATTTGCAAGAGGATTATGTGGCCAGTATGACACATTCACATTGTGTTAGTAAGTGATGCAGTTTTTTTTTCTCACAGAGAAGCTGAGTGCTGGCTTCTTTGAGTTTGCGTGTTCTTCAAGCTTGAGGGCTCGGCCCTCTTAAGAAGTAGAGTGTTTTATAGCTGAAATGATAAGCAGTGCTTGAAAGAAAACGGTGATAAGAACAAGGGCAAGAGCAACAGAAGCTCAAAGAGAGGGCAGTAAAATCCAAACCTGAATTTAAATTCCTAAAACAACAAGGTCGCACTTACAAAGCTAGTGGATCTGTTTCTTTAGCTTATTCTGTATGTCACCAAAAAGTTGTCATCTAAGAACACTGCATGAGACAGCACAGCTCTGTGAGGATCCTGTCCTCGCTGTGCGGTGGAGCGCTGCAGGGGACATCTTGCACTGCTGAGCTCCCCTTGGAGCACCTGCGCTTCTCCTCTCCTCTCTCTTAGGAAACCCACTTCTGCTGAAGCCTCCCAGGGTGACGTCTGTGCTGGCTGTCGCCGCGAGTGGGCTCCGACATGCCGTCTCCTGTGATGCATCTCTGTAAACCCATGGCTGGGGGAGCATCACTGCAGGTGGCACTGAACCTTCTGGCAGGAGGTCTGGGCTTGTCCATCACTGTGTAGCTTTGTGGGGTGCGTGGTGGCCAGGCTGAGCAAGGGAAGGGCCCTCGGAGTGGACTCTGACTGTGTTGGTATTCAGGAGCTCACTTGGTGTGTTCACCTACGTCCAGTCTTTGCAACATCTTTGACACAAAGCAGGCGCAGACTCAGGCAGCTCTCAAAAATGTAAATCTTGCCCAGTGGCCTGCAGTCACCAGGGAGATGCACCAAAAACCTGGAGCAGGTCTGGTGGTCCACTGGGCCACGTTCACAGCCAGTACGATGACTGATGTACTGCCTGCAACTCGTGAGTGCTTCAGATTTGAATTGGGTATCAGATGGTTGCTGAAGGATGGCACTCTTGGTACTCAACACAGGGAGGAGAGTTAGCAAAGCTGTAGTTTTGTGTGCAGATTTCGCTGCTTACAGCACTAAAGAGAGCTCTCACCAAGAAAATGGTGGTTTCCTGGCACGCAAAGACATTCTCAGTAAAATTGAAATGTCTCCTTGCTATATATTTCCAACACAAAACTGCTGCCAGGAGCTCTCATCTGATTTGCTCAGGTTCTCAAAACATCAAGGTGAATAATTGAGACAGGCTGAGTTTGTAAACCCTGGGGAGTTCACGGCAGCAGAAAAGAGAAAGAAAAGATACTTTAAGCTTTGTACAGAGGGTCTCTCTTTTAAGAGAGGTTAGATTGACTGAGGTTGCACAGGAGGAAATACAGGTGGGGCTGAAGCCAGCGTCCACCAGCCTTACCCACCGACACATTTAGATCCACGGGGATTTGTACAGACCCACCACAAAACTTCCCCAGTGAGAAACCCCCGCTAAGTTTCACAGTGCTGCCCTGCACCTGCGTGCAGTCCCTGCTCAAGCCCATGTGGTCCCCTTGTGGCATTTTAAAATGAAAGAACAGTAACAAAATACTCTGTGCAGAAAAACTTTTTAAGACCGTTTCTTCCTTCTTTCCTTTCCCAAAAAATAATTTGTGATCCCCAAGCTATAGATTTGCCTACAACTCCTCTACAAACAGCATCCAACACCCACTGCTAAACCACCTCTGCCCAGGACGTGCCCTTTTTATAATGTGCTGAAAGAAACTGCTGCCAAGTCACCACACCTGATCCCACCCCGCCACTGACACTGGACCTTTGGTGGGCCTCTGTAGAAGGGTGGATTTATAACCTTCTCCAAACTACCCTCTCCCTTCTGACCCCTCAACAGGACATTTACATCTGCTTCCTTATTCACAAAGAACTAAAAATATACACCTTTCGATCCAAAATTGTGCTCTCCTGCAGCTCCTGCCCTGCCCTAAACTCTCCAGCTGCCCCAGATAGTGCTGTCAGTGTTGCCAGGTGTCTGTAGTTTTTGCAAACCCGGAGAAGGGCTTACTCACAGCAGGGCTGAAGAACTCCGTGCTGGTCTCATGCAGCTGTTCTCCTACAAAACGCTTTAGATGCTTGAACCAGCTCCTCTGGTCTGCAGCCTTTCAAAAGGTGCAGCCACCAGTGGGGTTTCCCTGGTAGCGAGCACGTCTGGGGGAGCATGGCGAGCTGCAGCTCAGCCCCTTCTCTGCCAAGAGAGGTTTGATCTCCTGCCTTCTCCATGGCTCAGCCTTCGCCCTCCCCAGCGGCCCCGTGGCTCAGCGGCGTGCAGTGCCGGTCGCTCGTTGTCCTTCTTCGGAAGACTGTTGCAGCTGAAGTTGCCCAGACTGGGAAATGTTCAGGTAGAAAGATGGGCATGAGGGAGCCTTTAGGACAGCGCAGGGAGCAGCCAGCCCTGCTGGAGGGAGAGGCTGGGCCAGCTCTGCCTTTAACTCTGAGCAGTTATTGGGCAGGGGTTGTCTTGTGGGCTGGTTGAGGAGCTCGGAGCACTAATCCGGAGTCTGGGAAGGAGGAACAGCGGCTGCATGGCACTGGCTTGTCCTGCTCTCCTCTAGCTCTGCTGAGCTTGCTGCAGCCTGCAGGTAGAGACACAGGAAGAAAAAATGGGCAGGACTGGCAGGGGGGGCAATTATTTCTCCTGCTGCAAACTGCATTTTGTACCACCCAAACTTCATTTCTATAAGCATCAGCTTCTAATGCTTCATGGTGATGCTGCAATTTCCCTAAACAGGGGTCTTGTAATGTATAAGGCAAACAGGGGCATGGCACGCTGCTTCTCTGAGTCTACCTACGGCTTAAGAACAGCCCTTTCGGTAAGCTGGCAGGGGATAGTAGAGTTCTGCGCTGTTTCAGACCATCTGCAGAGACTAATGGGCTCCTGGGCTGCTGAGGCTGTCGTCTGAAATCGAGAGCTGCACATAATTTGAATACACTACTAAGATGGAGTTCAGCTGCACCTCACTGTCAAAATGTGAGCATATTTTACCCATGTCAGAGCACTGGAGCATAGCCAGAAAGCCAGTGTAGTAATTTTTTGGGCATGATGTTCAGCCATATTTTATTAAACTCCCTGTCCTACACTTCACTTTACCGCTTGTTTCTGAGAGCTGCTGCCCTGCAGCCCAGCATCCCTCGCTCCAGAGGACTGCTTGTTCCAACCTGGCCGAAATCTCCTCAGAAACTTAAAATCCCGCATTGTCCTTTTCTCCTGCCTTGCGCTGTTCTTAGCCTAGATCATCGCGGCTTTGATTTAATCTCAAGTCAGATGCTGTTAACGTAAGTGCTGAACAGCTAAAATGTCATAGCCATCAGCTTAGCACTGTACTCTGCACCGATAACAATACACAAGTTCACCATTTAAATTTGGTGTACTGTTGTAAGCTTGGCTTGAAGGCTTCGAAATATTTCCTTCCTTTTCTGTCTAATGTCAGAATTTCTGCAGAACATACAAAGCAGTGGATTTTTTTACTTTAAAACTAGCACGAGACCCATTCTGAAGAGCCGCAGTATCTCTCTGGATGCAGGCATTAGGGTGGGTGTCTCTGCCCTGACGTCGTTGGCAGTGTGCGGATTGTCACTGGGCAGAACAGCCCATTGACTCCAGGGACGAGGGTACAAACAGCTTGGTGGGGGGGTCACCATTCTGCAGTCCGTGAGGTCGGTGTCTTGCATAGGCTCAGTGTTCCTTTCCTGGTGAGTGTATGGATCGGGTGCATACCTGTGCAGCTGTAAAATGATCCTGTTAACTTTCCATCGTTACTTTGTTGGGATGAAAAACACTAGAGGACAGCAAGCTAGCATGGTGATAATATAAATGAAAAGAAAACCCCAGCCAAACAGTAAAATGTCTCGTGGTTTCTGTAAGGATAATGCAGAGACAGGATTTAAAATACGGCACACATAAAATGTATCACTTCCTTACAAGAGCTGAGCAAATGGATGCTATAGAAAAAAATACAAAAAAAAGAAAAGAAAGATCTTTTTCCAGGGAAGAATGTGAGAATTCATGGGATTTGGATATGAGAAACAACGGTTTGTGATAAAGGGCTAGCAAAAAGCAAAGTAAGAAATGTGTTTTCTTGCTTCTTGTATTGGTGAACTAATAAGCACAACCTCTAAAGCCGGGCTTTAGCATGTGAAATTCTTTTTGCTGAAAACGGCTGTCGTCTCATTTCTCAGTGGTTGGTATTTTTACACTCCAGCTACATTTCACGCTGATTTTTTTTAAGTACACCCCCAGCGAGGGAAATGGAAGAAGCGCGACCGCTTTGCCTGCAGCTGGAGAAATCCTTAACTGCTCACGTCCCCTCCTCAGCCGTGGGCATTTGCTCCAGCAAAGCCTGCCTGAAACTCCTGATGGTCTCTTCCCTCCTCTCGTAGGACCATGCGGATATTGAGTGGAAGTTTGCACGGACGAAGCTCTGGATGAGTTACTTCGATGAAGGTGCCACTCTGCCCCCTCCTTTCAACATCGTCCCGAGTCCCAAGTCATTCTGGTACCTTTGCAAGTGGATTCACAATCAGCTGTGCCCAGGCACCGACTCTGACGATGAACAGAAGAGGCATGAAAACCTCAAAACATTCACAGTAAGGAGCTGCATGGTTTTAGGCTTCATTTTTCGAGAGTGCTTGTGCGTGTTCAGGATCGCGAGGGCCATTGCTCTGCTGGTGCCGTAGAAGGTCTCTGGATGATAACTTGCTGAGAGCCATCGAGAGCTCTAGAGACAGGACTAAGCAGGTAACATATCTGTGCCTTTCTCTTCCCAGGAACGGCATGCTGACAACCTGATTCAGAATCAACATTACCAGGTAAGCTCTTCGGCACAGGCAGTTTTGACTCGCTGTTTCTTCTTCCTGCTCATTTTCTAATACCTCCATTCTTGCTTGCTTCTAGAATATATTTTGATAAGTGTAGGTCCTCTAGGAGGATTTTGCTTATCCTGGATTAAAACATTTCCTCATTAGAGGTGGGATGGTTCAGTAAGTCACTCCTAGCCTTTAACCCCTTCTGAAGTAGTGGAAAACTTGCTGGGTGGCAGCCTGGCTGAAGTCAAAGGTGACATCCCTGTTGCCACCAGAGGGACCAGGCTGTCATGCCACTCCGATTAAAACTGTTTCTGCAGCATTTTTACACACTCTTGAATTGTTTCTCTCCTCCTCTTTTTTTGTAAAGCATCCCTAACTCAAACAGTGGTTGGGATTTTCCTTTGGTTTGGACAGCTCAGGCAGGAGGAATGGTTCCTTTGTTGAATTTTGCTGGGTTTGTTTACTCTCAGTCTGCCTGTCATCAAGTACTCATCAAAGTCAACCTACGAAAGGATGAAACTGTATTAGAACCACCAGCTTCAGTACTTGAGTTCAGTGTGATGTATTGTGCTGGCATGCTGGAAGGAGAAAAAATTCTCCAGAAGGTTAGGTGGTACATTAGGCTATGCTGTCAAAAGCCATTAGTGATTTGTCTTACTTAAGACATCTCCTGCTTTTTGAAGAGTACTTCTGTCTGAAATTGATGTTTAACATAATTAGACACCTTTGTCAACAGATATTTGGTACTTTCTGACTTCACAGCACAGCTTACAGGTACCAACAGGGCAATCTCTTAAAAAAACCTCCCAGTAAAACCTTGGCATGGAGACCATCTTCATGCCTGGTGTTGCTCAGACTTGTTACCCCTATTTATGAAATGGGGGAAATGAAGGGAAGCTTTGGCATAGACTCTTCTGTATATCAAGATCAAACTCTGTGTACGTTGGCTGGCACAGATAAATGTACAAGCTCCAAGTACCAGTTTGCTTATAAATATATTATTTATATATATTATTATATGTAAAGCCAGCAAGGAGGTACACGAACACAGAGCAAACTGGATCTCATCCTTGGTACTGTAACAAACAGCCTGGGTAACCCAGAGCAGCGAGAGCCCTTGCAGAAGTCACGGCGGGTGTGATTCCGTCCTTCCAGCACTGTCCACGGACACCGCAGCAGCCTTCAAGGAGTTTCCACCCTGCCGCTGGGGAACTCGCAGGCAGCTGGCAGACGTGGTTTAATGTCAATGGGCATTGCCCCGCAGGGGCCTGCCTGGTCTTCAGGTTATTTGTTGCCCATGTACCCTCCCTGGCTTTCAAATGCTTGATCACCAGCCTTCAAACGGCAAGCTCAGCCTGTCAGGATGCGCAGTGCATACACATGAGATGATTGGTAATCTTACCAGCTGTCAGCAGCTGAGATTACGTGGCTTAAGGACATTTAGTAACATCCAGAAGTTTTTCTCAACGGCTTTACATATACAAAAAGTACAAAATACCTGGTCCCTGTCGTTACCACCCGAGCGTTCAAGGTGGAAGGTGTATAACCCTTTCCACGGGTTTGTTCTGTTTAAAAGAAGTGTTCAGTCTCTAACAGGAAGTGATTTTCTTTTTGGACAGCAGAGTCAGGACAGCCGCTGTCGGTAAGAGCTCAGTGAGATGCAGTCAGGGCAGAGTTTGGTCGGAGCCGGCGGCTGAGTCACTCGTGTTGTTTCCTATTCCAGGAAGTGATAAGAAATCTTGTGAAGAGATACGTTGCAGCAATGATCAGAACTTCCAAAACCAACGAAGGCTTAACTGAAGAAAATTTCAAGGTGATTTATTATTCCTTACTAATAATAATATTAATTCAAGTAGCCACTTGCAGAGTTGACGCTAACTTGTCAAGATGATGCGTAAGCTGCTGTGGAAATAGGACTGTTGCTGGAGCTGGGCCTATATATGATGTGCATGTGGGGGTTTTTTGAGCAGAGAATATTGTTGTCTTGAGTGTCTTCTCATAGGATCATCTCCCAGATTTTACAATAAAATATGTTACGTAGACAAAAGCGTTGGGAAATGGTAGGAATGAAGGATCTGATTTGAGTCAACATCACATTCCTAATCCTAACCCAGACAGAGCCAAAGAATGAGTCTGGGTTAATGGATATGAAGAACTTTACCAACAGAGCTAAAGTTGGGCCTGTCACCTACACAGGATTCCCTCTACATTTCTAAGTTTCAGCAGCGTTTCCCCTGTTCTGTAACTCCCTTATTTGACTTTTTTGGGGAGTACAGATGGCATTAGTTGAGAGGGCCAGTCCCACAGCCTTTGGAGAGAAAGATCTTGTGAGATGCTCAGGATTCCCAATACATTTTTTTATGTCGTGTCGCTGCATAATGAAGATGCATGTGGTACTCTTGTAGTGTGAGTTGGGATCAGCCATTTGTGTAACTCCGAACAGCTCTCCCAAGGGAACGTGATCATTCTTTCATGCTGCAGATAAAGCTGCGGAGTGTTAACTCATTTCTCCTCTCGCCCTAGGAATTAAAACAGGACATCTCAAGTTTTCGCTATGAAGTTCTTGACCTCTTAGGAAACAGGAAGCCCCAGAGGAGAAGTTATTCTACCAGCAGCACAGAGGTGTCCCAAAAGGATGAAACAAATGAGGATGGTGCTGGAGAAAAATCCAAAGCCAAGAGCGTGTCTTTCACTGTAGCCAACAAAAAAAAGGACTTCAATGTATCTGCTCTAATTAAAACTATGTCTGGGATCAATATGGTGGAAGAGAAGCCAAAAAGCAACGGGATCAGTAAGCGCTCCTTTGTCCGAAATGGAAACAGAGTTCAGAGACTTTCCAGCTCCAAGAAGGAGTCCTTTAAGAGACTGGGCCTGCTTTTCTCCAAGATGAATGGACACGTACCTGAACCACATTCAGAACCCATGTACACTATTTCAGATGGAATTATTCAGCCACACTACATGTGGAAAGACATTAAATATTCTCAGATTGATAAAGAGAAAGAAGAGAATTGTTCCAAAAGTGAAATTAACCTCAATGAGGTGGACTACAGCGGGAACACAAGACTTACAGGACAGAGCAAGGAGTGCCCTGTGGTTTGTACCAGCTCCCTTCACTGTGCTTCCAGTATTTGTTCCTCTAATTCCAAACTTATAGACTCGTCAGAGGATGTGTTTGACTCGTGGGGAGAGGCTTGTGACTTGTTTATAAACCAGTGGAAAGAGGGGCAGGAGGATCACGTTACAACTCGGCTATAAGTAAAGCTATCTTAACACTCGCTGGAAAACTTAGCCAATTATTTGTAGTTGTTCGCTCTCATCCGATTCAGCGTTACTATTTCCTTTCTGTCCACAGGTGGAAAAAAAAAAAGTGTAAACCCACTTCTGTTAGCCTATTTTATAGCCATCCGCACCTTTTTTAATTTACTTTTTTTACACTCACAAACACTAAACGAAAGGTTTCCCCGTTTATAAGGTCACTATAAACCGCAGGAATCCCGTTGGATGCAGTCATGGTCTCCAGACCCCGCAGACTTCAGGCACGCTGGTGGTGAGTGAGGGGTTTCTCCAGTGCTCTCACCATCCTCCCACCGCCACTGGGTTATCGCTGCTGCTGTCCAACGCAACCGGCTCCGCGCCCCGCTCGGTTTTCCTCGTCCACACAGCCAGCTGGTGAGCAGTGGCTTAGCAGGAGGCTGAGCATCACCTTTAATATTTTTTTAGAAAGGGTTTCAACTTGTAACTGGCTTTTTGTTTTCTTTGAGCAATACGACCTCTGATTCTTTCGGCTGTGCGTGTTTTTTCAGATTGTTTATTATATTAATATTGTAAATTGTTACTGAATAAGAGCCCCCTTTGACCATCCAGCTAGAACATGTTATGATTTGCTTATTTACCTAATTCCCATCAGAAATTCCCCTGGAGGGAGCAGAACGACCTTCCCGTTAGGCTGACAGTGGAAGCCAGCACCGGGTCTTGCTCCCAACTTCTGCGTAGATGAGCTGACCCCGAACCAGCCGTGGCTGACTGCAGACCTCAGGGTGGTTCTCGTCTTTCTAACGGGCTGAACCCCTCGAGCTGTATCTGGTTTTTGAAATCCCTGATCTTACATCCACTGTCGCATTTGCTTTTTGCTGCATATCCGATGGCTGTCAGGCTTTAGGGAGAAAACCGTCCTCCTGGCACAGGGGAAGTGCTAAGAGAGATCGCCTTCCCTGGGCCCGTGAGCTGTGTTTCTGAAAAGCAGCCTAAGCAGTAGCAGCTCAGACTGCATCTGGCAGCCTGGAAAGTCGCTGCAGTTCCTCTCCTAAGGCACAGCAAAAAGGAGTGCGGCAGTACATGTCATCTTTTATTTCCCCAGTTGTGGTAGCGTCTGGACAGGGCCTAGCACTGTCCCTGCTTTTGTCCGAAGGAGCATCAGAGAGGGGCGAAGACAACCCCATCAAGGGCAAAATGGTTGAATTTTTTTTAACAGTGACTTTTTATTTTTAACAATGTGATACTTGAACTTCCTTCTGCAGTGTTGCTAGGAAACACAGATGATTGGCACTCACTTATCCCCACTTCAGAGCTGTTATTAGTCAGCTGCTTTCTTGGAGGAAGCAGGTCCTGACCAGGAGCTCAGAAGCAGCTTTCCCCTATGACCGAGCTCCGTTTCTGCGCGCCCACAGTCACGCTCGAGGCTCTGTTCCCAGTAGAGCTTACACAAGCTAGAGCACACCCCAGGGCGGCTGCCAAAAATCACCTCTGCTGGGAGGTGGGTTGTGAAGTGCATTTGTAAAAGCAGAACGCTGGAAAATTGACGCCTACCACTGGCACTGGTCAGATTTTACCAGCAAGGGGCAGGAGCAGCTCTCAGGGCAGCACGGAGGGGAGGGAGGGGAGGGATTTCTCGTGACAGCAGTCCCCCACAAAAGAGATGCTGCCCAAGGTTTAAACCTGGCTCCTGCTACGGAAAGCCACCTTGTTGGGGTTTCCCTTGGGGCACCTATGTGATGGAGCACAGCTACATCGGAGAGATCGACGGCGAGCGATGCAGCCAGCTGCTCCAGCTCACGGGATCTTTCACGACAGACCTCGGGGTGGAGACCGTGGCTCTAGGCCAGCTTTGGCATCAAGAAAAATCAGCAACTAGGCGCAGAGTCTCAGAAATGTTTCTGTGTTCCTTGCCTATAAATGACACCAGTCTTGCTACCAGCATGTGGTAAAAAGCCCAAAATATTTAAGCCTCTAGCTGTGTTAGTTAAGGCAGAATGAAAAGCATTTTTGTACCAACAGATTTCAGGCTTTCTTACTAATTGCAGGGTTAGAGTTGTCTTTGAAAACTGCATCTCCTCTTCCTTTACGAAATGCTGAGCAAGCTGACATTGGCGCGACACGAGGAGACTTGCAAAATCTGAGGGTCAGAAGCAGCTTGCTGATCGCTGGGGACGAAGTCCAGCACCCCCGGTTTTTAAGAAGCAAATCCACCGACAGGCAAGAGCCGCAGGCAGAACCAACCGAAAGAAATCCTCAAAGCAGCTCCCAGGAAAAGCCCTACGGTTCAACAACCCAAATGGAGCACGTTTCTGGAAAGATGAACATTAGCAAGAGGTGCTAGAGGGGGCCGAAGGAAAGGGTTTGAATCATTTTATGCCTCACCAAACCACACTGCAGTCTATGAACTCTGCTTGTCGTGGGGCCAGCAAATCTTGATGGCATTTCCTGTGTTATGAACAAGAATGAAAACACTTCAAGAACGGTTATGCAGATTACATCAGCTGGGTTGGAGGCTGGGACAGAAGCGGGGTTCGTACCTGCGGACAGCAGACAGGCTTTCAGGTTTTCCACGAGAGCAAGCACACCGCTGCTGGGGATGATCAGATCGTGTCATTCCAAGGCAGCACTGCACGAACAGGTACAAACAACACAATGAACCGCAATTCACTCCACAGTGGAGCCCCCCCAAAATGTAAAAACCACACCGGGCAGCACCAGTCCCTCCTCCTGTGCAAACCGCGCGAGTCGCCTTCCCCTGCTGTGTCCTGGGACCGCCCGTGAGCTCACCTGATGGATAGCGAAAGTCTCCCGATAACGTTACGTGAAAGGCGAGAGCCACGTCACACGGCTGCTTGGCTGCGGCTCCCCTGGGATTGGTTTCGTGACTCAGATACTTCCCAGCTCCCAGCTATGAGCTAGTTTGAGCCGACTTCGGAATTTAATGCAAATATTTGATTGGGCTGTGATTAATACGTGTGTCCAGGAGTTGGCAAAGCTGTCAGATTGGTCCCCCAAAAGGCAAAATTCTGTTTGATTGCATCTATGCATCCCCTTTGGTAGCAATAGACTTTATAGCAGCTGGTGATTATTATTATTACTACTCTGAAACAGGAGCCTCAGGGGAGGGAAAGTGAAGTATCTCATGAAAAATACATCTGATAAGCAAAACCTGGGGGTTTTTTTGTAATTCACTTGCAGTCACAGTATTTGGGGTTTCACTGGCATTTTTTCCATTTTCAGTTGCTCAAAAAGCAAACACGTTTTAGTGAAAGGTATTCTTTCCTTCCAAGAAATCGGTGAACTACCCCAGTGCTGTCTGTGCAAGCAAGCAGGGTGGGAGCTGACGGGACGCTTGGAGCTTCTCTGGTGGGGATTTCAGCTTTTCCTTGGCTTGGGTTCAAGAGGTACAGCTGTGCTCCGGCCCCTCTTCCGTGGGCTTTGATAGCAATCCTGACACATCTGCGAGGAATCCGGAATCGGGAACACCAGAGATCTCGACCACTCACCCTTTCTTTAGGTTTCTCACCTCCCATCCCCGGTGTCACTTCCACCTGGCTTTTTAAAGCAGGACACCCACAAATGATCATCAATTCCAAAGTTAACAAACGCCACCCAGGGTTAAGCACATCAAACAGAGCTAGGAGGTGTTTATACTCAGGTCAGAGATTGAAGAAATTGTTTCAGAAACAAGAAATTAACTGACAGCTCTCTGCAGGTTACTTGGATAACTGCATTTGTATGTTGGTCATGTAGTGGCACATCTGTAAATACTCCACGATTTCTGTATGTGGTCCCTGCAGAGGAAGCGCGCACGGCGGCTGGAGCACGGGAGTAGAGAGCAGGGCTTCCCAGGGCTCATCCCAGCTCTGCCACCCACTCACCTGTGACCTTGGGCAAGTCACTTACCCTCTCGAATGCCTCAGTTTCCCCATCTGTAAAATAGGGATAATAATACTTACCTACCTCGCAGCGGGGTTAGTTCATTATTTATAAGCACTTTCAGATCTTCAAATTAAAGGCGCTATATACAGTAAGTAGTTAATATTCGTAGCAGTAGTACGTACTTTTATTTTCTTACAACTAATTCAGGGTAGGATTTAACTGTATGTCCGTTACGAAAGTTTTCCATGTAGAAAACTAGCATGGTTTCCCACAAAGGGAATTTAGGGGACTTCTGCAGCAGACAGAGAGCAGGAGCAGCACACCCTGGCAGCCTAAACTCCACACCCTTGCTTCTGTGATTTACATCTCACCCTTAACGCCACCTTACTGTATTTGTGTTTCATCCTTCTTCTGATGGTACATGTTTAGCAGAAACAGCCACTGTAAATATTAAAATATTTAAATAAATACAAACCCTTACCTTTTAAAGAGGTTAAAACTGGTTGATGCAACAAGCTCCTAAGGTTCCACGGGCAGCCCAGCAGTGACGCAGGCGCACACGGCGGGACACTGGAGTAGGGCTAGAGGAGAAGTTCACCCCACCACCCGCGTCCCTGCGAGGGGCTCTTCGCCCTGGTTCTCTCTACGTACACTTTGGTTTCTGTAAGTGCTTACTCAGGATAAAGGTCCTTGGCGGGAGTGACCGGCGCTCTGAGGTTTGACTTGCACAGCAGCCTGAGCTCCCTGCCAGGAGTGGGAGCAGTCGCAGGGACGCTGCACCGGGTATTTGGACAGTCACTGATGGGCTGAGCAAGGATCTGATTCCCTGCTGGGTTTTCTAGCGGTTAGAAAACTACAGGAGCACCTGCTGCTCTCACACCATTCAGCAAGTGTCCCACTTCCCTTGGGACTTCTCAGCTGTGCTCTGGTATTTCTACTTTCCTTTTCGAAAGGCCAGAATCTCCCCAAAAAGCCTATTTCAGTTAACCAGGAGGAGGTGCAGCTCCGGCTTAATTTCTGGCTGAGTTCTCCTTCAACCAGTTAACTTGTCCTGCAGCGGGCTAACGCCGTCCCACAGCCACATCCATGAGAAAGCTCTGTGCAGCCTCCGAGGCCGATTGCCAAAGAAACGGGACCAGCCTCCCGCCTCCGTTCAACTCCAGTCAAACAGAATGGCAAAAAACCCAAGCAAAACCATCCTAGCCACCAGGGCTGCCTGGAATTAACACCGGCTGCTCCTCAGCTACAGACTCCCGGGAGGCGTTGTCAGGGCGGATGCACTGTGAGGGCCTCCCGGGTGCTGGAAGCGCCATCAACTCTCATTCATGGAACGGTAAAATTAATTGGAGTCGGTGAGACTACAGTGAGTAATAAATCAGCTCACTGGAGGAGCATCTCAAGTACACTGTTACCAACATCATCTGCAGTTTGCAGTGAATGCGTAACTTGAAGCCTAACCACCATAAAGTCAGCCCCTGACTGGATTTTTGTTTTGCGGGAGGTGGGGAGTGCTCTGGGCTGGCCACAGGAGCAGATTCTCAATGCGTCTGTAATTTGATTTCCTTTTCACACTGCTGCTTTCCCCATTTCAGGCCACGACACTTTCACAAACGAGGCATTTCTGTATTATTCACACAAATGCCTCCACCCGAAACAGCTGCTGCTCTGCAGTGAGTTCCTGACCAAGAGCGATTGTTTGAAAAAGAGAACACGCTTTATCTAAAAAGGTATCTATCTCCAAAAGGCAGAAGCGATTGCTCCTCGTCTGCCGAACGTCTGACAGTATTTTATGCTTCAGGGAAAGGCTTTTACCTGCTCCGTTCCTCTAAGGTGTGCAAAACAAAACCAAAACCCCCAACAGCAACCGAAGCCCCCTCGCCTTGCTCACACCGCCCGCAGTTTCTTCGAAGCCAGCCTGGTGTTGCCGTTCCTTCCGTGCATCCAGACCCTCCTGCCTGGCACGTCCCCCGTCAGCAGGGCAGCTCTGGTTCTTTTGGGGGAGCTTTCCCCCCGCCCCCCTCCCATTTAAAGCGTTCCCATCTCAGCAGTAACTCCTCGGCCAAAGAACCGACGTGCTTAGGCCAAGGCGCGACGGTCGAGGAGCCTGCCTCCGAGCACATCGGCGAAGAGAACACTGTGATACCTTCAGCCAACAGAGCGAAATGCCTTTGGACTCTAAATAGTTGTTTTTGAGCAAGGGGGCACTTTTTGGTGTAGCTATTTTTGGGGTATTGTATAGTTTTCTTTAAAAAGAACTATTGAACGCGGTTCTGCAGGGGGGCTGGGAACTGGAGGGCTAGGGATTGCTGGGACACCAAGGCTGGCAGCAGATGCTCTGCACTTTATTTTCTATACGGCGAGCCCTGGAGAGCCGGGCTTTCTCTGCAAACAGTTTTTTTAGCAATCAAGTTTTAATATCAAATCAAATCTTCATAAAAAAAAAAGCGCTATCACTGAAACAGCTTCACCCCGAGCATATTTTAAAAATATCGTTTCACTTCATGGGATAAAAAAGGTGAGGCTTTTTTTCCTCCTTGCTCTTTATTTTAGTTTTAGTCAAAAACTTGATGGCCTTTTCCAGGCAAAAGAGCTTTGAGATGTTGTAAGAATTTTGCATATGTAAAGATGGAGCAGGGACCTCGGCATTTGGCAGTGGAGTAGTAACAGCCAGTGCTAGAGAAGGGTGGGGAGGAAAGGGGAAGAGCAAAAAGCAAAAACAAACGCTGAGTTTTATGTACTTTTCTACTTCCATCTTTTCTGTCCATAGCACAGACTCCATGTCATACCCTCATATAACATGTAAAAAAGAAATGATGTACATAATAAATAAAATTATTTATTTTATGTGTATTTTTAGCTTAACTGTAAGCTGAAAAAAAGAAAAAGCATTTAATTTTTTCCCAAAAATGTAAGCCTATTGAAATTCAAGGTGTTTCTACCTTTTCAGATGTAACATTTCCAGCTGCCTATTGATAATAAACATTTACGAACAGCAACAGATCTGACATTTTACAGTTTTTTTAAAATCGTGTTCAGCACAGACTTCAAGGGCTGTCAGTGGTCAGAGGGGCACTGAAGGACTCCGGTTCTAAGAGGTTTCTATTGGTATTCACATAAAAAAGAGATGGCACAGTCTGGTTCCCTACAGCGAGGTCAGCCACCCAAACTGGAGCAAGTGTTGGTGGGCAAGAGCTGAACAACGGCTGGCTGTGGAAAAAAACCAGACAAACCAGCCCAAATCTGCCCACCTAAACCCAGTCATCACCCAGTCTGCAACAGAAAATAGCAAACCACAGAAGTGCTGGTCAATAAAACGCACGGCGTGAGCGCACTTACTCCTCTACAGAGAAGTCTAAGTTTTATTTTGCTCCCCAAGGATACCTTTTGAGCAGCATGACGACATCAGCCGCGCCGGAACATACCAGGAGATCGCTAACGGTGTAGAAGAGTCACTGGGCAACAGGCCACGACTGCACTGCCACTGACTGCTCACGTGAAGCTGTCCTCCAGGCACCGCTCTCTGACCTACTGGGGCATACAGGTACACGTCCAAGGGTTTCCCTCAGCTACTAGAGGCCCCTGGTCAAGCCTCCGGCAAAACCAGAGCTTCCCTGAGTTAAACAACGGCAACAGCCCTTCGCTGGAGACGCAGAAGATCCCTGCGCGAGGGGGCACGCAGAGAAGGAAACACAGTCCGTGCCGAAAGCTGCCGCAAAGCTCGGGACCACAGTGACCCACAGCTACAGAATGTTCAATACCCACACAAAGACAGAAGGCTGCTCGCTTTTGGTTTGGTTTTTTTTTTTTTTAAATAAAAAAAGGACATTTTGAAGTTGGATCTGCACATTCCCATGCACATCAGGAAGCCTACGAGTTCAAAGTTAAGGCACCCTGCATCCCCAGCTAGAGTAACCACTCCAGAAACGGGAATCGAGCTGCGCCTGGAAACGCCTTCCAGCCCCTCGGCCGCCCCTGCAGAGGCAGACAGATGTGCTGCAGCAGAAAATGGCTGACCAGGGAGGGAGGCAGGAGGCAGGGCAAGAAGTTTCGCAGTGAATTTTACCTCCCCTTACTCGCACCTCCTGAAAATCAATACAAATCACGCATTCACATAAGCACCGCAAACATTAGAACAAACAGTTTTTGCTGTGAGCTATGACAAAGATTAAAAAAGTACTGGTTTAAAAAGAGTCAGAAACCACAGTTTTAGATTTGATTGGAAAATGCAAACAGGCAGGGTAGGGAATATATAAAGGAGAGGGAGTTAGATGGTCCATTAATTTCATCATTATAGGATATTTCACTTTCTCTTAGAAGACCATTTCCTCCACCACAACGAAGTCCAGCAGTCGCCACAGCTACGAGAGCAGAATGACACTTGTCTTGGGGCGAGCCCCCGCACCCCAAAGCTAGAGGCAACATGGTCACCTGCTCCAGGGAGGGCAAGATTTAGCCTCTGGAATAAAAGTATTGCCACAAACCGAGCCCAGCGCATGCTCCTGGCACTGCGATGGCCACGCGCGTGGACATGACCGAACGGCAGTGACTGCCTGTGCGCGGGCTCTCAGCCCACGACTTGGTTGTGTGTAGGAGCTTCTAGATATTGGCCTCCCCAGCAAAATTTAAACTCTGATCTCATTTCAAAGCTATAAAGTCCTGTTCCAAGGGTTTTATCTTCATCCCTTATGAAAAAAGCAGTTGCTTGGAAGTCGATCTGGATTTATATGCTGAATATCTTCCATATATAATGCAGTCTTTGATGGTGTCATTTTATGAAGGAGAAAGGTATCCAGCAGCACTGCAGAGAGATTTGGAAGCTGGGAGTAAAACAAAACAACCGAGCTAGAAAAACAACTTGCTGTAGGAATCCGTTTGCTGTTCTTATGCGATCACGGGGCAAACAGAGCACAGGAGCGACAGCCCAGCAGGCTAATGCTGCTGGCAGGCAGAATCAGCGTGGCTTTTCTCTATAGTATTTGTAATAATTACCTTCAATAATAGATAGATTTTACAATTCAAATGACTTCAGGAGGAAACTCGTGCTTCTCGTGAGTGGCAGCAAGGCCACGGACGCTAAGGCACACGGACCTAGCGCTGCTCGGGCTGCGGAGGAGAGCTGGGGGGGACACAGCAGTGTAGAAGAGACCAACAGACTTGACGCAAGCAGCTCGCGCCCCAGAGCACGAGAACTACGGCTGATGGCCGCGTCTTTCATCCTTCACGAAGAGAAGAGGCTTGGCTCCGAGCGTGTCTCCAAGGGCTGTGAAACCAGAAGTGCTCGCATCCAGAAAGAGCGCTCTGCGGCGCTGCCAGCTCATGGATCCCTCCCGCACAGCCCTCGGGTGTGAACTGAACACGAGCCCCTGCCTTTCAGATATAAAAACATGGTGTGGAAAAGGAGGTGGCAAGCACGACTATTGCAGACTTGCCTGCACGACTCTTCTGTTCTCCCTATTAAAGACTGAAAACCCATCAAGAAAAAATAAAGAAAAGCGAAAAACAAATTTCAGGATCAAATCTTTACCTTAAAAATTCATTATTATGCAACGCACTTCAAGAAACCCAATAAAGAAAAAAAGAAAAGAAAAAAAAAAAAATTTGAAGGAAAATAATTGTTCCCAACAGAAGTCAATACTCATGGATTTTCTGTGCTTCTATTTAAGGATAAAATATGCTTATGGCTGCAAGCTACATCCTGCCACCCCCGTTCATGGCAATTCTGCTGGGCACGAAAAACCCTGAGCATGGGTCTGGGACCAGCCTGCAACAGAGCTCTCATCAAACGGCGTGCCAAGGTACGCCAGGCTGGATGGTCACCAGGCTGACACCGAGTTCCCCGCAAAGACAGACCCTGAACCCCCACCTTGGCACCCGCAGACCACACCTGCACACACACCTCCCAGCAAAACCCCCGCTCAAACACACCCCCAGAATTCTACGTAATCAAAGACGTGAATTGTCCAAGCCGCAATTACCTGCTGGAACACGTAACCACAAAATGAGGAATATTACTAGCGCGGGGATGCTGCAGCCAGACCCAGGCATCTCCAGGCGAGGAGATGGCTGAAGCACGAAGCAGGCTGGCTGTGGTTTAGGTAGCGCTGTGGCTTTTTTGGCAGCCGTTTTAGTAAGTGGTGTAGAGCCACTGTAATGCCACACAGCTCGGGAAAGCAGAATTGAAAAGACTCCAGCATCTACCTGAATTCCTGCACCAGCCCAAGCTCTTTGCCGTTAACAGAAAGGTAGCGTTTCCTGACCTATGGAAAGCATTGAGCCGCCAGCTCCAGGACACGCTGCTCTCTGCTCCCCACAGCCCCTACTTGCTAGCTCAAAAAGTTAATTTTGAGCCTAAACAGCCCTGGCAAAAATACATGTATAAAGTCACAGAGGTACCTCTGTATATCATATCCATAAATAAGTTAACTGGCCACATATTACATATATTATTACATCAATTCATGTATTTTCATGTATATCAAAGTGGCCAACATGGCCGTGATAGCCATGGCTAATGCTGAATAATCCAGCTACTAAAAGGGTAAGCAAAAACACGCAAAAAACATGACTCCGCACCAGAATTATCAGTCAGTGTTTCTAAATTTAAAAGAAAAAAAAAAAAAAAAAAAAAAAAGGG
>Ga0065711_1026372_pt1 | contig 75311 bp, 34 predicted proteins | sample Hoacrofraction12_FD_59098 | JGI IMG/M metagenome (GOLD analysis project Ga0065711, IMG submission 59098) | Hoatzin crop microbial communities from Cojedes, Venezuela - Epithelial fraction 12 v2 (version 2) | ecosystem: Host-associated > Birds > Digestive system > Esophagus > Crop | place... | reverse complement strand
CGCCTGGACAAGGTCCTGTGCAGCCTGCTGTAGGTGACCCTGCTTTGGCAGGAGGGTTGGACTAGATGACCCACAGAGGTCCCTTCCAACCCCTACCATTCTGTGATTCTGTGAAACATTAAACCCCAAACAAAACAAACCCCCCCAAACAACAGAAAACAAAACACACCCTGAAAATGAGCAAAATTGTCTTGCTTGTCAGTTATTTGTAATCTTCGGTGACCAGCTACCACTGTGATGTGTTTCCTTTCTCTTTACCAGAGGACACTGGCTGAGTACTGTATGCGGTGACTCATTCTGGGTTCTTTTTTGAAGTCAGGAGATGCAGAGGTGTCCTTCATTGTAGCATTCTCATTGTAGTATTGTCTACTTCTATCATCCTGTCCTCAAGCTGTGACTTTCCAGTTTAGACTAAAAAAGGGTTAGTTGTTACTGGGAAAAGAAAGGCATTGGTGTGTTCCTGCTACCTATGCTTTGTATGCAAGATCTCACTCTTGAGCACCCTGGATGTAACGAAAAGAGAACACAAGCAGCAGCCAAAGAAGAGCACAGAAACCATCCTACTGCTGTGCTCATACCTCAGCTGTTGCACACACATAGTCATCTTGATGTCCTTTGCTGAGACCTGAGTTACTCTCAGGAGGGTGCCCTAACATACCTGTAAGCCATTGCTATACGTGGAACTAGAACAATGATTATTTCCTTTATGTTTTTGCTTGTAAGACTCGGATTCCTTTTTAAAGAGAAACCTTTCTTCAATGCTGATGGCAACTCTTCGCTGTAGTTCCTGACACTTGTTGAAAGTCCACTTCAGAGATGTCCGAGCACTAAAGCGGCCTTTCAGGACTTCTGAAGAAAAGTCACTGCCACTTTGTTCCCTCTAGAATGTCACTGAACTCAAGATCGTCTTGATCTATTAATTCTGCTTTCCGCTGCTTTCTGGGGATCATGCTTATTTCATGTGACAGTAGGGCCAAAAGTGTATGCATGCCCACATTATATCCCAGAAAGTGACACAAGCTTTCCATTTCTTCGTGCTAAGCTTTCTTAACAGCATAAAGGCAAGACTGGCTATAGGTCCAGCATTCAGAGGTGACTCTTAAATTAATTGAATAATTTGTAGAGAAATATGTAGAAAAATGTTTCACTGTTCTTCAGTTCTGTGTAAACAACTCAAACTCGTTGGTCCAAAGCACTAATAAGCACAGTCAGCTTCCAAATGGAGTATTTTTTTCAACATTTTTTTTTTTCCTGAGAAATTACTTTGATCAGTCGTTCTTAAGAAGATGCTGCAGAGCATCTCTTGACAGCAGCTGTAGTGATAAATGTGGAGATAAACTTGTAAATGCAGACATCCAACCTGCTGGTGCAAAGTCCAGTCCCCAAAAGAAGGCCGTGCCTTCATTCACCCTTACTATGAGTAACATGACACTTTTTTCCAAGGAAGCCCAGACCCTGCTGAGACGTTCTTGAGTGAGTTCCGAGAAAGAAGCATTTTACCGGCCATACTCAGCATGTTATGCCAGCTGCTACATAAGCAAAGCACTGAGACCTTCCCTCTGAACCCTCAGTTCCTGCCTAATTGTGGGATCCTTTGCTGCTGGAGGGAGATGAGAGAGCACTCAGGGTACGCTGTGGATAGAGTTGACGGTGAAAACCTTTTCTAACAGTGCTTGCGCAAGTGCACCTGCAGTGTGTATGTGTTAAGCTATAGGCGTACAAGTACGTATGCTAAGGGTGTGTAGTGATAGGACAAGGGGTCATGGCTTTAAACTAAAAGAGGGCAGATTTAGATTCTTCACCATGAGGGTGGTGAAACACTGGAACAGGCTGCCCAGAGCTGGATGCCCCCTCCCTGGAAGTGTCCAAGACCAGTTTGGATGGAGCTCTGATCAACCTGGCCTAGTGGAAGGTGTCCCTGCTCATGGCAGGGGGGTTGGAACCAGATGATCTTTCAGGTACCTTCCAACCCAAACCATTCTATGATTCTATGTATAAACAGCACGTCTTGAAACTGAACAGCTGCAGGTAAATAGTGCATCTTTCTTGGGATACTTTGATATCATTTTTGAATGCGAGCACGCTGAAAAGGATATGTGAATGATTGAAGACTCGTGAAGGCAAATGACATCCTGGTAACTACTCCAAAGGCTAACTTCAGGATGAAAAAAAGTCTTCAGAATGCGAGGGTGTATACTGAAAGTCAAATCCCCACATTGTGAACACTGGTGGTCACTTCCTAACAAGTTTTTGCATTGCATTGTGTATAGGAATGTTTATTAATATCTTATATATGTCTTCCTGTTTTTCTTCAGTTGAAAGAGAAGAGCGAATTGTGTGGTGGTAACACAGATTCCATAGAAGAACTGAGGCAGGCTATTTATTTAGCTGAAGAGGCTTGTCCAGGCATTGCAGATAACATGGTGTCCCACCTTGTGCAGAGGCTTCAGAGGTAATGACAGTGTTTCACTAAGGGTTACAGAAAATTGCAGATCTAATTCTACAAATATTTGACTACTGTTAAATTGAAAGAATTTCTGTTTATAATAGAGAAAAAAGCACTTGTGCTTACAGTTTGCACAATTGTGTTTACTTAGTAGAAAAAAAGCTAATCGTATCAGCAGTTCTAATTTCTAGATTTGGGTGATAGCCCATATCTACGTTCATGCTGTTGGTGTGCATATTTTGTGTCAAAGGAGACTGGACAGCCTTTTTCCTCTGCAGTTCCTATAAGGGACATTCATGCTTCCTTAGTGCCTCACGCTTGTTGCAGAGGATGCCCTGTGTCACCCTTAATTTCTTTTACCCACTTTGATAAATGGACTGTTCAGTTAGTTTGCGTTTCTTTCAGTCACATAGTAAGTGGTTCCTTGTTCGTTCATTAAAGACAGTCTGTATGGCCTTTTGGTGGTACCTCCAAAGCCAACTTTCTGTATTACTTTAAAAGGCCAAATTTCATAAGAGATTTTCTAACTGCCTAGGTTAGAAATATATTCGTAACAAACACTCAATTTGCTGTTTTTTTAAATGCTACACAAGAAAAGATCAGGGGTATAAATTTCAGAATTACTGCTTGAAGAGGCTTTAAATGCAGCCTTGAATCCAGGAGCCCACGGCTATTTTGAATCTACACCATCCAGGCTGGATTATTTCATACTATGAAAAACTTATTACGGTAATTAATCACGGACTGCTGCCTTGAAAAAGATCACCCTGAGCAGGTGTCTCCCTTATACCAGCTCTAACCACAGTTTGGTAAAGTTTAAGAATTCACACCTCTGAAGTTAAAGGAGAGGACTGGCAGGCTGACACTTTGTCATTCAGTAAAAATCGGTGCCAACAAATGTGCAGACAGCCATGTTTCTTGGTTTCTGGGCTGTTAAGCATGAAGCCCAGTCAGCATCTCTAGTGCTAAAAGGTCACTTCTTGATGCCAGATGCCCTGATTCTCCTTTTAGTTGATCCTGGCAGGCTTGAAAGAGTTTCTGGAGCTTCCATCTCAGTTTGTTTCCTGTAGGGGTTCCAAAATCCCTGGTGATCCCAGCCTTTCATCAGCCCAGTATTTCAATGTCAAGTTTCTATCAGCCTGGTACAGGGGCTTCATGGAACTTGGGAACCTCAAAGACTTTTGATGCTGCAGTTGAAGCAGAAAATGACCATGTGGAGACAGGCTTTCCCGTGGGCACTTCTTTTTGTGGATGCTGGAGCTGATCTCACTTGTTCCTGTCATGACAGCAGCAGTCATCGTTTTTGTCCTAGGAGACAGATTTCAGACCCCTTAATATATACCTATTTAGCATTTTGTTTTCCTTCTGTTCTGCTTCCTTTGACTATTGGTGTTTTTTTCTGTCATAATGTCTTATTGTAACAGTGGAGGCAGGCACTTCATTTTCTGTGGAGGAGAGAAATATTCATAGAGAGTGTGTGTTGATGGACCACATCTGGGTGAACTTTCTCTTATACCAGGGATGATATTCAGCTAGTATGTGATCACGACTAGCACTCTTTCCAGAAAGTGAGTGGAAGAAATGAATGGCAGGATCCTCCGCTAAAACGTACTTTGAACCATCCTGTAGCTTTGTAGGTATCCCTCATAGATAAAGCTATTTTTGGAGCCAGTCAGCTTCTGAAAAGATAGTTTTTTCCTGTTTGAATACTACAAGAAGTATACTCCGTTACATTGTTTAGTCATTTGTTGTATCCCCTTGCAATATACTCTCAATTTGATAGCTAACTACTGACGATGGCTCTTCAACAGCGTGTTTCTAATGAGATTTTCATTCCCCTTATCATTGGTTAAAACTGAATTTCCCAAGTTTGTCTGAATGAATTAGTTGGGACCCTCAGGGGATCTGCCCAGCAACCTGAGTGAATCCATTTACCTTCCCCCTCTAGTTTTGATCTCTGATGTTTTATAAAACTTACTGAAAACTTAATAAGGAAGAAATCTTCTACAATGAGGGTGGTGAAACATTGGCACAGGTGGCCCAGAGAGGTAGTGGAGGCCCCATCCCTGGAAACATTCAAGGCCAGGTTGGATGGGGCTCTGAGCAACCTGGTCTGGTTGAAGATGTCCCTGCTCACTGCAGGGGCGTTGGGCTAGACGACCTCTAAAGGTCCCTTCCAACCCAAAGCGTTCTGTGATTCTTAATATGATTAAAATGTGTGTTTCTTTCTTGGGATGGTTTAAAAATCTGCTTGGACCAAGAAATACACGTTTCCTGCCCCAGTAATATTTTGGAAAGGTGATGATGTAAACTTGCCAAGTAGGACAGTTGGAATCACAAAATGTTGTCCCCAGTATACCGAATTCCTACATCATCATACACTTCTCAGTAAGACACTTGAGCACGGGTTGTTGCTGTTCATTAGAAAAGCAGCAATGTTCTAACAGGTTGTATTTTACATGTTGTTCAGCTCTCCGGCTCTTCTCTTTCAAGCGTGACAGCAGCGGTGGGTGTCCTTCTGCAAGGAAAAAGGCTGCAGCTTCAGTAGCATAAAATGGAATGCCTTTTAGTTGCTGCTTGTTGTAGAACGCTGTTCTGAAGGTCGCAACGATAACTGTTTCTTTTCCTTTTCAGATATTCATTAGCTGGAGGAAGTACTGCATCCTACTGACGTACTGTTCCTGACTTTTCTAAGACAACAGAGACCCCACGACGTCTGCATTGAAGGCGTGCACCCTAATGTTCTTCTGCCCCTCAGCCACCGGGATGTCCTTTGGTGGAAGGACATTCCTAAATGTGCAAGAGTGAAAATGAAGTCTCTCGGACGGAGGCGGTCTTTTTCAGCTCCTTAAAGCTATAATTTTTTTTAATGATAATGCACATATTCCAGGGAGGTGTCTTTTTGTAAAATCTGAGATGTATATTTAGGTTTGTGATAGAGAAATCGAAGATATTGAGAAACCTCAGGTATCTTGCTTTAAGAATTCCACTGGGAGATGGAGTATGTTTGTTGGAATTGTGTACAGCTATGTATATAATGTCTTTTTTTAACTGAAAGCCTTTCAACGTGCATAAAGAATCACTGTGTACAAAATGGTAAAGTGCTTCTGTAGATAATGTTAGTGGGGTAAATATTTGACAGGCCATAACTGAGTATTGCCTTGCCTTTATTACATGTAAATTTTGAACTATGTGATAAGTGAATCTTGGTTTGATTTTTGTACGTGAAGGATTTGCCATTGAAAGAGTTAATCCTGTGCTATGGAACCTTCTATTCGTACCTCAGCAAAGACACAATTTTATTCTGTTTCGCCAGTATTTCTTCCTTTTTATTTATATTCTGAGCGTGACTTTCTAATTATGGTACTACTTCTGGTCGTTTTAAATTTAATACACCTTGTCTCTCAAAGCTTTAAATTTAAATTATTGCTTTTCCTAAAGAATGAGCTCTTTCATATTTTTGGTTTTAAATTGTGCCAATGCAAATTCTGAACCCTAGGTATTGTTCAATTTTAGTAATAGATATTTGTGAAGCTTGTAGTGAAATTCAGATACAATCTTTTTTTCACCTAAACATGTTCGAATGCTCACACAAATAAATCTTTATTCTCTACGTTTATTCTGAAATATCTCGTTAAGATGTTGGCTCTGAGACAGTGGCAAATATTTCTTCATCATGCCTATTTTTATCGTTAAAATTAATGTCTTGCAGCGTGAAAGAAAAATTATCTGTATATTCAATATTTGGTCTTGCTGCCTAAATCGGTGCATGTCTTTACCACAAGTGACAGATGTTAGACAGAAAGACTGCAAAACCGAGCCCGAGCGTTGTATGCCATGTCCTATTACTTGTCTCCCCGGAACAAAAGTTACTTCTTGAAAATTCCAGATTTTGAGATCTCCGCTGTTCCTGTGAGCGCTCCCAGATAGCTGACTTGAGGTTTTACAGTTCTTGGAAACAGTCACAGTAGTTACACACCCAGCTGAGTAGGTGGCTTCTCCCCCGCCGCCCCCAGTGACTCTGAGGTTTACCTTGGTTTGTTTCACCAAGGCTGTATTCAGGTGCTTCTTATTCTGGTAGCTAAGAGAGCATTTCTGCCTTGTTTTTAGTGAAGAAATCGATGATTTTCTGTTGTGCGTGACAATAATGTAACTTATTTAATTAAAAAAAAATATAGATAGAATTGTTGGAACAGAAAGGATTAAAATTTTAAAAGTATAGGCATATATGCCTGGCTTGGTACAGAAAGACCCAGGTTCTCTAACCATTCTGGAAGCTGCTGAGGTCTCCTTGCAGGGCTTCACACCACCACGGTAGCCCTCATTATACGCATATGAATAATCTTAAGTATTAATTTAGTAGTTTAACAGTTAGAGGACACTGTCATGCTAACAGAGCTGTGAAACTTCTGACCAGGCTGAAACAACAGCTGGAAGCAATGGGTGTCCATGCACTCGTTCTTGTAGCGGCCATCTTGTTTGCCAGCACTGGGAGGTCACGGCTTTCCTTTGGGGCTAAGTGAATTTAAGATAAATTGAACAACGCAGTTCAGCTGAGCAATGGTTTATAACTCCTCTTTGATTTATATCTTTAAATTCCTTGGTTTGCGTGCTCTTAAACATTTAGGACAGGCTTACCCTTGAGGAGACACATTTAGCTCTGCTGTTGTGAAATGTGCATCTGAATAGAGCGCAGTGGGAAAGTTACCTGCGGGCCTCTCGGTGCGGCGCTAGAACATTCAGCCATTCAGTCAATGTGTGCTGCTGCGGCACAGGGAAATAAACAGATGGGTTTGCATTTGAAATATGAATAGATTAGCAGAAGCTTTCCCCCTGTCATCTGTTAATGTAAGGACTTGAAATCAAAGCAAACTTTCCTGGAGATGCACAGAGCTCGGAGATGTAGTGGGGAAGTTAAATTTACAGTGCTGGCTGGAATCTCAAGAAATCCTCTATCAGAAAATTAAATTACATGCTAAGGCATGCTGGTTTTGAACAATCAGTTAAAAAGTTATAGGTGCATTTTTTTGAGTTGCATTTCAGTTGTGCTCCAGGGAAATAGGTTGAGGAAATGCTTCTCCGAGTAGGTTGTGGCAGAATTTGCTTGGTAAATGTGTCCCTTGGTTTAGGAGCTTAAGATGAGCAAGAGACCTACAGCGTGGGCAATTGGCCAAAAGGCCAGGACACTTAGAAAAAGACAAGACCTCATTTACGGTAGAGATGTGTATTTTTATATGTGATACATAGATTATTTAAATATAGACTATCTTAAACTAGAGATTCACTGAAAACAAGCGTGCTGTATCTTGAATGTAAAATTACAATCATTTGCTATGGAAAAGTATCGATGCTTTAAAAATCAGAACTCTACTGGTAACAGAAGAGCAGCTTCATGTGAAACAAACATGGCCTTGTTTTTGGAAAGAAAAAGACGTGTATTGATATTTTTGAGAGGTTGTTTCATGCTAAAAACATTGCTGTGTTAGTGTTGCACCGATGACTTTTCTGTGCAGGCAGTACTTCTTCACTCAGTCTGGAGTACGTTAAGCGACACGCTACCCCTATTTATGCAAACATTTAGATTAGTGGAGCTGCTTATTTGTCAGGGATTTCAAGATTAGGCAGTAAATAAACTCACGGTTTAAAAAAAATCAGTCATTTGAACTGAAGGCTTGCTTTTTGTAAGTATCAGATGTGTAATCTATTTTTTTAACTTAATTTTCCTTGCAGTTGCACTTTGTAGTTGATGACCAGTTTACTGGAGGATGGTCGCCGTGGTACGGAACGCTCTCGGTGCCGTAGCAAAGCAGCTCTCTGCTCCTGCGGTTCCTTTGCAGCTCCCAGCGCTTTGCGTACGCCCGCGCGGGTGCGGACCGGCGACCCGGTGACCGCGGAGGGGTTGAACGGTGGCGGCGTGCCCTCGCTGCGCAGGCCGGCTGGGCGCAGGGGGAGGTAAGAGCGTGCGCAGGGCGCAGCCGGCGCGTTGCGAGCTCACATCCTCCTTCCCCCACCGCAGCTCCTTCACCCGCCGCTGCTTTGACTGTGCTTGTCCCGTCGAGCTCTCGCCACTTCGTGTGGCGTTCCCTGTTGGCTTTTTACAAGACGTGGTACCAGTTTGTAATAGTTTTAACATTAGCCTTACTTTTAAGGAAACCTATTTTTGCCTTCAAAAGTGTCACCGTTGGAAGATCATGAGAAGTGATGATAAGCACAGGTGTAACGCAAGGATCAGAAAAACTGCAAATTATTTTTGTAAGTTGCTGGGGAGGAGCTTAAAGCGTAGCACAAATCTGCAAGCTTGCTCTTGTTCACTATATTTTGCAGATGTGCTGGCGATTGCACTGGGTGTATGCAGTAGACTAATTGTATGTAATGGTTTTCCACCTTCTTTGAAAGCATGATTACAGAGGACAATTAAAGTGTGTACCTTGTTTTCTGTAATACTGCTGCCTGTTTATAACCATGTATTTAAATTTACCTTTGTCACTCTACACCAACATAATAAAACTCCTTGTAAACTACATGACCTAGAAATAAAGAAGGAGAAGTTTAATGAAATTTTGCCATCTGAGTGGTCAGTAAGATGAGATTCGGGGGCCTCCTCCCAGGAGGGGATGCTCTTGCGGGTGTCTGGCTCAGTAATGGTGAACAGAAAGTTCATAAATCAGTGTTCAGTCTGTCATCTCGAATCTGTGCACGAGAAAACTCTTGCTTAAACCCAACACTTCAGGCAAGAACGCTGAGAATATTCTGTTGGAGAATTTAGTAAGCTCCTATCTTGCAGACGCCCTGACCACGTGGGAAGTTCAGTTCTGTTCTTGATTAAGGTTCTCTTTATCTACGCATACAAGTGATTGACAGCGCACTGTTTCGGTTAAATATGTGCAGTTCTGCATTACAGTTTGTCCGACGCTGAGACAACATGCCGCTGTACGGATGGCCACGACTTAACACCTGCTTCGTGCGCCCCGTCCTGCCAGCCTGGGGACACCCAAGGGCTCGCATCAGGTTGCATTAGCTTAACCCTGAACATCACAGCCTTAATTACCCACAAAACCGAGTGACAAACCGTGCGACAGCTGCACTCCCGTAATGACATTACTGTTTGCTCCTGCTAAAAGAAGTACCTGGTGCCACATTGCCTAGTTCGGTACCAACTTTTCTGTGCCCCAGGGGCAGAGGGGGGATGGTTGTGTGCTCCAGCAGCTGGAGTTGTCTATCTGCACACCCACAATTATGCTGGCTTATTTTTTTGTGAGGGACACCACATGACTGGTCCTGTGTAAAAAGGAAAAATGGTCAAAATCAGGCTTTTCAGGTCCTGCTTGTTTCTCTGGTTTGTTCCTGGCAGATGGAATTGTGGGGCGTTACTCCTGATTTTGTCTCTAAAATGTTTTCCTTGAGAGATTTCTTGTCTCTGGTCAGAGACCTTTATCAAGACCTCTGCAGTTATGGAGTGTGTTTCCCTGCCTGCTCTTTTAGTCTCCTTGTTGGCTGCTTTCAGCTGAATTCACAAAGGGATTGAGGGCTTGCCCGTGTTTAAGTGACATTTTGTGAAAACAGGTAGGCCTGAGGTGTATGACCAAATACATCGTAATGGAATTCAGACAGCAGAGAAACGATGGAGATGATGCTTCGTCTTGTGGGAAAAAAATCCACAGGAGTGGGGGATTTGCAGATCCCATTGTGCACCTTCCTGTGGCAGTAAAGTTCCTGGTTTGCTTTTGTTCATCATTTGAAGCTGGCAAGGGATTATTCATGGCAGTGAGCGTGACAAGAGCAAGTCTCTTGGAGTGGCCCGCGTGAGGATTTCTCCCCCTGCCGAAACATGAGGACGGTGAAGCCAGCCATGGCTACCAACCCGGCACACGGTGACCCTGCGCCTCGCCACGCCTCACCGGATGAGATGGACTGCAGCATGATGGGAATTGGGGTTAAAAATAAGTGGTGATGTATTGCGGCTTTCTAGCAAACCATGAGTTTTATTCACACACACAGACTTCAACTGATTGTCATACAAACGTTGTGACAGCTGCTTGTAATCTCTTACCATTATTTCAGTCTTGGGTTAACCTTAGGAATAAAGAACTAGAAAAGTGCTGACAAATGACAGCAGTTCAAACCAGTTCCATTAAAAAAAAAAAATCACACTGGTAAAGAAGGAAAAAAAATCTTAAACCTGTCTCTATTTCTTTTTTTTCTGCAGAAGAAAGGTGAAAACGCTGACTGGGGTGGCTACGCTGAAGCTGCATCCACAGCCTCGCTAGGTCTCCGCAGTAGAACTGTGTCTTGATCTTTGCCTTAGATGTTACAGAAAAGCTATTTTCCAAACTTACTTTGTATGAAAATGAAGCATACCGAGGCAAGGTGTTATCTGATTTCGGGGATGTAAATAAAAGCCTTTCTTTTGAGAGCTCAGAATAAGCTACTGCAGCAAATAGCGGCAATGAAGACTGTATCCCACAAGCCCCAGTGATCTAAAATAAAATTCCATTTTGGCGGAATTAAGGGTATGCCCCTCAATATAATTTCCATTAAAAAAAACCCAGAATCTTTTCACTGTTATATATAGATCACAGTTGTGAAGGACAATGCACGGACCTAGCTTGTCAGGCTTCGCAGATGATATTTTACAGCTCAGTAATAATTTTTTTGGGGGGATAAGGTCTGCAGCCCTTTACTGTACTTCAGAGCAACCTCAGGTGCTGTTGCTTCGTCAGCTTTGTTCTTCCAAGCCTGTAGGCTGCTGCTGAGTTGTCGTTAATCTGTGCTGCGTTCTTCCCCCTTCTCATCGCTGTGAGGAGCGCTGTGCGCATTCCTGGCCGGTCTTGCGGGTCCCGTACTCGGCTGGTTCCCTGAGGCTGCCGAATTCACTCGCTCTGGCCCTGCGGAGCGGGGTCGCAGCCTTGGCATGGACAAGCCAGCGGGACCTGCAACTGGGATAAAGTTCTTCAGCTTTTCCTACCGCCTTTCTCGGTTTGCTGTTCCTCATGTCATAAATGGCTGGAGGCGATGCCGGAGGCAGGTGGGGTTATTACAGCCGTCCTGACACTCGGCCGCAACAAGTTCCCTGCCCAGGGGTCTGAAGGCTTCTGTCCAGCTGGAAATCCCCGTCTCCCTTTGCCAGCGAGGCACGGGTTTGGCTGCCTGTCACAAGGGCTTAGGAGGCCCAGCCTGTTCTTGGGTGGAGAGAGACAGGTAGTGTCATTTCGGGTGGGGGGGACAAAAAAGAAGGCTTTACAGTCTGGAAACAGGAATACGTACGACAGTCTTGTGAGGCATTTTATTCCCTTTTGCTGTGAGGAAAGCCGTAAGCTGTATTGTACATCGCACACAGGTGAGCCGTTAGCAAAGCGAACAGCGGGGCGAAGGAACAGCGGGGTACAGCTGTGCTGCCTTCATTTCCCCGCTCTACCTTCGGGCCCCTCTGCCTAGCACCGTCCTTCCTCAGAGGCCCGTGACGGTGACAGCTGTGCTTCCCGCCTGCCGAACTGCTGCTAACAGGAGCTCTACATCACCCTCGTGACGAAGGACTTCTTAAAGCGTAAGGAAAAGCACCTAAGCACAAGCAGACTCCGCGCTGCCAACCTTCGGAGCGGGTCAACGGCTGATCCAAACCACGGCCCTCGCTGACGCTGCAGCCAGGGACAGGAAACGGGCGTTTCTGCCGCTGGCTGCCTCTGCCGCTCTCTGTACACCGAGCACCGGCGGGGAGGGAGAGACTGAAATGCCAACAACAAACCAAAAGTCACGCGAGGATGCGCGGCGGGCAGCACGAGCAGTCAGGGCTTCGGCAGTGCCCCCAGCCTACGGCAGCGTGGTTACCGAAACCCTCTGCACATTGATCACAGATGGCCGCGGGTCTCACAGCGTACGGGTTTTCCTTCAAGTTGGCAAAACAAACAGCAGAACGTCACCACAGCCTTTAATTTCTTCTTGTACATACCATTCACAGTACACCAACAGCCCAAATAATATTGCACTGCATTATTTTAAAAATTTTTCATCTCGCAAGTAGTATTCACTTCTCAACAGATGAACAATTTGGTCAACTTGCACCAAGAAAACGGTTAGAGAAGAATCCTAGACTTTATTCATACCACATGGATTTGTAACCCCAAAGGGAAATGGAGAATGTGCTGTAAACTGCTTCCTCGTTAAAGATAGAAAATTAGTAATTCCTTGGTGATTAAATGTAGAAAGACTGGGGAAAAAAACGATGAAATCTGAAAGTTATCTCATTCCTGTTAGACTGCTCGCTGTATATATAATTATATTCTATACTGTGAAAGTCCATCTACATTTAAAAATCCAGCAGTCTACAGATTAACATGGTAAAAAAAAATAATATATTTTTATGAAAAGAGAAGAAATAATGTTTGCCTCAGAGGAGAAAGTTTTCAGATTGTGAAGCTGTCTCTTTTTTCAGGTGCAATCTTTGAGGCAACAAAAAGTCTTTTGGCATTTGGCACTCTAATAAGGACAATATTTTAATACTGGCACAAGCTAAAAACAGCACAGAATGACAAAACACAAGACATGAAACGAACCGCAGCCACTGGGATGATGGTAAGCTAGTGTGAACGTATGGAGAACTTAAACAGTTTTGCTGAGGAATTGTGAAAGTTTCTGCAAAACCATACTTGTTTTGTTTCTTTTCTTTTACCAAATTACAAGTTTTACGAAACTCGGAGGGAGAAAAGAATTTCAAATGCCCCCTAGAAAATCAGCAGCTGCTGGACTCGTTCAGCCGTCAGTAGGCGTGAGGCTCTTTGTGGCTCAGAGCTCGGGTGCGCGAGGCAGAGCTGGTGGCACTTCGGATCACTTCCATCCATCTGTCGGGAGGCACGAGGGGAGACACAAGCAAAGCAACGGTCAGTTCCGAAGGAAAGATTTCTTCAGAGACGCAGTCTGCGCCATCAGGTGTCCGCAGTTGTATTTTCAGTGCCCACGGGAGCAGCTTGCTCGCTACTTTACTCCTAAGTCTACCTGAAGGCAAGAGGCCTGACTGCCAAACGCACGTATGAAGAGGAACTTAGAGAGGATGAACAGGGGGACACAGGACCCAAAATTCAAGAACTTAGTAGTGATTTTACTTCTTCTGCAGACACCAAATCTCTTTTTTTTTTTTCTCTGGATGGTCCAAGCGAGGAGCAGTTGAGACCAACCACTTAACTCTATAGTGAATAAAACGTAATTAAGCTGCAGTTCCTACTTCCTTTTCCTAGAGCTGAGAAAGGGCTTTTGTATTTTTTCCTAATCTACTCATTTATCTGATCACCTCTTTCCCACAATTTGCCTGATTTATAGTTTTAGAATGACATGGCTGAAACTTCATGATAGCTTTCTTCAATAAGAGAGGACATTAAGATTTTTGACATGTTAATGCTTCATCTAAAAGAGCTAAATTAGTTCCCAGTATGAAAAACCTCAAACCACGATTTAGGAGGAGCAGTGCCTTTTTCTTGCCTCTCCATGTATCTGAAATTCGGTGGGAGGTGTAAAAATTACACGCTGAAGTGGCAGAAATACATATAGTAAGAACAGCCACTTCTGTGAAAAATTAGAATTCCGTTTCAGGTGTGGATTTTCCACCCAGCTGTAGCAGAGGGAGCGAGGTTCTTCTGCACAGCTACTGAGACGTCCCGTCATCTGTGTACGTGCTTCCTGAAGTCCGACACACGGAGATCCCCACAGAGCCAGCCTGATCAGTTCTGACTGGGTAACATCTGCACGTAACGCAGGATTCGTCGTGATTCCTGTGACAGCTGCCACGCTATCAAAAACCACCCCTTGGCGCTAGCACTACCAGGTTACAAATTTCTTCTAAAATTTTAAAGAGTGCTTTCTCTAGTTGTGCCGAACTACTTGCCTGTATTACTGAATCAACTTACTGAACTTCTCATTATGAACCTTGCCAAGGAAAAAACCCTGGAATTTTACACAATTCCCTCTGGCGGAAGGCCGACGTACCTTTCAAATGTGTATTCACTTTCAGCCCTGAAGTAGTACACGTGGGATTTGAAATGTAGCTTGAACACATAATCTTTGTGAATGTTTTCAGATTCCAAAGGAATGGTAAGTGAGTATCCCAGTAAGGGAAGGCTGGCTAAAGGATGATTGTCCTGAAAAGAAATGGTGGAAAATGCTGTGAGATCAAATGCCCTTAAGTAGAAAGAGCATGTAAGTAAAATGGAAGATACATCCACACTCATTTAAAGGTCATCACTGCGTTTCCACCGGTGCATGGAAAAAATACCAGTTTTATATATAATGGCAATAACCTTCATTGTCTGGTAGCTTCAGCCTGCCCATCTTTATAGATCCTGCTCATAAGGACCTGCTGCAGGCTGAGCCCATCAGTATTTCCTCATAAGAAAGCTGCCTGAAATCTTGGACTTCCACAGTTTTCGAACTGACACACACAAAACTCCACCATCTGGCATCGGCCGAGCACCATGGGTGTTCACCCCAGGCTCGCAAACACCCACTCTGTCCGAAATCTACCGGCCACCCTGCGGCACGCACTGCTCCACTCCTTTCACTCCATGGCCTGGCAGCTACGAACAAGTCATTTCTTCACCCTGCTTACTGGCAGAATACCCCACAACTCATTCTTTTCTTTTTTTAGTGCAGAAACTGTATCGCTAGGGATTTCTATCGCAATGAAAGGACAACGCAGCAACTGGAGCTATTTTGTGCTGACGCCCTGCTTGAACACAGAGATTCAGAAGTCCAGCGGATTCGAGAGAGGAAAGCCCTGCTCTGGAGCCCCCAACATAAGAAGGACATGGATGTGCTGGAGCGGGTCCAGAGGAGGCCACAAAGATGATCAGAGGGCTGGAGCACCTCTCCTATGAGGACAGGCTAAGGGAGCTGGGGCTGTTCAGCCTGGAGGAGAGAAGGCTCCGGGCTGACCTTACAGCAGTCTTCCAGTACCTGAAGGGGCCTACAGGAAGCATGGAGAGGGGCTTTTCACAAGGGTGTGTAGTGATAGGACAAGGGGGGACGGCTCTAAACTACAAGGGGGCAGATTTAGATATTAGGAAGAAATTCTTCACCATGAGGGTGGTGAGGCACTGGAACAGGTTTCCCAGAGAAGCTGTGGCTGCCCCCTCCCTGGAAGTATTCAAGGCCAGGCTGGATGGGGCTTTGAGCAACCTGGTCCAGTGGAAGGTGTCCCTGTCCGTGGCAGAGCGGTGGGAACTGGGCGATCTTTAAGGCCCCTTCCAACCTAAATCATTCTGTGATTCTGTGACTAAAATGGATTAGCTCCATATATCGACATTATTAGTGAAGTGATACATTCAGCATTTTCTCTAACATATTTTTAAGAGGTTTTCAACATCTTAAATTAATTTTGAAACTTTCCACATCAAAATGCAGAAGCAACAGTAAAGCGTGAAGAGGATTTCTGCTGCAACAGGATTAAGCCTCATATGTCAAAGCTTTTAATTCCCACCTGAGGCGGGTATTTCTGTTGTCCCACACTGCCTAATCCCTGAGAATTAAAGGTGAAATAATGCCATTTTCTACTATCCACCCTATCTCACCCCTAGATTTATCTTTGTTGTTAATCCCCTCTATAACTGTGTAAATAAAAACAAAAAGCACATTTATGCACACAAAGCCAATGTTGTTAATTTAAAATTTGGTGTTTCTTTTTTCTTAGTTTGGCCTCAGGATGGCAAATCTCATGTAGAGGTTTGAATTTAATATTTCTTTCTCTGAATTATGTTAATTCCATGTACAGTTAAAAATAATGAAACATAATTGAAATAATTTCACTGTATGTGGTAAACTAGATCACCTTAAGCCTTTTGGTCGTGATTATGTAGATTAAGCGATATCACTCCAGTAAAATGGTAACATTAAGGTTAATGAAATTTCTATAAATAATTCTATAAAATTTCTAAGGTTAATAAAATATTGCATATTACCAGAAACAGCATCTTAAGGGTCTTAACTCTGCTCTCAGTCACATGGGTGTAAATCCAGAACAATTTTGATGACTTCACTGGGCTTACTCTCTGTTAACTTTAATAGAAAAAAAAATTTCTCACTGTGTATGAATACTGAAAAGTCACACTGCAGTAGCCAAAGCTGGTTGCAGAGGTCACAGCAATGCAGGCTGGGCAGGAAGCCCCTCAGTTCCACTTGTAAATCTGTGTTTGTTGGTTGACGTAACACTTGAAAGCGTAACGCAGCATAAATCACAATGCTGAAAAAAGAAACCCAAAGAATTATGGCCAAGGTAGAAGAGTGATGCGTTTGATTCTTCTCCCCATTTATGCTCAGTCTTGCAGGTTAAGAAAGAATGAATGATTTCAAAAGAAAGGATGTTTATAGGCCAAGGATCAATTTTCCTGGCATGACTGATGAACTCTGCATCAGGAGATTTAGATAAAACGGGAATCCTAGCCTTAAATAAAATGTTTGAAAGCAAAGAATAATTTAGATAAGGGCACCCCAGTTGCGATCAATGCAAGCGGACAGCAGATTACAAGTTGGACACTGAGTGCACTGGCCAAAGAAAAAATGCAATGGATATGCTCACTGAGCACAGCACAACCAGCTATCTGTAGTTTTGATCAGAAATTCACACCCAAGCCACAACTTCAATTACGGAAGCCCTGAATTACAATTTTGAAAGCAGTCACAAACCAGAAGAGTGATAAATGCCACCATTGTGTCTGTGCCTTAACAATGCATCTACACTCTAAACCAAACCAACATCCAGTTATCCAGTAGCACTCACTGGGCAAGGCAGGAAAACTCTAAAATTGGAAGTGCACGGAAGCAGAAAGGGCAACTCATTTTCAATGCAAAGCCTGAAGCTGCTAGTGATGAATCAGACCTCTAGTCAAGGTGGAAGAAGGCACATGTGTCACTGCAGCCACTTATGCGAAGCCTGCACAGGGCAGCAAGGTACTGAATTTCTGTAAGGGGAATGGTTACAATTTTTTCTGTTTCGGAGGGCAAATCCCGACTTCTGGCAATATAAAGGACTACTCAGTTATGCTGGTAGCCTGTCTGCTCTCCTCCAATCCCAGGCTCTTGGGGCCGGTTAGAAGACATGGAAAGGTGACTGGGACATACTGCAGTGGCTATGAAAGGAACATATGTCAAATTCATAGGAATCCACAGGATTTCATTAGCCCTGACTGAAATTCAGTTTCTTCCTGTTTTAGTAATTATTGGCCATACCGATATGAGGTTATGGAGACAACTCTTACTATTCATTGAGCAGTTAATTATTCCAGTGATAGATCTTCCGCAGGAAAAATTGAGAGTATCATTCTCCCACAAGACTGTGAAATACCTCAGCTGAACCAGCTGGGGCACTGGATTTGAACTCACAGCTGGACAGAGAACTGGATCTATTTTTTTTCCACTCTGGATAAATGCCCATTGCTGGGCAGAGGGAGCAGGGGGTTCACTGGCAGGCAGAGTGAGGGAGCCCGGCTGCTCAGCACCAGGCTGGAGCAGGGCCCCTACCACCGCGTCAGAATCCTCCATTTGTGTGAACCCTTCCTCACAGCTACTCCTGAGGGGTTGCATACAGAAGCCACTACCCTCAATCTGTGCAGTAACAAATTGTATCAGGTGTCAGTGTTAGGTATGTGTATTACTGCGCCATTGTGAAAACCACGACCCCAGTCTCAGGAGCTGCCATATGCTCTGTAGCCGAACTCTTCACCCTGTACTGCCCAGAGTCTCCATCACTGCCTGCCCTCTCCAGGGATAGCCTCCCCACACAGCTCATGGTGCTGCTCCAACCACGGGGTGTAATCCTCCTGGAAATGGTCAGTGACCCCTATTGCCCAGAAAGTGAAGATGAGAAACCCCTGTCTCTTACCTACAGTCTACTAACCCTTCTTCAAAAGGCTGAACAATGACCATCTGGAGATCACAGCAACCTCCTGATGGAGGGGCCACTTGCATCCAAACATGTCTTTCACAATAAGCGAGGTATGTGGTGAACCCTTGGGGACCTTTTGCGTCAGTTAAAGGGTGCTCACTGGGTTGGGCCATATAGGTGAAGGGGAAGGCTCTGGAGCCAACCTGATAATTTTGCAAAGCTCAGTTGTAAGCTAGAGCACTGAGTTGCTGGCTGTCCAGCAGAAACCCCAACTGATACAAGACACAAACAGCAAGTAAATTTGGGTTTTGAGGCTCTTGGCAGCACCCAGACATTAAACCTAGGAACCCAATGCCTTCTATGTGGTTGTAAATAGTAATACCTCAACAGTTTTAGCCACAGAAGGAACAAACCAACTGTTTATTAAACCAGCCTCACTCTTGAAAACCTGCAAGGCCAGAAAGCCTTGCCCCTAAATCAAGATCCCTTTGGCCCTCCTCCTTACAAACCTTCTAATTTGAAATATCCAAATTACCTGGAAATATTCAATTCCATATAACCAGAGTGGAGGGAGACTGTGTCTCCCACCCAGGACTCTGGACCTCAAGCACAGCCCACAAATTTCCCTCATGAGAAGTCTCATCCTTCCCAGGCTCAGAAGCTGGTGATGAAGAGAGTGGCATCACCTTCTTTCTCTGTCACAGGCAGCCTGTGTGACCCTCTTGTGTATAACCAAACGTTTACAGGTATTTAAATGCCTAAGTCCCACAGACTTCAGAGGCAAGATCCTCATAGATTTGTGCCCCTTGAGACTGTATCTGGTAAAGCAAGGGGGAAACAAAAAACAAGTCATGGTGCAACAAAGTACAACCATACGGTGATCAGGCCACAAATTAATTGGCATTCACTGAGTAGAGCAGGAATCAAGCACTTCCTGGAGAATGCATAAAATACCTGATGTTGAAATTGTCATCTTTGTTGTTTCACTGCTGTACAACTATGGGGATAAAAAATCATAGACAAGTAACGAAAAGTCATTTCACTTATCTCTAAAACGCAAACGTTACATGGAAAGCGAGAGCTATCAAGAGCTTAATTGGACTTTGCACAAATGCAGAAAACCCCTCCACATGTCTTTTTCATTCCTTGTTGGCAGGAAGCACAAAAATGAGAATCAGATGCGGAAAACACACGCTTTCTAGACGGTGCAAAAGCCTGAACCAGAATGTTTTCACCAAACTACTGTGCTTAGCTTTCATCCCAGTTTCCAGCAAAGCTTTGCACAGTGAGTGCCACCACTGCTTGCTGTCTTGGCAGCATCAGCGACAGCTCCTGGGGTGCCCTTCTGTTTTCACACTCCATACTGTGAAACAAGCCAACAACAGTATGCTGTACCAGGCAGGACACAGAGAACTGCCAGGGATCCTGCTCGAGTGCTGCAACCCATCCAGAACCCTAAACAGTAACCAGGACTCCAGCTCAACTCCTTTGCATTTCATTCATAGCTTTTCTTCGGTAATGTGAAAATAAAGGGAAGTTAATCACCCAGTAAACAGCTCCCTTTTCAAGAAGAGTACTTCCAAAGACATAGGATCTGCTTTCAGAAACTCCTGAGGATGATCCACACAGTAAATAAAACTGCTAGCCAGTTCTTTTCAGTTAATTCACATACTTTTTTTAGTTTGTAGTGTTTGTTTAGCTTGGTTCGCATCGCACCTCCAGTTTCAAGGCAAAATCATAAACTGTTGCATTGGCACAACTGCAGGTGTGATAAACACTGGCAGGAGGTGAGAGGGAGCAGATAAAGCAGTGAGATTCCCATTGTCCTCAGACGCTCTTTGCCAGATGAACTGCAATGTGGAACCGCACCCTGTGTCTGGGAGTCACCCCTGGTCACACCACACGCACGGCCTTTACACAAATCTGTACTGGATTTCTACCTGGGTTCGTGAATATGTCAATCATAATATTTCATTTATCTAATCTGCACCAACAGGAGTGCGTATGTGAAAGACGGATGAAAGAATCACGCATTGGAAGTGCAGGCACAAGCTGCAGATGTTGAACTTCAGTTTTGCAAACTGGGTGGCTGTGGCCGAATTCCCTTTAGTTAGTGGCAATGAGCTGGAAAAGAACTTAATAAAAAAAAGAGTAGCAAGTTGGCTGCAAAGTGTGCTTTGAGTTAAATACAGCACACAGAAACGTAAGTAAGTGTTTTTACACCATTCTTTTACATACTCCCCACAAATCAACCATCCCTGTATTTCAGATTAACTAATCCCCTTCTGTGAACTCTCCCTCTACTCACGCATAGCATAGCTGGGGCATTTCCCACCTTATGCTCCTTCTACCTCCTTCACAGGTTCTGCCTTGCGGTGTTACTCTTTCCTCATTTCCCTTCCACTGCAACGCTTGGTGTGGCAGCATCACATCTGTCAGGACTCGGCAAGAACAGCTCTCTGACTATTTCCTCTCTGAGACTACTGTGAAGACAGGGCTTGAGTCAAAAGCTGCTGCTCGTGGACAGAGCGCACCCTGGTAGCCAAAAGTGGAGAAGAGAAGGGAAGGGAATGTCAGTGATTTGTGACCAATTAGTCCTGAGATGACTTCTCAGCTCCATTTACTTTGCCTGCAGTTACCTCAAATGCAGCAGGCAGGAAGCCTTGGAGAGGAGCTTGACAACTTTGACATGCCTGTCAAATGGCTTCTTACTATAATCATGGCTACGATTACAAGACTGCTGCGAACAGTCAGAAACTGGAAGTGTAATGTTTCACGATATTCATGTCTTTGTAAGAGATACAAAAGGGCAGCACAAAGGGGCCATGAGGGTGACTCAGAGTTGGACAACAGAAGTGGGAGAGGGATAAACAAGCACAGGGTCATCCACACCAAGCCCTCTATTAACGGCAGGTAACAGAGGCCATCATCAGTGACGCTGGCTCACCTGCTGGCAAAGCCTGGAAGGCACAAAGCAACTGCAGGGCTGTTCATCGCTGGTGCGGCCGAAGCCATCCTTTCAGCAGCATGCTCGAGAGGAAGCGTGCCCCGTCACTGCGCGGCTGCACAGCTCACCAAGGAGGAAGCTCCACGGGGCAGGATGCTTGCTCAGGGCCTTCCGACACAAGACTACTGACGTCGCTAGGATAACTGTTAGTCAAAATGCCTGCTGGTTTTATGGTACGCCATTTTAACTGTTTCACTTCAGGAGGAGTACAAAGTTCTGCTCTGTTACTGAACTCATGATCTGGGGTTGAAGGCAGACGAGATGGCTAGGCTGGTATTTGTTGCTCAGTGCAACACTCGCCCTGCTCTGTGCATTGCCTTGAGCACCTCTGCAGCAACAGTAGAGGTATTCTATCTCTGGAAATTACCCTAGATCTTTACCACAGAGTTAACTGCTCAAGTGCTTGTCTTACAGATCATAAAACAGCTTCAAAATTGAATTATCAACTTTGATATTCATTCAGGAACAACTGTATTTTTATTCAAGAATGGGACAGCCTATAGGACAGCCAGCTTTCCTTGAAGCATCTCAAAGCTGAGACAAAGTGCATGATTTCTGCAAAATGCTTTGATAATTCAATGGCATAGAAATTAATAGGCCAACGTACCTGTTGATATACCACTGGTGCTCTACAGCTAAAATTTTTTACAGGTCCTATTTGCCATGGTTAATATGCTATTACCCAAGTACTTTGGTAGCTCTGAAAGCAGAATGCTTTACAACAAAACACATTTCCGTGCATCAGTATCTCTTTTAGCTTAAAAGTGGATTGGAGTTTTCAGCCTACAGTACCAGAAATGCTGGTGGTAACATTTCTCAGGCCTGTAGTAATTTCTGCTGTTAGCTGAATCCAGCCACTAATATTATAATGTCCTTAAATTATTCTGAGTAAACAATATTTGACTGTAATTCTAATTTGTTGACAGGGATTTTTTTTAGTGATTTAGCAAAAAAACCTGTACTTTCTAAATAGTACTTACAAATTATCTAACTGCTACTACTCTGTATTTTCAGAAAGCATCAATACCAAATGCATTTACCATTCACGTTAGGAGACCCTTGCCACGTGCGTTTAGAGCGGTGTTCCCTCTCGTCCAGCTCCAAAGTTAAAGCATCTGAAGTGTAAATTGTGTGTGACACAGCTAAGGAAACCCACTTTACTTTAACCTTGTTAATGGTGAGCCAGATGGAACTGCTGAGGCCACCCATTGTTCGGGTTTGCATTTTTGTGTAATGCCATGGTGTAGGTCCATAGGGCCTCATGAATTCCCCTCCTCTGAATATATACTGTGCTGTTGAAGGGACTGAAAGGATCAAGCTCTGCTCTGAGAGCAGCTGGCTTTGTATTTTTTTAATGGTTGTTAGCAGCAGCAGCAGGTTCATTCTACTCCCCCATTCTCCCCCCGCCCTTCTTAAAATCCTGATCTGTCGAGTCTTGAGTGAAGCCAAGCCCTTACTCAGTGCTATGCAGCACACTGTACTTTACCTCAGGTTCATTCCCCCAAATATTCATCAGAAAGTCTCAGATTCTCCCTCCCTTGCACCCTCAGACCCAACCCCAGTGGTTCTTTATCACACAAATAATCACCAACAGTCAGGTCCTAGTTTCTTTCCCACCAAACCCAGGTAATCTGTGCCTGTGTAATTTTTGTTACTGATCATTGCCTTCTGAAAATTTGGTCAAATTTCCCTGTCTTGATCTCTTTTGTGCCTTTAAGATGAAAATGGAAGCAAGAGGAGTTTTGAGAAAAGTAGCCCACAGCAGCCTCCTCAGTCTGAGAAATAAGTGGAAGCTTGTGAATTGTTCCATGCCAAGACCCACCTGTACAGTGCTTGTGCTGTAGAAGATAACATCTCACAATGCCTGCGCCGTGATGCAGCCATGTCAGACATTTGCTGACGAAAAGCTGCAACACGTGATGTAACAGAGGTAGTGAAAGACCCACAAGACAACGGCTGGCTGCCTAGCAGGCTTCCAGTGGCGGTGTGGTATCGTAAGGTGCCAGTGGTCAGGAGAGGGGAGCACTGTTCTCACCGCTTACTCCAGCTGTGCTGCATGCTGCTCTGAATGGGATGAGAAAAGCACGAGGCCATCCCTCCAGCCCTTCCTCCCCAACCGGCCTGCCATCAGAAAAGCAAACTGCACCTCACGGAAAGGAGACTGCAGCCAGAAATGACTGAGTTGCACCAAATAATGAGTCTGCCTCTTTGCGGGAGGACTTTGACCTGAAGACAACGCAGTTAGCATGACCTGAGAATGGTATTAGAGGGATGCTACAAACAATTATCTGTTGTTACAGAAACTACACAGAGGCTTTTGTAACACTGGGGCTGATCAGGTTATTAAAAGGGATGAGAAACCATAATCAATACTTCAGAGGAAATTCCCTGACTGCTTCAGAGTGACTTGCTTTTCTACGACACTGGCAGAGTAAGGAAGGAAATCCCCGTCTTAGACCCTCAGGTCAGTGCCTCACCTAGTGTAGTAGACATGCTACTCATTGAAATATGTTATATTCCTGCCATTCCCAGCTGGCCTACGTGCCTTTGGGAAGAGGAGCCGGGAGGCACCTGAAGCTCAGCAGTGCTGAGCCTGCTCTAGCATGAACCAGAGTAGGGAATCAAGGACCTCATCATTTCTCTTCTTTTCTTCCCCCAAGCTGCTCTAGACATGCTTAGGAAGAGCAGCTTCCCCCTTCCCACATGCTCCCCAAAAGCAGAAAATGCCAGCCAAACTCCTTCCTGGAGTTCCCATAACCTGACATAAAACCTTTGGGGCAACCATGGCTGGCTGCCAAAGGGGAAGACCAATGAACTGGGGAACCACAGGAAAGACACACCAGCAGGAAAGGCAGGACGTGGTGACCTCTACTTTCCTCCCACAGCAAGAAGGTCAGTTTAAATCCTGTCCCTCACCCCTTTATCTTTTACATAAATAGTATGGTGCAACTTCGGAAAGTTATTTTTAACTTGAATATTTCTTTAATATGGTTGTCCTTAAAGGCTGCCTAAATGCCACGAGGTGGTTCAGAGGGATACACTGCACAAGTTTTATCCTGTGTTGTTAACGTTTCTAATTCCAAATCATAAATCACAGGTGAGCGTGGAAGTTCATGTGGTAAACCTTATTTTAAAGGGTAAGTTTCCCTCGCACACTGTAACAGATCCTTTTGAAGGCCGGATTACGTTTAGTACATTTCCATTGTGTAAGAAAATAATCTAGTTAACAAAATACAAATGCAAGGTAAGGTACAATAATAAAGGTAAGGCATGATTTGCAATTGATAAACTAACATTGCACTTCACCCACTTTTTCTAATTTTTCCAGATCTTCTCTGTTAGTAGAAAGCAAGGCTGTCATGCATATTTAGAGACTGGACTGGCTTGATTTGCTGTTGCTTGCAGTTTTTACGTCCTTCTCTCATGGGCACTCTTTAGCCCCAAGTCTGTATCCCAAAGCAAAAGCTGTTAATAATCAAGGACTGATGTGACGCTTGGTCCTTTAGCACCCTAGGATGGAGATTAGATGCCCCCCTTGATTTCAGCATGCTAAGCTTTGCAGCTTTGTTCCTTTCTGAGGCAGCTGTCTTACCCTGCATCTCTTATCCACCAGAGTCAAAATTACATGTGTATCAGAAAAAATAGCTGCAAAAATATTTTTCCTATGAAGTCTTGCAGAATGAATTAGTTCAGCCAGTAACTTTGCTCTAATGATGATGACAACAAGAAAACCTTAAGCTGTCTTATAGAAAGGGGAGTCATCAATCAATCAAGACTTTAGTTGCCAATATCACACTCCTTGTACAAAAGGAACTCTGAATAACATTAATATCCCTGTAGAGCTTTATCATAAATTATTTTTTTTAAATGAACTATTTGGGGTTTTGGGGGGTTTTTTGGTCATTTTCTTTTTTTTTTGAAGTACTTGTTTCACTTTCTTGGTAACTGAGGATAATTGAAAGATTTGCAATAAAACTAGTTTGCTATCTCAGCATAGCAAATTAGCATTTTATAACATACTCTTATACTTGATCAGTATTTACGAATGCTTTGAAAATTCACAGATTCCTAGTATAGACTAGGAAAATACATGTGCGTGGAAATATCAGGGACCATATGCTTTCCTTTTTTGGAAGGGTGGAAAACACAACATTGAATGGATTCTATACTGTGTTTCACAAGGTTACTGACACTTACGTGTACTTTTCAGCATTACACTACTACTACTTCTAAGCAATGATTTTTATATAATCCTTTCTTTCCATCCAGTGAGAAAATTTCCTTTGAAGAGCCGTCATTAAGAAACCTGAAACATGAACTTCCTGTGTATTACACACAAACACTCTATAACTGATGCATATAGTAAAATTAGATGGAAAGAATAGGGTTTCCACTACTGTGTGAAATTTGTTATTTTTTCCCTTGTCACAAAGAAGGCAGGTTATCATTTTAGTTCATTTAAGATCCAAAGTCAAACTCCGAAACTGTAACACACTTACGATAATCTGATCAATGTAAAACAGCAGAACCCTACAATAGGAAATGTTAGTTTTAGTACGTATGGTCTTCACAGCAGTTCAAACTAATGTAACAGAAGCAGGCAAAAAATTAAACAGATCGCTTGGAGGAAGCTGGTGGGGAAGGAAGAGCTGCAATTACACCACACGCTGCACTTCTCCAAGCCTACTGCTTGCATTTTGCAAGTTTTGAGGAGTAGCAAGAAGGGAACTGAGAAATCACCACTCCACTGCATACGCACCTCTCTGCCATACTAAAACGCCAGACTAGGAGTTAACAGTGAATTAAGCCTGACCACTGCAGCTTTTAAAGGTTGCTCTCCAGTCCCACAGGCATGCTGGGCACAGAGCTGAGGAATGCTGCTCACCTGCTAAAAGGACAGACCATTGTTCTTGTGGGGAACTGGTGTGCAGTGGGATCTGGTACTTCAGATCTGCGTGGAAGTTCAACAGGGGAAGCACGAATAGAAAAGGCCTTGCCTGGGACGCTCCCCAAACCCTCTGCAAGGTCTTGCCAATGCTTATTCACACCTCTGGCCCTTTGGAGGCCAAACCAACTCCCTGCTGGGTTTTGTGATCCTGACGCTCTGCTCCAGTGAACCCTTCTGGCTCTTAAACCACCACCTGCCACTGAGGAGGGCAGACCTTGCATCGCTCCTACTACAGGGACCACAACGCCACTGCCACATTGTGGGGAACGTCTCTGCCACGCCAAGCAGAGAGCACAACATGTTTCATGCCGAGCTGCCCGTAGGGTTTCGTACTCTGGATAAACTCAGGAAAAGCGGAGCTCTTACCAAGAGGCACCCCCCACTCTGCCACCACCCTATCTGTTTGCCCCTTGGTACTTTAGTTTTCTTCAGGATTAGTTTCTCTCAGCTATGCTCTCTATGGGATTAGATCTGAACCAGCAGCCCTGCGGGGAGAGGACCGCAATGCTGGCTGGGTGCTGTGCGGCACGGCAGCTGGCCGGCCCCTGGTAACGTGAAACTGCACCCTGGCAGGGACCTGGCTTACAAAGCCAGGGGCAGCATCCATTTCTTCTAAAGTCACAGTTCCCTCACAAGAAAAAATCACTAATGGGGATTCAATCTGTTAATGCTGTCCAGTACCTCAGAGATTCCTGTTTCTTCAGCTTGTACAGCACAGTGCAGAAAAATCAACAACAAAAAACACTGGTATGCTTTATACTTGTAACTAGTGCAGTATTGCTTTCTGAATTTTACAGTATTTTCAACTTAACAGTGTCTCTCTAACAAGCAAAAACACCCTGAAAGCCATCATTTGTCAGCCGCATAAAAAAATCAGTCGGACTGTGAAGCGCAGTTGTCTGAGCCTTTGGCTGAAGGGTTTTGGGGTGATTGTTGGGGAGAGTTTTGGCAAGCCTGGACCAGACATAGCTGAACACTAGCTGTGTGTTCCCAGCGGATGTCAGCATGTGAAAGGGAAGGGTACCAAGACCTGGCCATGTATTAATGGACACAGGCACGAGACACAGAACAAGCCACTGGAAGCTTATGCTTTTGATATTCAGCATATGTGATTTACGAGCACATAGAAAGGAAAAATACCCAAAATATCTCAGGATGTTCAACGCCTACATCGACAATAACCTAAATGTACACACTCACTTCACGTTTAAGAACACCATTATTGACGCAACAAATCTTAAGTAAACCCCCAAGTCTGAAGGAATCTGTCTTGAATGCCCCCTGAGAAAGGGTATGGCCTGGGGTTGGGCCAAGGCCATCTCTGTACCTTCCCTATCTGCTGAGCGGTACGTACCAACCCAATCCAACTGCACTTGGTAGGGGAATGCTGACCTGACCAGACTGCAGACTTCATCTGTCCTCCAGAGCGGCTCTTCTCCGCTGCAGAAAAAGACTGCAGCATAGGCAGAATTGAGTTATTGGCATGCTCTGCCAAACAGGTCTCCAGGGCTGCATCTATTACACATCCTCAGGAGAACTCTCCTGGCCGCATTGCTTGACTGTCTCAGCAGTCTCAGCCCGTGGATGCGCGTGGCAGTGTCACAAGTGCTGCCTGTCCGAAACACCAAGAGGGTAATTTTACATCGAGCGCTGTGCAGCCCATCCTGTCCCAGGAGGGGCCACCTTGGGACACCTGAGCCTGCTCACCCGCATCCCACAGAGGGCAGCAGCAGAACCTCTACCCTCAGGCCACACACGTGGCCGCCTTTCTCAAGCAGTCCATGCACAGCCACCAGAAACCAGCCCTCCCACCCCCCAGGCTACACCCCAGCCACAGCACACCTCCAGGGAGCCTGGCACTGGGAGCTAAGCCATATCCCCCAGACTTCAGCGTAACCGCAGCTGCAGCATGCATCTTCACACGTGCTGGCTTTCGCAGACAACGCGCACCCCGCGCACACGGGGTGCCTGGGGAGCAGCCAGCCTGCCCTGGCAGAGAGCTGCGTCCCAACCAGGGAGAGTCCTGGCCAGTCACGCACCCTGGAGCACGGATGTCAAGCACGCAGCTACAACCTACAACCTCTGCTCTTCTCTCTGTCTCTTGCAGCTGACCATGTCTGGCACACCTCTTCCTCTGAATCATGTGAAATATGCACGTTAAAGAAGCTTCTCTGACTATTCCTTGCCTTTTCTGGGGGGAAAATAGGGGCAAAAGGAAGGTGAGCACCACAACCTGCCTGATCCAGGACAGAAGTATGCTGAAGACCTGTCTACCAGCACTGGAAGTCATCAGTCCACAGAAAGCATCGGGTCGGAAGCAGCCCTGCCTCCATCTGCCATGGAGAGGTGAGCACTGCCCACCCACCAGTTCCCTTTAATCCAGTCAGCCCCAGTCCCACCAACTACCCAGTATATACCCAGCGATCCCTTTTACCACGCTTCCTCCCCATCTTCAGTTCTTCACACCCCACCACCTTCACTTCCATCCCGATTCTGCTCCTAATCGTCACATTTAGCTTTTACATACTGATGTGCATGAATCACAACTGACTACTTCAAGGAAATAAGGATTTTTAAACTGGCAATCTTGAACTATCATTTAATAAAAGCAGTGCCTTCTTTTTTTTCAGATTTGTTTCAAGTCTTTACACATAAACCTGTCCCTGTGGAATTTTTTATTTTTCACTTGAAAATTTTCATTTTCAAAACTGAAATTTTAATTTTCAGCTTTTTCTTTAACTAAATGAGAATCTGCTTTAAGAAAACAATTCCAAGTTTAATTAAAATGGATTTATATGCCACACACTAACTGTAGTCCTCTACAACGTAACAAAATATGCAAGCTTAAGCAAATTTACCACCTGCTACCATAGCAGGGGAACATGGTAGTATCCTGTTCCTAACACAGCATCTCATTATAGCAGCCGGATGTTTCCACTCCAGTGCTTAGTGTGCCTACAGCATCACGATTCCTTTCCAATACTAATACCACCTTATAATTCACATAATTTTTCACTTACAGTCTCAACCATAATCTGTAATTCAAGAATTTTTTCAGGTTTGTGAAAACTCTCAACTGATCTTCTTACATGGGCAAAGACCATAGATAGAAGAAGTGCATGTCGTGACATTGTTGCTTCTGTTGTTACCTGGCTTAATGAGAGTAAGCTAACACAGCTATATTGATACAGCTTCATTTTGTCTAAGAGCTCATACTGCAAAAGGGGAATAATGTAAAGCAATGCACTCTAGGATGCACCAGCAGAGAGAAACAGGAGAAGGACGCAGGCACTGTGGCCCCATGGACTACACAGGCACAGACCGGGGACCGTCGCCTGGTTAAAGGAAGATGTCCTCCTACTAATGCAAGACACGCAGCACTTTTCAGATGAAGCCAGTCATGCAGAGTCTTAGCTACCCGCAACTGCAATAAACTGAACTGGGTTACAAAGCCAGGATTCGCCACGTTCCACAGCGTCACTTTGTTACGTGAGTACCTGTGCCAAGCTCATCTGGTGGAAGTTTGGTATAGAAAGGGAATATCACCGCCAGCAGAAGAAAGAAGCACTAATCAGTTCCTGTCAGCTTTACCATGCAACTATAAAAACAACGTTTTTTTTAAATTGATGAGGTCATCAACATGTACATTTCATTCTGAACTGCTCTCTTATTAAGTCATCTTCCTTTTGATATCCACTTTCATCAATGCACCTGATGCAACTTTTTGTAAGTCTACTGTGTACACATTTATGCGTATACTATATATGTGTACACAATACATATGCATACAACAGATTTAATATTTTTTTGGCTTTTCAAAATTAAAGTCAACCTTCTATTAAATGCATCTTAACATTACACTAGTGTAAAGACTATTATTATTCTGCCAAATTGAGAAAAATGAGATATAACAGCTTAGCTATATTCTTTGTGATAGATATACTTCTGAAGATTTTATGGATAGCTATCACCTGAAGTATCTCACAGACATTCATGTTCACCTGGCAATTGGGAACAACTGTAACCACTACTTATAACGAAATACTTATAAAGCAATACTTACACTTACAAAGAAACTACTTATAAAGAACTTCTCATTCAAATTAGCAGCTAGAAACCGAGGAGGAACACAAAAACCAACAGTCCCTTCAACAAAAAAGACCACCAATAATCCAGATTTCTGAAACCCTCTGAACGGGACTGCATTACTACAAAAGGTATTTTCTGATGAGTTCTTATGTTGAAAAGGAGGGGGGCAGTGCAGGCTAAACCCTAGAAAGCAAAGCAGAAGAAATAATCTCTCTATGGCAGTTCGTGGTAAGGAAGTGACTCAGCTGAGGCAAATTACAGAGTCCATTTGGAGACACTGATTCCAAGAGCACTGGGGGCTGCAGTCAGAAATCTGGAGCAGCTGCACTGCCAGAAATTTCAACCTTCACAAGCACATAAGCCTGAAAATAGTATTTGCAGTAATTCTGCTCAGTTTTGTCTAGCTTGGCAGCAATTTTTTGTTATGAAAAGAACATGCAAGGGAACTGGGGAAATATTCTCTACCTATTTCTCACACAGACCAAGTGAAAACAGAGTAGGGTTCCATCATAAAAAAATCCAATATAATTTCTAAGTCATAAAAAAATTGTATTATAATTTCTTTGAGTTCTGAATTCCCCCTCCTCAAACTCAGCAGTCTACTCTGCCCTGCAAGCTACTGCACACAAAAATCAGAGGCAGTTCTTAGTACATTTAGAAATAATGCAACAATAATTAAGGGATGAAAAACCTCCAGCATCCTACTCTCCACTAGAGCAGTTTTCAATCTGTAAATCTCAAGTATCTATAGACTACTTTTAAAGGGTGGGCAAAAGATAGTTAAGAACAGCAGGCTTGTGGACAGGATGTTTGAATCGTCAAACATAATGAAACAACAGGATACATACCCTTCAACAAAAATCCTGAAGAGCAGGTCTTACAGATTAAAAAATAGTGTGTGTGTGTGTGTATCACTGCTCTCTAATAATTCAAATAGCCAAGAATCACAATTACTATTGTAATTTAAACCAGCAGTGATTTTAAGTATTGTACGGACTAAGAAGGAAACCAATTCGTCATTGAGGAGTTTACTATCTAAACAGACAGAACAGAGGCAAGGTATAGAAAGGGCTCAGGCAAACAAGAAAGTTATCTTAAGTCACGTCAGGCACACTATCTTTGTAGTTGCTTAACTTTTTTCCTTTATTAATTAACAAGTCCTCTGTTCCTTCACAATGATTCACGTGTTCTTACACACGGGTAACCAAAGCTGTTCTGTAAAACAAAATTCGCTCTCCATTCATTGATCCTACCGATTTACTTAACCACTGAGAGGGCTGACAAGAAAGAATCACAAAATGGCTGATCAGAAGCTACCACATTTTATCCCAAGAATTCAAATGGGGAACAGATCTCCACGCTACAACAGCCTTCAGGGTTGGTCCTGCCCCTCCAAACGCTCCCCGTTTCCCCTACGCCTGCAGTTCTCCCAGGGACGTGGGGCACAGCTGGCTGTGGCAGTACCACCGGGGATGCGGGGCACAGCTGGCTGCTGCAGTCCCTGCAGCTGGCAGAGCTTCTCCAGCCACCCCGGCGAAATGGCAGGGCAGGAAGGAAGGAGAGCAGTGGCTGCCTCGGTGAGAACGGTCCACGGGCTGCCGCAGCCCACAACAGCTCCTCCTGCCTTCCCTTCTTTTACTTCCGTGACGGAGAGGAAGAAATGATGGTCATCGTCTTGCTCAGTTTCCCCTCGGGTGCCAGTCAGGGCTAAAAGCTACAGAAGGAAGGTTTTAGCCTTTAGATGAATAGCAAGGAAAGTTATAAGCTTGCAAAGGGGTTTAAATCACATATCCTTCGCTATCAGAAGAACAATAATAACGTGGAGGTTAGACTGAGGCTTACAGACAGCTGTCTGCTCGAGTTTTGCTGTATTTTATAGAACTTTAATTTAATTAGTAGCCATACCTATAGGACAAGTACTAGGATCCACACACTTAGTCAGAGCCTGAGCTGAGAGACATCCATGACCTTTCGTTTTTTTCCTGTTAGGTGGGCTTGCACGCTGAAACACTGGTCTGGCTTTTGCATGGGATACTGAAACCGCTTTTATTTGCGCTTTGAACAAGCAAGACAAAAATGTGATTGCTTACACAAATCCTTGAACTTGCATAATTTTCAGATGTGGAAAGGTGTCTTTTTCTAGATAATACCATATTTGAAATTGATTGTACAGATGAAAGATGAAGTCCTCATTCTTCTAAAAACACATATTAATGAATTTTGAACTATGACAGACAAGAACAAACAGACTGTGCTATTTTCCCTTAAATCAACTCATAATCTATGAAAGAACATTCCTTGGTGACAAGTTTGCATTAGAAAGTAATTCACATTTCAAAAGCTGTAACAAAAAGAGATGCTTACAAATGTTTTTAAGCACCATGGTCAGGAAATTTTAATATGGGAATAATTTTTCCCATGTACTGAGAGCACCTGCATTCTTCAATGAGAGGGAGGGGTCTTCGGCAGACCACAAGCAAGATTCAGGTTCCACAACACTTACTATTGCTGTTTGTAAGGAACAGAGCCAATTAAGTGCATGTAGACTGTATGACCAGATCCTGGATTATTATCCTAAAAAATTTGCACAAAAGCATTTAGTATACAAAATACATCGTGCATTTATACTGAACAGGCATTATGTTTCTCCGACAAAAAAATTTTCTTCAGTGTTAACGTCCTCAAATAATATAAATTGCTTGCGTCAACAAACACAGTACAATTAGCTTGTTACCCTTAAACTGAGTTTAAAATAAGCAAATTGTTTGATGACTTTGATGTTTTCCACCCAAAATGTGCTGGCTAATTTTTCCATTCCAGTTCCCATTCCAATCTTTTAACTGCCTTAATCTCCTGCCCTCAGATGTTGACCTCCTAAGAACAGAGGTCATAGGTTAGCACAGACAGACCTCAAAAGATCTGGACTATCAATTCATGCCTGAAAGATTTCTCTTCCACAAAAGAACCACTAAAAAAGCAAATTCCAAAATCCAGCTCTGCAGGCTGCGTAAAATATAAACTTGTTGATCTGTTACATTCATAAATACTCTAAAAAGACTGATTCTAAACAATACTAATTCATTCCTGTAGGACACAAAAATAAGTAAAACCAATGGCATCGACACAGAATAATGACTGAACTTCAAAGATAAAAAAAGGAAAGCTCTAGACTGGAGAGTATTAAGAGTCAGCACCTTTAACCACAGATAGGTTTGTTTTAAATGTTTCTAAACTCTACATTTGAAAGCAGCACTTTTCCACACCAGGCATTTTTTAAACACGATTTGTTTTCTTGTAAGGGTGAAAGCATGAGATTAGCTAACTCAGAAAATGAAACCGCACCAGTTTATACAAATTTTACTGATTATTAGTGAGACTACTACCTCATTTTCTTGCCATAATCAGCCATACAACAGATTCCTTGCTGCTTGTTTGGTCAATGAGCACACAGCTCTCATTAAAAAAATGCCAGATGTTTCTTTTCTATGCATAAATGAAATGTATAGATTGTAAAGGAGAAAGACAGCTTCATGAGGCTCCAGTGAGTTAGAAACACAGGAATAAAAAGAATGAACCATTTGATAAAATTATTTCTGGGCTCCAAGTAAAATTTGTACATTGCACAATGTACATAGGGACAAAAGTTCTAAAAGTGATTAATGATACTCCCACACTTAGTAACATAAAATCCCATCAAACTATTTAACAAAAGGTAAACTAAAACACTCTGTAGGCTCTTTTTTGACTTAGAAAACTAAAGTGCTTTGCACATTTTAAGTAATTGTTAAGAGGAAATGTAGGCACATATTCCTAGCATTAATTATGCAGGCAGCCAGCCACAATTCTTCAAAAATACATCAAAGCACAAAAAATTGAAAAAATGAGCCTGATCAACAGGAAATTAACGATTTTTCATATATTTACTAGAAAGAAGTGATTTACAACAACTAGCTCAGGAAAAAGAATAAAATTGAACCTTTAACAAGGTTAATAAATAGGCTGCTCCTTACATCTGAGCTATATACAATTTTTAATCCTCTTGCCAGCTACTGATGATTCCCTCCCACTGACAGAAGAAACAACACTGCGTAATTTTATAGAACAACTCATCTCTTTACACAGACATAAACTGACACACACACACTCTATTGTTTTGTTTTACATTATTAGTTTAGCACAACAAAAAGGCAGAGGTACTAATTTTAAACACCAACACATCTGAAGCTGAATTTGAAACATTGAACTATTTCAGCTTTTTATACTGGTCAAAAGATATCCATTTATCATTGAGGAAATCAAAGCATTCTGGTTAAACTTTGATGCAAAGGCTGTTGCAACATTAATTGCAGACAATGAAATAAGAGCAGTCTGTGGTTTGCTATTGTTTTCAGAGCTGTCTGAAGCAAATTCAATGCTTAGCATTTAAACTGTCCAACAGCTAAAATTATAAAACTCCAAGTAATTTCTAGGCTAAAGAAAATCAGAACAAGACCAGTGCAATTTAGATCAGTTTTTGTACTTTCAGCTATTCATTGTAAAAGCTCTAGCGCCAAGAGACTCAACACCAGTAAGATTATAAATGAAGAGAGATCAAAGAAGAAATTGTTTAGCTCACTCCCATATATTTCACAGTGACTCTTCACAACTCTTTCCTCCTTAACTGTTCCACAGGTCTGTTACTGAGCAAACCCAGCTCCCTCAACTCCATCAATAACGCCCGCCCCGGCTCACCACTCCTCCAGATTGGCCACGGCCACCTTTGTTCTCTCTTGCACATGTATCTGCAATTTCTTCCATGAAACCAGTCCCTTCACCCTTGTCCTACAGTGTCACAGTACGGTTTCGAAGAAAAACCAGTCCAAATCCCCAAGCCTATCCGCTAGTCAGAGGAGCGTTCAGGCTAATTTCTAGCCATTACCTACAAATTCAGCATTCAAAAAAGAAGGAAACAGTTTACACTGTAGTTAACAGCCTGTGAACCATCTGATGACATCCGAGTTCTCCGACACCACCTTTTCTCATTTGCTGCACGAAAAGTAAGATAGTTATTGTATACTTCTTCTTCAGCCTACTCAATTCAACGCCTAGACTCACCTCTGAATCCAGCTAAATCTTCAGCACAATACAGAAATACTGACTTTGGGGATGCTCACTAAGAGATCTTCATGCATTAAAAATATTAATTACTTTGCAATGTCTGTGGGAAATTGTGTGGTTTGACTGGTCTCAAGGAAATGCACAGGATTCTGGAGCACAAATAAAAAGTCAAAGTCGTTTTCCAGAGGAGCCTTATTCTACGTGCCCAATTTGAAGTATCAGAGCCCGCAGAGCACTCACTATTTTATAGCACCCAATACGCTTCAGGCAAAGCCGAAACTGAGCAAATGTTACAGCCAGGAGCACTTGGTGGTTCTGCAAAACAAACTCCAGATGTGTCACATTTGTCACTCGATAAACGAGGAACACATAATAAGCAGACCACTGCAAAAAGTCCCATTTCAGATCTACCCTCGCAGATCTGCTGGAATCATCTCAGTCTTTGCAGGGCTGCAACGCAGGAGCTTAGCTCCCACTCACGCTTCAGCTCCTTGGAGGTTAGCTCCTTGGCAGCAATCTTTCAAAATGGAGGGAACTTTGACTTGATCTGTGTTCTGAAGGGATTCAGGCTTCTGTGCACTCCCTGAAGAGTGTCCAAACTACCAGCTTTGAGGTGATCATCTGGAGACTGGGAAAACCCTGTGCTTCTATTGGCATCATTTTCAATGGTCTGTCCTCCCCTCCCTAAGCCCTTCCCTTCCCTCTCCTTTCTCATCTCCCCCATGTCTGTGTTTTCATATTCCTGCTCCTTCCTAATCTTCTCCCCATCCTTGAAATATGTTCCTGTCACCCTGCCTGAGGGATCATGGACATCACAGGAGTATTTCTATTTGAGCTCTGCTGTCTTGTCTCTGAACGGCTTCCCATAACCAGAAGAAGCAACTGCAAAGTCCTACTCGGTCCTACTTCTGGACAGAGGATGCCACATCACTGTGCAGGGGTGGCTTCAACAGGTACTTTTTCCCCTAAAGTAAACCTACCCTTCCTGGTGTAAATATGCCCTTAAACCCATGATTTCTTTCCGGACGCAAGTCTTCTCACCTGCTCGAGAAGTGCTCTAGCACACTGTAGGTGCACTTGGGGGGGCAGGGGGTGTGCACAGTGGGGACAGCAGTAGCGTGCCTGCACCACCACTACAGAGATGACTACCTCCATGACACATTCCTCTAACACAATGAGCTGCTGAGCTTCTTGACAAAATAAGATATTGCACTAAATACACATTTTTAAATGATTCATCTTTAAGTAGGTTTGATTTCTAAGTGTCAAGGACAGAAACATGAAGCCACAGCTAATAAAAGAAACAGCTGTAGCAATTTGGAATTATATTACTGCACAGACTTTATTAATTTGAAGTTCAAGGGCTCCAGAACTTTTATTCCTTCTGAAGAGCTTCAGATTCATCAACAGTGGTAAATCAAAGGCAACGTTTTGGGAATATCTGATTTATCAGCTGTGCTACAATTCAGTTTTCTCCAGCTTTCAAGCTCTTGGTATCTTTTTCAACAGGCCAAGATACATGGCAAATTTTTCCATCATCTGGAATCACCATTATAATCTTTCCTTAGTGTTACATGTTTACTACATGCTTTGAGTACGTTTGCTAGGTGATGCTGGAGTTCAACACATCAAGAAAAGCAAGGAAACGCAACTATTTTCCTGAAATAAAAGGGATTTGGGGTTTAACATTTTTGTAGTAAAATATAGCACAGACTGTGTGCATCTTTTTAAAACACAATCCGTCCTGTGAGCAGTTCTGTTCCCAGTTCACTGACAGCTGTAGCACAGCACAAGAGCAAAAAGCAGCACAGTCTGTAGGTCAAGGTCAACATGAGCCTAAAACAAAATTTCCACCATCAGGGAAATCTTTTTAAATAATGCCATCTTCCCTACTACTTTCAAAGCACAGGCTTAAGTATTTACTGAGTTGGGCCCTGAAAATATATGCACTTTTTTTTGTTTATTCTTGTCTACTTGACAGTAGTAAGAAATTAAACAGTGAGAGAGAAATTTGGGGTGAAGAAGATTCCAGTTATATTAGGGAGATTTTTAGAAACAAAAACGATGTTTTGTAAAGTATTTACTGAAATACTTTACATACACTCTACTGAAGTTATGCAAAATCTCTGTTAAATTCTGCAAAGTTCTACATTCTTTCTTGCTTCTAAATTCCTTGAGTATGGAGAATCATAACTATAGGACTAGAAAAAAAGCAGCTGATATCTTTTTTATAAAGTCGGCAGTTCTTTCTTCCTGAATTAACACTATGAAGCACTATGCTTGGTAGTGCACAGGCTCTGTGAAAAATGAGCTTGCATGTATGGGAAGTATGCAAGAGCATGCGTTTTCCAGCAAAGAGATCTTAACTATCTTCTTTCTTATTTAAAGAAACATTACTGTTTTGATTTTTCACAAAGTTGTTTGAAGTATATACAAAATGTATACCCAAAACATTTTTATCCAGCATATCCTTTTTTTTTTCATCTTCTGTGAATATAAAGGTGTTAATTCAGGTGACTGAAAGAGATCAGCTTCTCCCCTTTGCCTTAAAACCCCCTCCAAACAAAGAAATCCATCACCAGTAAAGTATACGCTTGTCCCACTGACATAAAAACAAGCACGTGTCATCAGCACAGTTACACTCATCAGGTGAGCAGGGTATGAAACATAACCACAAACTCCTCTAATTGCAACAGGATCTTAGAAGCTGATCATAACAGCAGCAGATTAAATTGAGATGGCTGAAAAGGTTACCCCCTCTCTTCTTCTGCACGTTGCTGCCCCACGGCTTCATCACTCATGCAGCAGCTCCTGGCCTGCTGCAGTTTGCAGCCTGGCACACTGAAACAGTTCAACTGCCTGTAATACTGTTTGCAGCAATTTGCTTGCCCAGACCCAAAGGTGAGGCTCCAGTGTGACCATTAGGCATATCAGTAAACCACAGCAGAGGCATGAATATATGCTGGTACTTTACTGTGTAGGAGAGAAAGCTCATCCCATGATAAAACGGAGTGAAGTGCTCAAGAGAACACGAGGCCTGAGAAGACATCCGATTAAAGAAAAATAGTCTGCTATCCGCAAACAGCGTATGTACTTCAGAAACCCATCTGCTGCGCAGGGACAGCTTTATTCTACATGAGGCTGCATAAAAATGACACCTTCCTACTCACGTCATCTGTTCCTTGTACATTTTCATAATGGTGTCTACTTACTTTAGCATCAAACTTGGATTTCTTATTATAAACACCATGAAAAATTTGGGGCCTCTCTCTTCTTAAATGTAGGCTTATGAACAGATACTAATGACAACTTTATCCAGGCTCTGCTCTGTTCTCAATACAAGCTTGCAATGAAGAAAATTAGTTTTCTATATCACTTAGAGATATCACTGCCAGTGGGTTCCCAGCTTGTGCTTTAGCACAGAAATCTGCATTCACCTGAAGCACGTGAACAGCCCTATCAGAAGGCACGCCTGACAGAAAGGAAGCACAGATTTTCACATGTTTTGTCAACTTGTGTGCCTAACTGCAAAGCCCAATTCCCGCCTGCACCTGAGCGAGCAGGCTGAAACACTGCATGGTCATGCAAGTTCATCAGCAATGTGGGATCTGAAATGAGCCCCTACTTTCAAGTTGCCTTGTGATGAATTTGGTAGCTAAAAACATGCAAAACAAGAAAGCTGCCCTTCAGATGAACGAGGAATTGCCTTTATCACCACACAGCATAATACAGTGTGCCTGGGTACCCTAAAATAACTCTAACTGATCTTGGTCTGAGAAGCAGTGCAGCTGGTAAGCGACCAAACTGAGCTTTGTAGCTTGCATAGAACTATGGGCACTTGGTTTTGCAAATTAAACAATGTTCTCTACATTTGAAATTTGGAATGGGATTTCCTACATGTTGTCTGAAAGACAAAATCTTTTATTCTAATATTATACATATTGTTACGCACAACTGTAACCATTCCTACACCTAGCTCCAAGATCTGAGTACTGTTCTTTCGGCTCTGTATCTTGGCTCCCAAATGTCTGAGCTATGGAAATAGTCAGGAAAGGAAATACACTATCTTTGGAGGAAGGCAGCTCCCGATGCTGTGTGCTGGATCTGAGGGCAGAAGCTAGGCTAGCCATGGCTTGCTGTCTCCTGAGAGGCGAGGCTTTCCTGCATGTACTCTCACTCTGGGGCACCTATCCTACCATAGCACCTGGCATTTCCAGAAGATTGAAGTCCAGCTACATCACAAAGCTGGAGATGAAATCATGCCAAGAAGTGTATGGGTCCATAGATACTGGGCGCTATACACAACAGTCAGTGGCAGTTGTTTTGCCTTTCCTCCCTTAAGACACCTTCCTTTCATCTGTTGGTGAAGAAAATACCCGGTCTTGGAGATCTGATTCTGTTCTCATCAGGCTGGACAGACTGAGTTCTGGAAGCACGCCGTGTGTTTGGTATGCAGAAAGGCTGTGGCTGCTCAGCTCCCTTAAACACAGATGGATGATGGAGAGATTTTAACAAGGGCTGGCTAATGAGTATATGCAGTAACACTTTTCAGAGGCTTCTAACTTAGAATTGGATGGGTCCGCACAAAGAAAGATTAACCTCCTGCCCTAGAGATCCATCTCCAAGCCAGCTTTCAAGCCTCCAATCCACAGCACCATGTGGCAACTATTTTTAAAAGTTATCTATTCTTTAACCCTATTAATAAAGCCCCCTGGTTTTATCGCACTCTTGGAAAAACCTGAACTGTTGCTAAACCTTCCAAAAAGTTGTCAGCCTGAATAAAAGAGCAAGTATGAAAAACTTTGTCCCTAATGTTTGCAGTCCAGCAAAGATATAACCTTCTTAAAGTACTGGAGGAGTGCAAAGCTCTAAGCCTTTTTGGTTTTTTGCCCCCCCATTTTTTTTAAAAAAGCAGTTCATACTAGTTTAGTGGCTTATTATGGTACAGCCAGCAAATATCAATAATAAGATCAGGTAAGAAAGCACATCTTAGACTAGTGTTTATCCCCCTTTCTAGCCTATTGCCTAAGTGTGCAAATTATTAACTATATAAAACTGCACAAATAATCTCAAATTTTGCTTGAGAATCCAAGCTGTGTCCAGCAACTCAGGTACTTAACACACCATCTAATTGTCTTCTGCAGATTAGGTGCCAATACTGGAGAAATGCCTAAACCACTAATTGCCAGAGATGGAAAGTTCTACCTCCCTATTTCTTACAATCTCTCCTTAAAATACAGGCACCTGTTGGAAAGAGGAGAGTAGGCCAGAGGGACCTCATTTCATACGGCAGTTTTCATGTAAGAGAACAAAAACTACAGTGGTCTTTGCAGTCTGTAAGCCTTAGAGCGGTCTCAGACATCACTGGAAAGAGGAACTAAACACCCAACAGGATCACTGTGAAGCAGTGAGAAAGCACGCAGCCAAGAAAATGCCCTATGCTTGAAGAATGGGAAAAGCAAGAACGAAAACTGGAAAGAAAGAAATTCTGACGATCTAAAACCAGGTGAAAGAGTCAGGGAGGAGGTGTTCACATTTTAATTTCTGAAACACCACCCTCGGGTAAGGTCCTTTTGCAAGGCTGAATTTTCAAGATATCTGTGTAAAAGCCATGCAACTTCTGCATTACTTCTGTGCCAGCTTCCTCTTCAGAGCACGGCACAGCTGTGAATGCAAGCTACCTCGGAGAGGAGCAGGAAAATTCAGCCCTTTGACAGTGACAGGCTGACACCATTTTGTGCCAAAGGCTACAAGTCCCTGAGCTTTGCAGCCGTTTCTCTGGACAGCTGGGTGCCCTCGCTCTGCCTGCCCCGCATCTCGCCCCAGTGCTGTTCAGGACCTGCCCAGAGCGGGTCCCCAGGGCTGACCGAGGGCAGAAGCGGACGTGTCCTCTGTGGCATAGCTGTGTGCGGTGACCGCTGGCCTGGCCTTGCCTTGCCTCCCAGCTCTCAGGCGAAGGGACTCTGCTGGGCTCTCCTCATCTGCCTCGGCCCAGTCTGTTTGTTAAGCATGGATTTTATCAGCTTCTTCCATTTCGGTACTAGTTCAGGGCACTTCCTTCCCAGCCTGTACCACTCCCATTATTCATGTCTGCTTCACAGAAATCTGCTCGGCTTGAGACTTTAGGAGGCTCTTCTGTGACCACTAAATTATACACTTGAGCATGATTCAGTCAGTAGTGATGGAACTGATACAATCTCAAGTTGGAAGTGACTTTCTATCATGTAACTTTGCTGTCCTAAACTAGCTCTCCTAGTGCTGTTAACTTCAGTCCAGACGTCCTCCACAGCGTTCCACCATGCCATCATCTCTGCCTGCATCACACTGCTTTAGCGGCTGTTTGTGCAGATGACAAGCTTCTAAAAAAGACTTATAAGATTTTCTTATTATAGACTGACTTCAGATCATCCACTGAATGTGTTCAGATATTAAATTAGTTCTGTGTCTGACTCAGACACAGATTAATTTTAAGTGACGGTTCATCAGGAAAGTATTATATTATTTAATTACAGCCCCCCTTCCCTAAGTGGCCGTATTGCCACCCAATTGGTGGTTTAGAAACGTTTTTCTTAATTCAAAAATTAGGCTTTTAGTCATGTCCAAGAGTTACTGGCAAACACTATTTATTATATCTTAACACAAAACCACTTCCTTTCTAGCTGTCTCTCCTTTGTAGATGTCTGTATTGGAAAAAGGGGTTTGAAGTGTTCATAGAATCATAGAATCATTAAGGTTGGAAAAGACCTCTAAGATCCATCCAGTCCAACCATCCACCCAGCACCACCATGCCTGCTAAACCATATCCCCGAAGTGCCACATCTACACGTTTTTTAAACACCTCCAGGGATGGCGACTCCACCACCTCCCTGGGCAGCCTGTTCCAATACCTGACCACTCTTTCAGTGAAGAATTTTTTCCTAATATCTAACCTAAACCTCCCCTGATGCAATTTGAGGCCATTGCCTCTTGTCCTATCGCTAGTTACCTGTGAGAAGAGACCAACACCTGCCTCACTACAACCTCCTTTCAGGTAGTCGTAGAGAGCGATAAGGTTCCCCCTCAGCTTCCTCTTCTCCAGACTAAACAACCCCAGTTCCCTCAGCCGTTCCTCGTGAGACTTGTTCTCTAGACCCCTCACCAGCTTCGTTGCTCTTTGGACATGCTCCAGCAATGCAATGTCCTTCTTGTACCGAGGGGCCCAAAACCCAACACAGAGATGCTGCAGTGCTCATTACTATTTAGCCAGCTGAGCTACAAATACACAGCTATTTCACTAGCCACATTCCCAGAACATAATTCAGCATCACCGTTTATCCAGTGGCAACGCTTCATTAAGCTCCCTCATTTCCAGCAGCTCCCTACTCCCTCCCTCACAGCTTACTTGCAGGGCTGTATTACAAACCAAGTCAGTGAAATGTTTCACGTCAAACCCAGAATCTCACAAAATACTACTTACTTATTACATGTTTAAATCCAACCCACTTACTGATACAGGTCATTCGTCTTAGAAAGCTTCCCTGCCACAAGTGTGATATTAGTGGAGAGGTAGCATAGGACTGAAATGTCATAAATTAGAACTGGGAGATGGACCTATACCCTTAATTATTTCTTCCTTGTCCATGCTTTCTTGCTACATTTTATTGGTTCCATTTTGTTGTAAATACTTCAAAACCAAAAAAGAAAAATAAACATCCTCCCTGTTCCCCCTGAAACATTCCACGTGAAGCAGATGCCAAGCCAAGCACATACAGCACTACAGACACTAAAAAAATATCCAATTTTGAGCTCCTACTAGAATATTTACAGATACTGGATAATACCTCTAGGTCCCAAAGATAACTCTAGCTTCTAGTCCTGTGAGCACCACGCATCTTCGTTGTTAATATTGTGCCAAAGGTCTGTGGGTGAAATTTATCTAAATATACACTGCACTAAAGAATGTTTTCCCTGCTATATAAATTTATAAAAATAATCTTAAATAAAAAGTTACAATTGATAAAATGGTCTTTTACCTGGTTACACTTTAGGTCACATACAAACACTGGGAGTGTTTGGTTTTTTGTGGTTTTTTTTTTTTAAAAGAGTGTAATTTTTTTTTCCCTTCTCCAAACCTTACTCTGAGATGGTGGGCTAGGTTCTGATTTCATAGAATCATAGGTTGGAAAAGACCTCTAAGACCATCAAGTCCAACCGTCAACCCAACACCACCATTCCTACTAAACTATGTCCTGAAGTGTCACATCTACACGTTTTTGGAACACCTCGAGGGATGGGGACTCAAGCACTTCCCTGGGCAGCCTGTTCCAATGCCTGACCATAATTTCATTTATTCCACTCTAAACCAAGATTTCACAGACTTATCTACAAGTCACTGAGCAGGTGATTAAGGTATGAATTCAGAGTACTTTACTGCATCAGCTCCCCACAGTCAATCCTAGAGAGCAGCACAGCGTGCTCTTGTGTCAGCTCGCTGTCAAAGTTGAGCAAAACACACAGTGTTCGGCATGTGTTAAGAGCTCCTACGCAGGCAGCCGCAACCTGCTGCAGTGTAATGTGTTGCAAATTCATCCCCTGGCTTACTTAGGTAGGGACCAGCCCCTAGAGCTGCCACTGTGCATCTCTGCCACAAAACACCACTCCTGAACCCACACTTGTCAGATGCAAATCCCAGCTGAGTCTCATTTAGAAACCTCCCCTCTAGCCCAGATGACTATGGACACTGTGAAAAAATACATATATAAGACACATGGATATTACAACAGATTAAAGTAAGGCCTGGGACCTCAAAGCCTGCAGGCTGCTGATAGCCGCAGCTTTGTTTCACACGGACCACAGAAGACTCTCCCTTCCTTGTACCGGTGCGCGCTAGCGTGCTGGCTGGGAAAGGTGCCGAGGCAGCCAATATCACCAATAGCAATCACAAAGCCCTCCCACATATATTATAAACTTAGTGTGGCCCATAGTAACCCTGAAGGGGAAATACTATTCTAGCAAGGTCCCCACAGCAACGACACCCTGCAAATCACAGAGACCCTGAGCCTACTGTGGAAGCACCACAAAATCTACAAAAAATCACCAATATTTGATAACCTCAGTATCATTATTTTCTCCCCCCACATATATTGCTGCTTTTCCCACCTTTGCTACCTCTAACTTTTTCTGTCAATTCTTTCCTTCTGCCTTAAATCTTGCCTACACCATTAATAGAGTCATGGGATCCATTCAAACGGGATCCATTTAAAAAGATGTTGCGAGGCTTGGCCCTCACACTGTTGCACTGATAACGTAGAAAAGAGAAACACAGGAACATGGAACAAACTTTCATAAATTGAAGCAGTTCTTGCAGTATAACATCAATCTTCAAGGAATATTCCACTACATGTGCTGGAGATGCACCTCTTTAACTGGCTAGCCGTTCAATCAAAACTAATTTTCCTCCAAGCAAAGACACTAATCCTTACTGAGTGATGATGTCAGTGGTAATTCAGACATTTCAAATTTCGGACTTTTTTGGTGTCTTATGACTTAAGCATAAGAATTTTGAGACACAAGTGGGTAGATATTTTAGCCTACGTTTTCAAATTAAGTCTATTTAATTTTGAGTTTTTCCTTCTTTAAAGGCAAGTGAACAGGAAAGAGTGCATTGTCTCCTGGATCACCCCTCTGCACTGTTTTTTAGAGTATACCTGTTCATTTTTTCTATGCTTTAGCTATTACAAAACATCACTGAAAGTAGGATTCATCTCACCTAACTTGAGAGACTTGTAAGGGAAGTATCTATAGCACTGGAGCTAGTCTCCCTTTGTAGTCTGTGAAGAGAAACAGCCACTAGGCAAATTCATCCCTAATATTTTAGATGCTTCCCTAGGATGAGATGAATTGCACTCTGAAAGTACTGCTTCCTCTGCATTGACTACACTGTGCACTATAGATATCTACATTTGTTCAAATCCCTGTCTCCAACAGGAATTTTTCCTGATCTACTTACAACCTGTCCATTTAAATTTCAAGGATTTTGAAGCAAGGACTGCCTTCCTTCACATACATGTGCAAACCCCAGGACAACAGTACCATGACTGCATGACTGTGGCCTTTATTTGCTGCCGTAGTATGAAACATCTATAACAATGGTATTGCGAATACCCTAAACAGATTAGTAATTGCAGTTCATGGAAAACCAATGGTTTAAGTAAGAATTATATAGTAAGCCTAGCTTGGGGAAGGGGGGGAGAAAAAAAAAAGAAAAAAGATTTTTCAGAGCCATTGCATGCAACATAACTCTGAATGGCCAGATATGGTAAGCAATCAAAAAGAAAGCTTTGTCTGGCTTACAAAGTCTCTCCTTGTTGTGGTTATGGACTCTGATCTGTTACAGCAGCAATAAATTTTGTTCATGGCCTTTAGCTTTTACAAAGAAGGTGAAAGAGGGACAACTATCATGTTGTCTCCAGTCCTTAATTAAAGAAAAAAAAAGAAAAAAAAAGAGGAAAAAAAAAAAGAAGCCTTTCAACAGAGGTGGGGACAAGTGGAGTTCATCTGTAGCCAGCAAAGGCTTCTGATGCTCTGTTTCTCGAGGCTGGGCTTCACTGCCTTTCCAGGTGATCCTCTCCTTCCCAAGCTACTCTTTGCTTCAGAATTTGCAATGGAAGAGAGACACTTTTCAGTCATGCCATACACCAAATACTGCAGGCAAAACTTGGCTGTCTGGTGTTCTTGCTAGCATCCTTCACAAACTATATATTCCCCTTGATCTCAGTCATTAGAGCTACTGGGCTGGGCAAGACCATGAGGAAAAAAGGGAGATTCACCTAAATACAAGAACTCTGGGGCAGGAAGGCTGTCCTTAAGGAACTAGGTACAGGTGGCTTCGTAATGAAGAGGATTACAGAACTTCTTCAAGCCATCAGAGGCAGAAAGTAAAGTGAAACAGGGCAAGTGAGACTGTGGCACTTGTGCATAAAGAAGTGCAGCGCTTGAAACTAACATGGAATTTGTAAAATACTATTACAACAGTTCTTCACCCGTCTTTAAAAGTCCTGGAAACACCTGATACTCTGTTCACTGAGTAAAAATACAATTAATCAAACCATGTACATCTCAACCCTGACAGCACCACCTACACTTTCTTCTGTATAAAACTACCGATGCACAGTTTAAAACCCCACTGCACACAATAGACTCTTTAGCATGCACAATTCTAACCTAAACATGATGTTATTTCACCTGTATTCAGACTGACCTCTCTTCTCAGTCTAACAGCAATATTTTCCAAGCAATATTACATTCCTTTGAAGGCTCCCTCTAATTCAATAAAACCTTCTCAAGTAAAACCAATGAAGTGGGTGATTTATGTAGTTGTATAGACACAGCTTAGTAAGTTAAATCAAATTACTAGGGTACACGTAAAATTTACACAGAAGGGTTTCCTTTCACAAGTGAATAAATGCTCAAAACATAATCTCAAGAAAAACTTGCAGAGAAAAAAAAGGGGGATAATAGCAAAGTAAGGTAATTACCTATCTCCCTTTGGTTTTCTTTTTTGTACTGTCTTCCCTTTGGGTCGTCTTTCACTTCCTAAACAGGGGCTCCCACCAGGGCCTGTTACCCGTATTGATTCAAGGCCTTTGGAAGATTTCTTAAAAGTAAATTCCACTGGTTCTCCTTCTTTTAGGCTTCTAAATCCTTCCATGTAAAGCTTGCTCTGTAAATAGGAAAAATACTCTTGGTTACCATTGCCTTAAGAACAATACTTACATTCATAATCAACAGGACAAATCATCCTGTCTACTATCCTAGCATACACACAGGTTGAATAACAGTTTCCTCTGCGCAAGCTATAGCAGACGATACTACAAATTATAGTCCTGGACACACTGAAAAGACTATTCAACACTAAACAAGTAACAAGAACCTATTTTCAGTATCAACAAAACTGAAATAATATTTTCCTTTTCTGTGATGAATGCTATAGACATAAGAAGCAGAGAAAATGCCGTATTCTTAAAACCCCCGTCTAACAGGCATTGGGAACTGAAAAGGCTTTTTTGACAAAATGGAAAGAGAACAAATGTTCACTTCAGAGCTAATCTGTTTATGATCAAAATTATCGTAATTCATATTCCTTATATCTAGGACATGGCTCTGCTGCTCTGAAAATGACTCAAAGATACAATGAGCACAAGAGGCAGGAGGAAGGCACTCTGAACAAAGTCCACTAAAATGTGCAACTCAAATACCCCTAGTAAACTGCTAAATTTCTGTTCACTACCCTAAGAATCTCACCTAGTCAGCATGATATAGGTACAGATGTTTTTTTCATTCACAGAAAAGGAAATTATTATCATCAGGGCAAGTGAAATAAATACTGATAAATCTTTTAATATTACACTGTAGCAGCAAAACCTTGCACAACCTGAAGTCAACAGGAGCTCACCAATGATTTTGATGCAATAAAAATTTTCATCTCAGTTCCTGATAACTTATGTACAATAGTAAGTCTACACCCCAGGACAAATCTGATGAATCAAACTCTTAAATAAAATGATCATCAAGTTAAGTGAGAAAATTTTTTTTTTGGGGGAAAGATAAAATGATAGACACTGGTTGCACTGAACATTTATTTTAGGTGTTACACATTACATGGATGAGATCAGTTGGACTCACAGAGCATATTACAAAATCTGTCAATTTCCAAATATTTGTAGTTTTTGCAGGACAGTTATGAAACATTTTTTCCTCCTTTGCTCATGAACTCTTCATAGCAAAGAGAAAAACGTATCCTGACCGATTCTTACTCCGTTCTCCGGCATTCACTTGGTCAAACTGTGGAGTCAAGAAGGGAATCTTCACTGCAGGTGCCACCCCACTCAGTCACACGTCAAAAAGAGCCAAGCGACACTGGCTCTGAAAGTCACATCTACTACCCCGCAAACGCAACTAGGGAATGTCTTCAAATCAGATGGCCATCCCTGATATTGGCTCCCTGTATTCACGTTACGGGTATGGGAGGTTTGCAGCACCAAGACGCTATTTTAGCAGAGCACAAGAACTGACACCTACAGGTTCATAGTTCATAGACAAAAAAGGGAGCTGGTCTCTTCACATTGTTGCATGGAGAACAGGACTGGAGGCAGCAGGACCGAGCTGCTTCAGGGGAAACTCCATCTGGACATACGGGGAAGCTGCGCACTAGGAGGAGAATTACACAGAGAAGTTGTGTAGTTCCCTTAGCTGGAAATACCTCAGCCTCAGCTTAACAGGGCACTGAATAACCTAATCCAAGGCCCTGCTTTCAGCAAAAGGTTGAACCGGACAATCTCAAGAGGTCCCTTCCGACCTAGATGTTTCTGTGATTCACATACCGTAATCCTGAGCTGCATCACACCCGGTGGGACTGGGAAACGGGATTTCTATTCCTGGCTCTGCAGCAGAGTTACCTCCAGAGACGTGTGTCATGCAACTTCTCCCTGTCTTTCTAAAGAGGGACACCACTGCAAAGTCCATCTCCCACAGCACTAACAGACTAAGTTAAAAATTATAAAGCAATTGGGAATACTTATTTTAATGAAACCATGTGAAAGCACATGCACCTTTGCTACCAAAAACCCCACGTGCCAGAGCAGCTCAGTTCTCACAGCCTGCCTGGCAGTAACCATTTGTAATGCAGCTAGACACTACCAATGCCAGTGTGACAGAGGGACTCAGTTGCTTGTAATTTTTCCAGCAGCCAAAAGCAAGCAAGAACGCAGCTCCACTGCTTAGGATGAAGGCTGGTTTTGCTTATCCCGTTCTGCAGCTCTAGTACACATGGCTCTTCCACCAAATGCTGTAACAGTGTGAAGCATGACACAAGTAGTTGACTTTCTAGGTGAGATGTTGAGCACTATTTAAGGGGGGGCGGTTCGTGTGATGTGTGCAGTACGGAGCAGCGGAGAACACTCATGAAGGAAGACATATATAATATCTGGTCCCTAGATCATAAGCTTGGCTGTTTTTTGCAATGAAAATACAAGGTATGACAAAGGAAATACGCAAATTTTCTCACTAAGACAACTGGAAGACAGTAATTCTACATAAACCAATGAAACAAACCACCCAGGAAGACAATATTATTTCAAGCAAGCCCTCCACTTTGAACTGTCTACATAGCAATAAGGGGATCTTTGTCACAATAAAGGAACATGAGTTCAGAATACAGGCAGAGAAGACACCATCACTCATCAGCTGGAACAACAGGTTCTGCCTGTGGCATGAATCCATCCACACCTCTTCAGTCTTCAGCAGCCATTAGGGAAAATCTTATTAAAAAGAAAGAACTGAACAATACGTATTTCATCCCAAACTAAAACATATAGTTAAATGTTCCAAAACTAGGCAATCTTGACAACACAGATAGGTGCTAATCACAAGGGGAACCTCAAGCAGATAAACAAAGGCCCTCATTTCTCAGTAACACCAAACATGGTATGGATGCGTTTGTCTTTTTGTTTAATTACAACTTAATGAACACATAGTAAAATCTCAGCAAGACTTAAGCATTTTTCCTTTCTAAGATTCACTGTTATAAAACAAACACCGAAAGGCTGACATCTGATACGCACATAACATCTTCTACTTAACTTCAAACGAAAGAAGTACTTATTTAAAACACAACCTAAACCAGGGCATTATTAATACTCTAAAATGTTTTTAATTTTCTCATTTCACTTTTAGCAACAGATCTTTTATTTCCAAACAAAGCACTATATTTACAGGAGAGATTTTTAAAACACATTTAAAAACCAAAGTAATGGAACAATTACACTTTCATAAATCACATATTATGCAAGTGCACATTTTTTTTGCATGTTTGTTTTTTCAAGCACTTTTAACAACAGAAAATGTTGAAAAAACCACTTCAAACAACTTGCACAGTACTCTCCTTGAATACACCTCAACAGCTTTTCAATGTTATAGAATGATTTGGTGCCATCTGACTTACTGTGTAAATGTATACTACTATGCTGTCAGCCAGCTCATGGTGAGATTATCTGAGGGTGCAGTAACAATTCAAAGCTGTAGTGAAAAAATGGCGTTTGGAAACCAGCAAAACAAATCTAAAACCTGAATCCCTCTTCACTGGTCTGAAGAGTTGGACAAAAAATGTCTGTAAAGTTGTTAATTTAATGTTGAGAGACCTAGCTCAGTATTTTCCTTGCATTACTTAAACAAATAAAACCCACACAATTAAAAGCAGCCAGAGTTTCAAGTCAGTGAACCATTTCTAGAGCCCTGAATGGGGTGCATGGGCACACCGCCAATGAACAAATGGAAAAACTTAAAAGCAACATGCTTTTCCTTTCTCTCTCTTTCAGCTGTCAGAGACTTTGCTCTTCTTTTTACCAGCAGTCAATACAGTGATTTCAGACTAGAGCTTTTTTCCTTTTTTCAACTTGACAGTGCCATTTCTATTTTTTTTAATAGACACCCCATTATTTCGTTGTATTTTACCCTATAACATAAAGTCTCACACGTCTCTGTCACAAGCAACAGCTTGGTCCAAAATGCTGACAATTTCCTAAGAGTATTAGCAACTACAAAAAAATAAGTGGAAAAATCCATGATCACAAGTTCTTGGAAAGCATTTCCTACTATGAAACAAAAATCAAAACATAACAAATACAAACTGTATCAGCAAGATGGTCCCTAAGAAATGTTCCATTTCCTGGGCAGTATCAGGGGCTCTACAAAAGAAAGCTCTCACCGGGCTCTACAGAAGAAAGGAAGTTTGGAATTAAGGCTCATTACAGAGGCCCGATCGCCTCCGATACGTGTGCATCACTTTTATTAATGTGTGGGGAGGGAAGGGAGAACAGGGTCTCAGTATGTGCCTCCACACAACAACTCTGCTGTGAACAACTGCTGTCACAGACATTAAATTCTTTAGGGGGGTGAGGGGAAGTTATTTGGTGGCATTCTGCTTAGATCGCTTGTTTTCTGTATCTCTCATTTCTGCCCCTTTTTATCTAGTGATTGATTGATTGCTCAGTACAATGACCAGATGCCACCAGTATGCTGGGTTTCCCAAAGTACGAAAACAGTTTTCCCTCCAAAAATATCTACAATTAAATCCAGACATGAAGGAAATCATATCCTGAAGCCAACTGCACTAAAGATTGTAAGAAATTATCTCCAAAACAACCTCGTACAGTTCTGCCAAAAGCCAGCAATCTTTGAGTAAAGTCAGAATACAGAGTAAGAGGACTCAGAAATAAAACAATTTACACTGGTTCTACACTAGTGCTCTTACCTCTGTTAGGTCAAAATCAGAATTAAACTGTTGTACATGGCAAATGTTAGGGGAAGCACTGCAAAATAAGATCAGTTGCGTGACGCTTAAGTCCTGCTGCAAGGACTTCTGCTGTCCACGAGGTTTGTGAAGATCATGTATTTTTTTCAGGCAGAATGTTAAAATAAACAAAAAATTCACTACACTGAACAACAGCCCCTCTGAGAGCAACGCGTAGCTCTGCTGCACTAACACAGAATTTGAAGGCCAGGCACCCACAAGACAACTCGCCATTGCTCCGGCTGACCTCAAGGGCTTTTTCCTGCTCCTAGAGGCTTATCTTGCACCAAATCTGTCACTTCTTGGGCCTCCCCATAAGCCAATTTAACTCCCTAATCTGACAGGAAACAAACTCCGCTTAAAAAGGGGGGGGAAGGATAAGAGGAAGAGGAAACAGGGATAGATTTTTGTTTTTCCAGGGAGCTAAATCTGTTCACAGAAAGGTTCAATGAGCTCCAGGGCACACGCAGTGGAAATGGCAACCTCTGTGATCAGAATGTGTTCCTTAACATTTTACGTAAAAAATATACAGTATTACAAATACATTTTTTAAAGCTTAATATAATACAAATTAACTTTAAATATAAAGCTATAAACCACTCTATTGCGCAAAGACTTGCACTCCAGCTGTTAGGCAATGAAGAGCCATATACACTACAAGTATACAACATTTATAGATGGGATGAGCCATTGCAAGTAACTTCACAGTAGGAAAAGACCTGGTATGTAGGCAGTCACTGCAACACAGCTGGTACACTGCAATTTCACATCCTTATTTAGCTGGAATTTGTTTCTGTCTTGAATTTCCACCTCGACCATAGCCATGTTCATAACCTTGCTCCCATTCATCATCCTGTCGCTGTCCCCACACTGTTACTCTTCTTACTGAGAAGTGTGCAAAGGTATTTATTTAGCATTTGAACAAAAGGCTCTAATTCAAAACCCCCCTCCCTATACAACAGAAGAATTTCTTCATGCTCAGTTTATTTATATGTCTAAAGAAACTTTTACTAACTGCTTTAACTCTTAAGAACTTTAAGTAAATTCTAACTCATCGGAATACTTTCAGTTCTTGTTCCACCAAAACTTCCAAGAAGTGACTTCCTTTCATAAACTACTCCTCCTTCCTCTCTCATTACCTCTTCTCTACCAATATCCCTCTCGGGAGTAGGTTCTCTGCTGGAAGGATTGGGTAATTTCTCACAATTCTCATTCTCCTTTACTTGGGATTCAACTTGAACCTTTTCTCCATTTAAGCCTCCAGCTCACTTATGTTCACTAACCACTTCTCCTAATTTAACAAATATGCCCCTTAAAAAAATTGTTAATGACTTTTTATCATTCCATTTAACTTAAACCAAACTAACCCAGTTCATGTTTTGCCTTCATTTTTGAACAATCCGGTTTTCTATAAGGTCAGCAATTCCTTCCAAGTCCAAAATAACACAACTTCTATTCTGAATTACTCTTTCGGTAAGAAAACTATTGACTGCCATGTACAGAAATATCACATCATTATAATATCATTTGTGCTTAAATACAGATCTGGCCTACTACATAGCCTATCTAATGTTACTATTCCTACTAGTATTCCTCTCTCATAATACTGTTACTACACTGCCTGTATATAAATCCTAAGCTAAAGGTCTACAACAGCTTTTTCGGAATTCTTTCCCAAAGTGGTTTTGACCAAACAGATTCTATTGTGTCCACGCTACTGTTTGTTTCTTTATGTGGTGCCACTTCATTCACGACACACCTTGCTAATTTTCTGCATCATTTTCAGTATTTGTGTTCAGGCCATGAATGCTATGTGACCGTGTTTCCGCTCCCTCTGTATCTGGTTACACGTTCAGCACCAGCTGTTCTAGTTTTGTATACTAATGAAAAGAGCCTGGATAATAAACATCTCGGTTGCTTCTCCCTGACATCACCCTCTTCTCGCTATAGTAAGTGTATTTTTTTGTTAGTGTACCACCCACACAACTAGTCTTCTCCTACTAGTTTTCGCCCTTCCTTTGCTCCTTTGTGTAGACCATTTGTGCTACTGCACATGCAATTCTCATTTACACAATTTTCCTTCTTCTGTGCTTTAATACCAGGCGTGAAAATTAAGCTGCCCTCTTCTCCCATTTCTTAGTTTAAGTACTCTCTCATCAGTCACGCCAGGCACGAGACACAGTTTTAGGACTCAGTTCAGTCAATTCGAAGAGTTGGTTCCTCTTCCCCCACCTCAGTCTCACATTGACTCAGGAGAACTGTTTACCTCTTCTTGGTAATGCCAGGTCTTCTGCTATGTTTCTGCTGCCTGAACCAGTTCTATGAAGAATCAGAAAAACACCAGCCCACCTCAAACGAAGCCACGCAAGTGTGCAGCCATGGCACATAAGGCTGTCCTTGTTCAGCACCTCACCAACTTACCATGTACACTGGCTCAGTGATCTTCTGAAACCACGCTGTTAATCCCGGACAGTTTATAACACCCACTGAGAAGCATCATCTTCTCTTGACAGCCTCCTGACGGTCCACCACCTCCAACCCCCTGCTCACAAGTGCTCCCTCGCTACTGGCTGACCACCCCACCTCTGGGAGCCCCACAGATCCCCCCAGGATGTAGGCCCTTCCCTGCCTTCCATCTCCACTGGGCTATTCCACCCTCAGGTGGGCACCCTCACTTCATGCAGCTGAAACCACCCCATTCTCTGGTACAAACACTCTTATCTGCTGTAAGGCAGTCCTGCAGAAACCCAAAGGCTCTTTCTACAAAACTGGAAACAAACAGACCTGACCTTTTACACAATCATTACATAGGGAAGATTATTCTCTATTTTCACTGGGAGGAGGCACCTTTTTTTTTCCTTTTTCCTTCTTTCATGAGTCAAGGGCCTGAGGTGCAGATGAACAGGCTCTCCAAGGCACCCTGACATTCAATTCATCTTACTGAAGTGTCAAATGCAAAACTTCCCAACAGGGGAGAAAACCAGCATGGCCATGCTGTGGGCATGGTGTATCTCCTCCACCGAAAAATTCATGACAATGGTGAGCTTCGTACTTTCGTAGTGTCCAGCCAGGTGGAGCATTTTTCGAGCCCCCTTTCTGTTAAAAGCCCAGATCTCCCAGGCAGAGGTCAAAACAAGCCGTTATTGCGGCTCTTCTTCTATTACCTGGAAAAAGCTGCCAGAGAGTCCTAGACCTGCTCCCTCCCCACCTTCTGGCAAAGAAAAAAAAAACAAAAACAAAACCAAAAAGTGTGAGCCACCAGATATCCATGAACGCCACCGAGTCTGGTTCTCTCATTTCTTCCACGAGGGTATCAATGTACTGAAACACACACGATGAATACAGCTGAGCTCTCTCCTGACTGGTATCTCTGCCGTAAGTTTAATGGTGAGGACAGAACACAGTATGGCCACGACTGACTCATTTTGAGAAAACACACTGAGTATACTGGAACGCAGTTCTCCCGTAACAAATCTAAACATCAGCCGATCTCAATGTAGATCATCTCATAAACACAGGTGGAAGAGCAAGAGCACAGGAAGGCCCAACGTACAACCCACACAGTTGCTGCATTTTTCAAGTACTGAAAATGTACTCCGGTAGAAAGCACAGACTCAATGGTTGGCGTTATTTCACCTAAAACTAAACCACAATTTCCTCCAGATTTACTGCACGTTTCTGGTGTCGTTAACCACATTTTCAGAAACAACTGCAGCACCTCTATTTTCCACGCGCTCACCCTACGATGTCTATAAGCTTCGTTGCTGCGCTTCTCTATACACCTCTACACATGGGAATGACAATCCCTTACGCCGGGAGATGTTTTAGTGATACAAATCTTTCCCATCCACCTCCCTCACCACCTCCTACCGTCCCAAGAGGCTGCATATGAATAAAAAGAAATTAGGCCTGGATTGTGCTCTGTAGGATCTTTCTCTGCACATGGCCCTTTCCCTTCCCCTGCATAAAAGCGGCCTGAGAGAGAGTACTGTTTTCTTACAGCAGACGCTTAACATCCATCTCCGGGAAGCTGTCCTTAACCATTAAATTTGACACCGCTAGCAAAAAATAGTACCAGGAAAATACTGGGAGAGCGATTCATGCACCTTTTGCCATCCCAGCTTTCCATGAGAAAATCGAGTGGTTCACGTCTTGCCAGCAGAGAGGAACGGCTAACACTGTGAGCAACGGCAGAAGCCACAGGCTGACACTGAAGAAAGGCATTTCGTATAAATGATTCAGCAAGTCAGCGGTACAGAGGGAGTCCTGAACCTCTGAAGACAGTTCAGCTCACCCTATTCTCATGGCAAAATACACCCCAATTACACTGACCTGCCTCTTTCTTCCTGAAGCGTGGCGTAACAGGCAGCTACCAACAACTCTGCAGACCAACAGCGGAACAGCACGTTTGGGAGAGGGTAGCTGGGCTATGTTGGTAGATACAGGCTAACACATACCCAGGACAGAAACGATCTTGCTTGTGAGCAGTAAATTGAGGTTAGGACTGTGGGGTGGGAAGGATGGAGGTAAGGGAGGGGATGGTGGTTGGACTGTGCTGAAACTCAGCAAATTGACTTTCTCAAGGTGACAGGGTGGTGGAAGGGCTGGGACATGCCAAAAGACCAGGCAGGGGTGGCAGCCTACAAGGAACAGGCTGGGGCAATGGCCTCAACAAGGGTTTACAGCCCAGTCCTGACTTGGACTGTGCTGGCAGTCCTCCCCTGACACTATCTCCTCCTCTTTCTCCTTCTCCTCTGGTCCCAGCTACCTAGAGGCTAGAGCCCAAAGAACTGTCCTCACACCACCACCACCTCTCCCAGGCTCTGGGCTGAGAAACGGAGCCCACCAGCCCAGCACAGTGCCAGAACTGCAACCTCATGGGTCCCCGCCTCAGAAACCCGAGATCCCTGCTGTGGAGGATGCTTTCTGAAAACTACCGTAAGCTGCATTAGTGCAAAGCCCTTCCATGCTTCAATGACCTCTTCTAATTCTTCAGAGAGAAGAAAGCTGTCTGCTTGAAAGCTACTGTGAGCCAGGGAGTGAGGGAGTAAGTGAGCACATATGATATTTTAGCCAACTGGGAGTAACTATGCCCTAAGCAATCCCAAGATAAAAATCCATTATCTTGTAAACAGGAACCTCTCTCAAACTATTCTCAAAGCTTCTGGGCAAATATTGTTTTTACTTTTATGGTACAGGTGTCCTTGGTTCTCACCGAGGACTCGCATTGCACTGTGTAAGGTCCTGCACAAATGATCCAAGGAGGCATGGTCTATCAACGGGCAACACACCAACGCTGCTACATTATTTGGAAGTCAAAACCTACATTTACTATTTATTTTTTAATTCAATTTATTTAAAATTCCAATATGTGAAACACATACTCGTTAGAATATTTGTTTACTAAAATCAAACTCACCATGCACACAAAAATAAGACAAGAACATCTGACGAAATTGGTGGGATTCAAATGTCATCTCTCATAAAGCCAAGAAGTGATAAATAGGCTGAAATTTTTATTGCGGCTGGTTTATTTTTAAGTTGTAGCTATTGTCACAACATTATGTAAACTGTAAAACCAAAACACTTTTTCCTTTACTATAAAGGCAAAATTACACAGCAACATTTATACTGTATTAATAGTTCCTGACTTACGAGTCAAGTTCTCTAGTATTTCTATGCTTTTTTATTATGGTTAATCTTCCTTAGCTATTTTGTACAGCAGATTATACATTTACTAATTTTTCCATTTTTTTAATCTAGTACTAGATAATCTAGTATCCCATCAGTTCAACCAAGTTAAAGCTATAGCCAGCTACATCTTAATTAGATACAAATTTATCAGAATTACAATATTCAGATATTTGAACAAAAGAACACTCTTGTCTTGGAGGACGAATGCGCACAAGGCTACTTTATACTTCAAACCCTTATCACTTTTTTTTTTTTTTGAGGGAAGGGAGTGGCAGATCATCCAAATACATGAAGTACTGGACAGCAGTGAAACGAGTGATACATGTCTAACACTATCTGGACATAACAGGAAATTAGTGGGTAACTTAAAATTAAATTGTTTTTTAGAAATACACAGCAGTAGAAGGAGATAGGGTTAATGATTCAAAAAGTAACCTGAACTTAGCAGCACTATTAAATTCTTATTTGGGAGAGTATTTAAACTGCAACTTTACTGTGAATTAGTTCTCTCAGAGCTACATATTAAAAGCTGACAGAAACGGTTGGTTCAGAGCCACTTCTGTTATCAAAGCAAAAGCTATATTCTTTTACAAAGGACACGTCTTGTGTTTCAATGAAACACCTCTCAATTTACAGCAATACAAATGAGAAAACAGCATTTAAGGCAAAACCCTTATAAAGTAAAAGAGAAGCCAGATAAAAGTGATTTTTATGGAAGAGGAGAAACGATTTTAACTATAAAAGATAAATTACTTGAATTTATTAGCATACGTACTGGGGAAATACTCAGAAATGCTTGAAAAACTTTACTTTTAAAATAGGATCTTATTACTATAGTTATATTTATTGAGAAAGTAATTGTGAAACTGGAATATCACACATAAAACCACATGAATCAAAAGACAGTAACATTGGCTTCTGCTCAGATTACATAACGCAAGACTACTTAAATATTACTTAAGAATCCAATATTGAATCTGTCATTTTTATATCCTTATTTTAGCACGCTCTGCCAAAGAATGTAAATGTTTCCCGAGGCCTCCTGAAAGAGGGTCAGACCAGCTGCAGCAGGAAGACAGAAAGGGGTTCCTTAAGGACAACTCCTTCCTCTTAGAATCTGCTGACACAGCTCACATCAACTCTCATGCAGGAGAGCAGACCCAGAAGTACGAGCCTGTTAATTCTGAACTTGTTTGCTTTTGGGGGTTGGCTACACCTCAGACATGCCAGACACATCTCATTATGAAACACAGGAGGCAGGTGACTAGTTCTGACACAGCTGTAAGGCAAATATTCCACGGGAGAGATCCTTCCAAACACGCATTTATGGTTTAGCTGCATCACCTGGTAACATCCTTTCAATATCATGATTTGAGCTATAGACCCTGTCCTTCTGTCACTAGTAAAAGCACATTGCTTCGCAGGGCACCGGTGGCATACGTGGCACGCTCAGCTTTCCTGGCAGGGGTACACATCCTGGCTGACAAAGGGAGCACAAACAACGAGTGAGTATCCTCTCTTCCAAATACCCCTTCCAGGCCAAGGTACCGCAAGACCAGGGACAGTGGCTTTGCAGTAGTTATGTTTTTTAACTTCTGAGAAGTTTATTTCTATTGTACCCATCTGTAATAACACTAAAACAGTCCTCTACGTAATGACTTTATTCCTCTCAGTTCTGGCTGAAGATTTTTCCTCCTCATAACATTACACTTCACATGGGAGAAAAAACAGAACTGTATAAAAATTGAAGCCTTTTCACTACAACATATTTATGTTTCTACCCAGTCTTTTTGCTGCATTAATGCAACAGTCTGGTCTCACAGACTGCCTAACATCAGTGAAAGCTGCCAACCCTACCCTCCCCACAGAAACAGCTCGGTACCCCCAAAAAACTGAAACCCATGATAAACAAAGTACAGCCTGAAATCTGTACCATCTATATTACTCTTTTACAGGTCCAATAAAAGTTGCCTGCTCCCTGAGCTGTTTGCTTTTAACATCAGAAGTAAACAAACTCCAGGCTCCGTTTTTATTGGACTGTTTGAAAGAGAAAGCTCCAAAAGCTAAAATCAGAGGTACACTGCATAGTAACTATGATGCAACAAACACAGCTGAGTTCTGGGAAACAATAAATTCTGAGTATTATTTCTTTATTTAGACTCCTTTCCGTGACATATCTTATGACCACAGTCACACCAACATTTATTTTCTGGCTACTATGTAAGATGCAGCCATTGGTAGCTGAAAGCTACGACACATTATGTTGGGGAGGCAGCAGGTGATCATAAAACCAAGCAAGTACAAACTAAAGTGAGAGCAATGAAAAGGGGCTAGTCTTGCAGCCGTATGTGCAACTCCAGCTTCAGTATTTTCTAAGATTTTTCCTCCTTGACTGTACAAACTCAGTTTTCACACACATCACAGTTTATATATGTGTATGTGCACGTGCAAATGCATGTGTAATTTAAAGCCAACTCCATAACCTAGCTTGATCAAATAGATAAATCAAACAGAGGCCCAGTTAAACACTAGGCCACACAAGGTGCCCATTACAAAGTATAATAAAAGGTTAGCTAGAAAGCTCTCGCTGGCAGAAAAAATTACTCGCTGGTAACCTGAGTTCTGCAAATGCCTCTTGTACATATTATGCTGCAGGGGAACCGGTATGTTGCAGTATTTAATCACACAGGCTTTTTTTAATCCAGGCAGTATCGACACTGGATGCATGTGCCCAGCAGTTCTCGCACCAGCTGCTTCCACGCAGATATCCCACTGGGAGAGAAAGCGAGCAGAATAGGGAGAAACAGCGCAGCAGAAGGAAGGCTACCAAACAACTGCTCAAGCTCTAGTTAAATGAAGTCTAATGATCACCAGCAGATTCACCTGAGCATGGGTCAACATCCATTTGTGCAGTCTTCATCTCTCAGTTATAGTTACAAACAGCTGCGGAGATTCAGTGAAGTTGCAGATGCAGTGAAGCAAACTTACCAGGAAAAGCTGAAAAAACATCTATGTGTGGGAATGACTCAGCTTTTGTTAAGTGTGATTTTGGAATATGGTAGATGAAATTGTTATGTGAAATTACTTGAAAAGCTTGCGTAGGACCACGGTGAATCCTCAAGGAAGATTTGTTACTACTGTCCTCTGCAATCCCCAAAATACCACACCACTTCCCAAAAACACAGTAGCAGCAAGCAGACTGTCATCAACGCAAGAGGCAGTCCCACCTGAAAGGCTGTTCATGTTCCACCCTAATTAGAACTCTGAAAGTACTGTAACACAGAATTAGAGAAGAGTTAAGTACCAGTGGTGACAACACAGAGCAGACACTGTGCTCTACTTCCAAGAGGCTTGGATAGGTGGAGAACATGCTCAATTTTTAAACGGAGTCAGATTTTGCTCACTCCGTCAAGAACTATCTCCACCTTCAGTGGAGACTTAAAACTGCTACAGATAAGAAAGAGGACAAGCAGGATCTACCAGTTGTCAGGAGTCATCCAGGCTCCATACAATGACAGAGAAGAAATACAGATTTGGACTGCACATCCCCCTCCTGCCATGAGAGAGGAGACCTGAGAGCCCTGGGGTTGTCCAGGGGGTGCACAGGGATGAGCTGGGGACCAGACCCGCCTGGCTCGGCCAGATGGGAAGGTGAACAATGGAGAGTCTCGTTTTCTTTTATAAAACACATGTAAGATTAAAGGCATAAACAGATGAGCAGATAAGAATTTCACTGACTGAAGGACAAAGAAGGTATTGACACCCAAGCAAGGCTAAGACCTCCTCTGGGAAAAAAGTTCCAGCAATTTTGGGTAATGCAATAAATACATCTCTAATTAGACAGGGACAGTCTAAGAAAATGTTCTGTGGTAGAGCTCTTGCATTTCTGTTCACTATGCTGACAAATTTAATCTGATAAATCTGCTTGTTTGGTATTCTCAAGGTTCAGAAAATACACTACCAATGGCTATATCCACAAGGAAGTAGTGCACTAATTCCAGAAGTTGACCACCACCTTACGTAGGAGGGAGAAGATGACAAAGCATCTGTGCCACCTTTCAGTATCAGAGAAAACAATCATTATCCAAGGGTGGATATGAGGCTGCATAAACTCCTGCATGAAGACTTGGCAGGGTATGCAGCAACGTACCCAGCAGGACCGCGACACCACCACAACCGGTCAGCAGACTGGACACCAAGAGCTGGCAGCATACTCGGAGCGCACTCCCACACCCCACGGAAAAACCCACACAGGACAGTGACAACAGATGAACAACCATCTCTTCCAAGATACAGATAAGTAATGTAGTCTGCAGGACCATGCAGAAGTGGTAAACACTCTGCTCATGAGCAAAATATGCTAATGGACAGAGACATAAGGGGAAAAAAAAAAACCAGCACAAACTGAGGAGCTTTTCCTACATCTGCTCAGATGAACAGGTCACCCCGGAGATTTTCTTACTTCTGGTCAGGTGAACAGATGTGCAGGTGAACAGATGTGAATCATTTTGAGGCCAATCCCACATACTTCTACCTCTCTTTCCTAAACACATACCCCTTCAATTCAACGGATCTTAAGGACAGATTAGTAAAACAGCTTTTTTTCTTCATAGCTACACAGTACTTCTGCACCTCCCAGACCACTTCGATGTGACCACGATGTCATATGAATAGTTATTTTAAGAATGCAAGGAAAGCATAAGATTATGTTCATGATTAGCTGACACCTGTGAAGTCTTTGCAGTTCATATACCACGTGGGATATCTTACAGCTGGCTTTGTTCTGTGGATACAGGAATACTCCTCAGAGTAATCAGGTGCCTAAATGTCTGTTATGTAGACAGGTAAGATATATTTGAGATAAGAAATTCCAAAAAAAAGTTAACAAGAAAACAGAAAGTCAAGACTACACAAAATTAAAGTCAGACTGCTTGGTTTTGTAAAGTTAACACAAATTAGCTTGATTAATCACCCTCAGTGTTTCCAGAGAATTAAGCCCCTGAGGGAGGGGACAGCTTCTGGCAGAGTTAGGATATTTAAATGCACGGAAAAGAGACACCATAAAAACAGCTACAAAGCTGGGAGATGCATGATTCTGCACAGACCTGTCTTCCCTTCTGTAACCATCTAAAACTAGGAAGAAGGTCCTGCACATGGGTCCAGGCAATCCCAAAGTACAGGCTGGGCAGAGTGGCTCGAGAGCAGCCCTGAGGAGAAGGACTTGAGGGTACTGGTGGATGAGAAGCTCAGTATGAGCTGGCAATGTGCACTTGCAGCCCAGAAAGCCAACTGTATCTTGAGCTGCATCAAGAGAAGCATGGCCAGCAGGTCGAGGGAGGTGATTCTGCCCCTTTACTCCGCTCTTGTGAGAGCCCACGAGGAATCCTGTGTCCAGCTCTGGGACCCCCAACATAAGGAGGACATGGATGTGTTGGAGCAGGTCCAGAGGAAGGCCCCAAAGATGATCAGAGGGCTGGAGCACCTCGGCTACGAGAACAGGCTGAGGGAGTTGGGGCTGTTCAGCCTGGAGAAGAGAAGGCTCTGGGATGACCTTATAGCAGCCTTCCAGTACCTGAAGGGGGCTTACAGGAAGGATGGAGAGTGGCTTTTCACAAGGGTGTGTAGTGATAAGACAAGGGGGAATGGCTGTAAACTAAAAGAGGGCAGATTTAGATTAGATATTAGGAAGAAATTCTTCACCATGAGGATGGTGAAACACTGGAACAGGTTGCCCAGAGAAGCTGTGGCTGCCCCCTCCCTGGAAGTGTTCAAGGCCAGGTTTGATGGGGTTCTGAGCAGCCTGGTCTAGTGGAAGATGACCCTGCTCATGGCAGGGGAGTTGGAACTAGATGATCTTTAAGGTCCCTTCCAACCCTTACCATTCTATGATTCTATGCAAGCATTAGTCTTGTATCAGTAAAATGTTTGTATTTTCAGTTCAGCTCTTGATTTAGAAGAGTTAAAGTATAAACCACCAAACAGATACCACAGCACACCTTAAGACCTGTTTGGTTTTTTTCTCAAATGACAGAACCTAAAGCAAATGAAAATTTTTTTTAGAAAGTAAAAATGGGGATTAACTGCTGTCCCATGGATGCAGCTTTTAAAAACTAACAACCCCTCTGTCTTCCAAAGGGCACAGAAGGAAAATGGGCATCTAAAAACTTTTCTTTCTCAAAGAAAACATATACTCTGAATGTACTCGAAGACACCTAAGCCACAGATATCTCTTCTGGGAAATAACATGCTTATCCAATCCATTTTTCATTGCCTGGTATGATACAGAATAACAGCCAATCACATATAAAATCAAAACCAGTAGCAAAGTCATTTGTTGTCTGGTGGAAGGGACACAGAACCAACTACAGATGATCAGCCAAGTAAACACACATAGCCAGGGCAGTGACGGAAAGCTCTCCAGCAGCACTCCACAGGAGAACAAACCAGCAAGCAACAGCTTGGACAAATGCTAGGATTCAGGATAAAGGAACACGGATATTCTGCTTGGAAATTAAAAACAAACACTGAAGAGTCAGAAAGGCCCACCTCAATGGAAAGGGCAGGGTCACTGTTCAGGAACTAGAAAGATGGACTGACCAAAAGGGACTCCAGCACAGCCATCTGGAGAAACCAGGCATTGCTTAACCCAGGAAATTACACAGCATAGCACTTCACTCACACACTCTCTGGCTTATGGATTTTTAAGATCCTTTTCTCTCTATTGCTTTTTCTTCTATAAAAACTACACTTCTGTTTGAAGGTCATTGCTGGTCACCAATTACCACATCACCCAGTTGCACTTGCTGGGACTGACACGAAGCACGAGCATCGCAGGATCCTTGCGCAAGAGACGGGACAACTCGAGGCCAGGAGGCAGACGGGTCAAGGCTCCAGCCCTGGAGAGGCCAGCCCGCGCCAGCAAGGCATCTCGCCTCAGTGCTCACAACATGTGACGCTTCCATTTTGGGAGCAAAAATCTTGCTAGGAGGACAGAGTTTTGAGTATTGTTAGAAGTTTCTGTGTATACAGAGCCTAGAACTTGCTTGCTGGAGGTCTGGATTGCTTACACTGCACATGTCACTAGTTTATTTCAACACACAGAGGCCCCCTCCTTGCACTGGTCCCTTTGGTTTTCTGTCATCCTGTCCCCCCCTCCAAGAGTAAGACATTAAGGCAGAAACATTGGTTTTATCTATACAAATATTCAGACAAGGCTTGGTCTCAATTACAGTTGCTGATGTTCGAACAACCGTAGGTGTCCAAGCCCTTGATTTCATAGGAACAGCTCATTTTTTCACTGGTCAAAATGTTTCCCGCTTCAAACCAGGGCAGAACTCAGACGAACCAACGGGAGCATCTCTCATCAAGTTTAAACTATCACTACTAGGTAAGATGGCCATCAATGGATGTTTTTCTGAAATATGAACATCTCTCACCCCCTATGATGCATTACTAATGACCTGTTATATAAAAAGCCCACACTTGTTACATCTGGTTTGTGTTCCTTTTTCTACGTTAAATAGTAACACTGCATCGTTTCTGACAGTCTTGAAAACCTTCTGACTCACTCATACGCTATCTAAACATCAGGAATATTTTTAGCTTCCTTAACACGCTTCAACTTCAGGGCTTAACTGCATTTTCCAATAAAGAAATGGTAATATGCTTAATAATGTGCTTAGATTTCTGACATATACTAATTCTGTTTTATGCTGTAGCAACCTGTACTCACAATTGCATGCAATATTTTGGTTTTGTCCAAACCTTTTAGAATGATAGAATGGTTTGGGTTGGAAGGGACCTTAAAGATCACCTGGTTCCAACCCTCCTGCCGTGAGCAGGGACATCTTCCATAAGACCAGGCTGCTCAGAGCTCCATCAAACCTGGCCTTGAACACTTCCAGGGAGGGGGCAGCCACAGCTTCTATGGGCAGCCTGTTCCAGTGTTTCACCATCCTCATGGTGAAGAATTTCTTCCTAATACCTAATCTAAATCTGCCCTCTTTTAGTTTACAGCTATTCCCCCTTGTCCTATCACTACACACCCTTATGAAAAGTCCCTCTCCATCCTTCCTGTAAGCCTCCTTCAGGTACTGGAAGGCTGCTATAAGGTCATCCCAGAGCCTTCTCTTCTCCAGGCTGAACAGCCCCAACTCCCTCAGCCTGTCGTCGTAGGAGAGGTGCTCCAGCCCTCTGATCATCTTTGTGGCCCTCCTCTGGACCTGCTCCAATACATCAATGTCCTCCTTATGTTAGGGGCTCCAGAGCTGGACACAGGACTCCAGGTGGGCTCTCACGAGAGCGGAGTAAAGGGGCAGAAATTTTTCTGCTCCATTCCACTTAATATAAGAAGCTATCCAGGCAATTTTTTCTGCCAAATATAACATTTTAGTTCTTAAAAACAAACCAAATCAACCAACCAACCAAACCAAAATATTGCAAATGAACTGTCTCTAAAACAAAAATACCTGGCTCTCTAAAAAGCAGCGTGAATCTACAATATCTTACTAAATTCCTAAGAATACGCGTGGACAAAGACAGGGATAGGGGGATATCTCTATGTAGATACACACAGAATGTCCTATTTTCAGAAATTGAGTATTTCTGGACAAAATGTTCGAATTACTCATATAAACTCGTTAACGTCATTTTTAATTTAAATGATGGCCTTTCCAGGAGAAGGGAGCAGCTCTTTTCTGCTTTCCCAGCTGCAGAAGCAGATTCCTTTCTCCACGCCGTGTACCTGGTTTGGCACTCATCTGAGTCATCACCAGTTTAGTTAGCAATGCCAGCACAAAATTATTTCTACAAAAAAAAAGGTGGGGTTTTTTTGGGGGGGTTGTTTGTTCTCTTTTTAAAACAGGTTTAGCTTGCTGAACTGACTCATGCTGGAGTCTGGGCCAGTGCAGAAAGAGTGAAGCAGGTAAAATTGCTCCTTCCAGTGCAGGTAACCTAAATGGCCTAAACTGTGAGTCAAATCAGACCCTGAGAGTACCTGCCACCTAAACCTTTAAAATATAAATGAAGTTGAGTAAATAATAGTAATTTCAAAATACTTTTCTTTGTGGCAAGTCTCATTAAAGTAGTCACACGCTATGGTCAGAACTCAGAGGAACACAGGTGAACTCTTCATGGAAAATTTGGAATTTGTGACAAAGCCTCTCTAACAATAACTACAAAGACCAGTACAGACCTCTACACAAAAAAGAAAAAATTTTCAAAGTGAAAAAAATAGTTCACTGGGATGTAAATCTGTTTGTGTTAACATAATATACCAAATCTATACAATTCATATCTGATAAGCTTATTAGCTGATGAGCCAATCAAGACACTAACTTTTTTCAACCCCTTTCTCATATCATCTTAACGCACCCACTGCCTCCAAAATCATGGATTAGTAAATGCTAACATACTGAATTAGAGAAGGCAAATACTGTTGGAGTAAGTCAGGGTAAACAGCTGAGCTTCTCTGTAACTGGGAACTAATATAAAGCAAGAACAAAAAACACTTCTAAGAGATCAAGCTTGCAGAACAATGAACCACAGGGCTTTAAAAATTATCACTGTTCCCCCCCCCCCAAAAAGCAATAAAGTAACAAGAAAAGATATTTCTACCTCAGTATCGGAAGGCAGTCTACAGAACAGCACAGTATTTGGAAAATACATGCAAAGAAACAAAAACTAGCATCCTGGGTAAGTTCCACCTGGACTGTGCATGTGGCTAAAGTTAAGCACATTCTTCATTCATGGTACTATGAAAAAAATTTTCAGCCTCCTGCAAGAATCAGTAACCCTGACAATCAAATACAAACTCACATTTTAGACTGTAACTGTGGGCTCATCTTCACTACTGTTAAATCAATTGTACTTAACTCAATTACGATGAGGTAATTACATTAACATGAGTCAGTGCATCCACACATGGCATTTGCACGTGTGCTTAGTAAATTGCTGTTACCTCCCACATGGCACAAGCACTTCACTCAATCACATCAGACATCACGCAGCTCAGGACGCTTTCACCTGTGGTTCAAGACACTTTCACTTGTGGTTCAAGCGGACACAAAACCACACCGCTGCCAAACGCCTCTATCCCACTTGCACAGGGCAGATCTACTGCAAAGCTGTCCTTAACCAGGTACAAACTAACCCCGTGTGAGTTTTATCTACCCACCGTACGGCCTCTCATCTTTTAAAATTTACTACGTCCTAATCCTTTTGGAAAAGGAACAAAAATACCCATCTGCAATCTGTTATTATTAAACAGAAAGGTGAGGAGAAAATGAATAGTAACAAATAAAAAAAATTCAACAAAACTGTGTGGGCTACAAAAATTTTACCATTACCACAAACATGATTCATGGGCTCCTGACTGCATCTGCTGTCAGCCACACAGGCACCCATTTCAAAGTCTCTCCTGCCTCTCCATCCCTCTGTGTCTCAGGCTACATACATGTTGCTAATTAAACAGCTTGGGCATCATTCCCTGGCTCTGAAGCAAGGTGGCAGAGCATAATTTAACATCCATCTGGCAAAATTCTTTCCTTTTTCCTCTCCATCCCGTTCCCAAAAGACAGGGCAGCTGTGCTCAGACTGCTGACCGGCGTGATGCCACCAGGCATGCATCCTTCTGCCAGATGTGCCAGATGCAGCACCAGTTGCTGTGGGGAGTTGCCGTGGTATCTGTGAGCACAGCTCTGCAGCAGTCCTCTCTCATCTCTGGATCCTGACAGAAATCTCTGCACAACTTTTTAATATAATCAACAAGCAGTTGCCAAGAAACTGAATCCATAGTCGGATGCGTAAAAAGCAGACCCATAGGTACAGAAAAACAGCAAACTAATGCAACATGTATTTTCTCTTAAAAGACTGTTTGAAGTCACTGAACACAGTATTCAGCAGATTGCATAATCAGATACTGTATCTATTTCACCAAACTTTTGAATGCTACCCCTCGCTGTACATGGAGAATCATGACTCACAAACATGGAAATGTCATACCGACTGCAGAGTATGTTCCCTGGTGTTCAGGTATGCGACATGGTTAACAAATACTAGTGTGAAAATCCTATCAAAGGAAAGATGAAAATCAACTAAAGATGGATATGACTTCAGAGATGTAAGGACAAGAGGAATGTGGGTTTCTTGTGTTTGTCTAAAGAAGCACTTTCTAAAACACTTTTAAATAGCTTCATCATCTGTTCAGCTAGCCAGGTATAAGCATACTTTATCACAAAAGCACAAGTATTTTCTGCTTGTATTCCGTAAATGAATACACTGTTCTACAGAACACTGAACCCAGAATATTCATGCCAATACAAGGACTTAAAATATCATTACAAAACACTAACATAAGGTAAACTTCTGAATGAAAACGTATATTTATGCACAGCTCAGAGATGTAATTTCTTAGAAATAAATAAAAAGCATTAATTTGTAAAGACCGATTAATATTTAAATTGTGTCACAGTTTTCAAGGGTTTGTTTTAGGGAAACTTGTTTGAAACAGAAAATCAGAAAGGAAATTATTATATTTGGAGCTTGCTTGCCGTTTTAAACTGAGAGTGCTTTTAACTATTCTTATTTTTTATGAATGGTGATAACAAATCACAACAGAAAAACAGATCTTAACGAAATCTATTTCGGTATTTTTTACAAATAGTCATGCTATCTTTCAATATTAAAAGTCAAACAATCTGTACAAAACCACAAGCTCTGGTTTAAGACTACTACATTACTTTACAGATAAAACAGTAGAAGTTCACCTTTCTTTTGCTGCCTTTGCAGTCTTTTTTCCTGACTTGTGCACTCATGTTTTAATCCAACAGTGGTATTCCCTGATCTTACCAGTGTCCTGCGTGGCTACAAGCTCACACAGTGAGGTCAAGAGAGAGCACAACCAGCAAACTTGTGAAAAAGAAAACAAAATGGAGGAGGGGCACCCGTAGAAGATGAAGGAAAGCCAGCATAAACGTCTACAGCGTATGCTGCATTTTGCTCAGCTCTACTGAAGTGGTGTTTCCCTATCACTACTCGAGAAGTAAAAAAAGGTGTTAAAGAGAAACTCTTCCTTGGTCAACCTCCCCAGATTTCCAGAGGAAATTCTGAAATTATTTATTTACTACAGGTTATATCCTATTTGTACAGAAATCAAGAGTTTATGGCAAAATGCTGACCCACAAATGCTAAGGTGATGGGAGAGAAAATAGTTTATAAAGTTTTGTCTTTGTGAAATCAGAGATTTGTATACTTTTGGTCAGAGACATTTTGTTTCATTTTGTAAAAAAAAGAAAATGCTGTGCTATCCAAATACCTTTAAATGGAAATTGAATTTACATTTTTAGTTGTAAGTTTTTCAAACATTACTTTCACAGCTAATACTGCCTTTAAAAATATTTTCTGATGTGTATCTTCTACTTACATGAAATCTTCCATTTGTTTGCAACATATCCTCCCCCAACCATTGAAAAAAAGATAAATTGCTTACTGTTAATGTCACCATGGTAACTTATTTTAACTACCTGAAATTTGGAAATTAATGACTCGAAGAACAACCTACAAATAAAGATAAATGGTATTTTGTTCACTTAACTCAGTCTTTGCTAGAAAAATGTGCTAAATAATTCAATTTGTTACAATATACCAGTATTGATATCCTCCTTATTCTTATCTGTGTGCCAGGAACAGACACACTTACTTTGGTCAGTCTTCTATTAAGGGAACTGTGTACAGTCAGGATCCACTGAGAACACGTATGTAATATCAATGAACAAGGCGCACAAATTACTGTTTGCAGGGGAAAGTGCCAAATTACTTCAACCAACCATTAATCTACGCAACAAATGAAAGCTACTGAAAAGTGTAATGATTTCCTCACAGTCACACGTTGCAGACGAACCAAATTTTTTAGTGGCATTTGGCAATTTTTGTTTCTAAAATAAATACCTAGATGCATTTACAAGAAAAGCAGCTACAAATTCAGACCATATATAATTTTATATATGAAAGACAACTTTATTGTGTGGATCCTGATCAAATGCTATTAAACACAGAGCTTTGCTACTGGATAGTCTCCACTCATCAGTGGCAATCTATCTGTATCAGAGCAGTATTTCCCAAAATGTCAGACATATTTTCAATTAAAAACAGACACACACAGCAGTTTCTCCCAAACCGCACTGACTCTGCCCAGCATAGACTGTCAGCAGTGCTCCAAAGAGCTGCCAGGATCTCTTGCACTCCTACTCTGCCCATCCTCAGCTGCCCGAGGCTACTCACCCCTGCCAGAAATTATATATAGATTTTATATGTATCTGTATCTAAAAAAATACAGACTTCTTCAGTTTATTTACATCTGTACTACCTCCTCACCAAACACCTCTGGAGGAAAGGGATGCATTTTAATGTACAGTAGCAACATACTGAATCTGTAGTATGGTGCACTGTAGCCAGCCCCAGTGCAACCTGTGTCAATAAACATTTTCAAGATAATCACTCTCGCTTTTTATTAATATCTTTCGGATGTTACGTTAAATTAGCAGCAATCAGACCTCAGCATTTTCAATGCATCTACCTAAATCTGCCCAGGTTATACCTATGCAGCACCTCGCATAATTTCACTGACCCTGCGCAGAGAGGCCCATCCTGCAACTCACCGCGCAAGGGAGTCCCACACAGAGCTCAGTCTGGGACCTCGACCATCATCAGCCAAGTCCAATGAAGTCCAACTGACTTCTTAACTCTGCAGGTATGGCACAGGTACCCAGCGCTTTGAAGCTCTGAACAAATACCATGAACGACAAACACGTGCATGTGAAGAAGTATTCCTTTAAAAACACTTTTCAGTTCATTCAAGACACTTCAGTGGTTTATTTCTGTGAAAATATTTTTCAAGTGTCCTTAAAAGAGAAACAAAAATCACTGCTACAGCCTGCTTTGAAGCAGAGCTTGGGCATCAGGAGAGAAGCTGTTTATGGCTTACTTGATGCGGCACTGGTTGGCCCTGAGCCTTAGTCAAAGCAGCCACTGAGTTCAGCTAATATACATTACATAGGGTCTGCTACGAAACCTGAAATCATGGAGACTCTTCAAGGCAGTTTAACTTGATCCTCCTGTAAATATTAAGTAAAAGGTGTGCCAGGCAAAGGAGACAGCTCAATTATACCTGCTAGTTACACATCAGCAAGGCAGCCACAAACTAAATGTCGCCAATGGCAATGAGAAACTCACTCCCAGATATTTCTGGTTTTAAAACAGTTGCAGAAATAGACACATCTACTATTTGCAGGACGGGATTGTTAACATCTCTTTCTAAGGAAATGAATGCCAGACCAAGCACAGCACTGATACAAGGTGCAGTCACAAAGAGCATATGCCAACACAGAGGCTCTACGAGATGCAGTCATGCAAAGCCTCACTCTATTGTTTTTTTCCTACCTAGTCTGCTAAATCAACTAGACCAAAGAGTAGTTCAGGGAACAAGATCTCCCCTTTTATTGTTTTTGTTTGGTTCCTCCAAAATTACACTCTACCAGTGTCCTGACACCAAACGGAGTGATCCTATTCTGCATTTCCTCACGCTGCACACTTCCACTGCTTTCCTCAAGTTACCTCCAACTTTCACGCAGCAAAACCAAAGTCCTATGAGGTTAACGATACAAGTGAAATTCAAAGATGCAAACTAAATGACTAGTTTTCAGCTCAACAGCAAGGGACTGCAATTCCTCCTGCAGCACAAGGCAGCAGAATAGACAGGGAAGTCTGGGTGGGAACACATGGCCAGGGTGGAGGCAGGGGTGAGTGGGATTGCCTCCTCTAGCAAAGTCTACAGTTAGGTGCCTTAAGGCAACAATGCAACTGCAGCATTGTAACAAGCAAGGAGTTTGTTCAGGAAAAAAACAAACAAGAAACCTAGAGTGGTACCACATCCTCAGCAAACAATTTCTTCTTCAACATTAATAGAGATGCTTACTTAATTTAAAAATAACCATGCAGCTAATTCTGAGGCTCACAAAAACAGCAATTAAAAGTTTGACGTGTGTCAACCAAAACGTCACTAAAGCACTGGTATATGAAATGACAATGTGTGGGCTTGCAGAGATTTGCAATGTTTCAAAAGCATTTCTAACAATTGGGATTGTAAAAGCAACATTTAACAGTAACCTTAAAAACAGACAAAGAATTTTACATAGGAAGGTTAAAATAAGTTGCCAACCCCAACGGAAACATTATCTATTCCAATTATCTGACACGTACAGTAAAAAAATGTACTTTTTGTAAAACAATGCTATGTTTAATTGAAAATCCACAGCCAGACAGCACATGTGAATTAATCAACCTGAGACAAAGTTATCTGTATTTGAAATGTGAAATAATTCTGCCTGACAAACACTAAAAAAAAGCATGTGTCACCTATTTGAAGCTAACAATAAAAGTAATATAGACTTTAATCCCAGCATTATTTTATTTTGAAACAACCAAAGCAAGTTTAGGGTTCTGTCAGTACAAATTCCCTTCTCAACACATGCATCTAAAAAAAAAGTTTGCAAGTAAAAACGTTATCAGAAAAAACAATGAGATTCCAGCGAGATGGACGCTGATGGGGGAGGAAGGGGCGACTGGCACAATTGTATCGAAGTCAATGGAACTACACCAAACTCATCCCATTGGAGCCTGTCCCAGAGTTGTGAATTGTTACACACCACTCACAGCCTAAAAGCACATTTTGTATTTTCAAATGTAAAAAAAAACAAACCCAACAAAATTTCTATGATATAAGCTACAACCAGATAACTTGCAGAACAGTTTTCTACAACTCACCCACACAGATGGAATTCAGCCATTTCCTTTGCAGCAGAACTGTTTTTGTGGAAAAAATATGTATTGCTTACATAGCATACATGACTTTTTTCATTTTCAGAAAGAAAACAACAAAAAAAAGACTATCAAACCTTTCCTCAACTAAAAAAAAAAAAAATTAAAGCAGTGAAACTATAGTTCTTACACAAGGAAAAAGAACTCCCATCAAGTCCAAGCGGAACCTTGCCCAAGGCCAGACTAAAGCAGAAGACAATTTTTAAGGGGTGAATAGTTATAAAAGTTGCATATTTAAGGTCCTAATCTTGAAATCTTTATTAACATGAAATCTTTATTAACATGAATAGTTCTTAAAGAACAAGTGTTTGCAAGATCGGAATCCTACAATCATTAATCTTTTTGAATGACTTTTTAGCATGAAGGACTATGTTCTCCTTCAAAACAAACAAAAGCAGCTAATTCTGCCGAGTATTTTGCAAAGCCTTTCTTTGTGTTGTCGTGTCACAACGCTCAGAACTTAAACTAAAGAGAAATTGTAATTCGCCGGGTAAAACGCTGCTTAAAAGTTCTAACAAGTTTAAGAAAAATTATTGGTCGCTGGAAAAAATGTATGCACTTTTTCAATTATTTCTGTAAATAGGACTACTTCAGTGCAGCGTGTTAGCACTTCGCAGCACGTTTTGCTTGACCGCTGAGAGGGGAAGTCTAGCTACTTACTGAGAGGTCTAAGACAATCCCTGTACGCCTGCTTTATTGTCATACCCACGCTTCATTCCCCACCCAGTATTCCTTTTCCTCTAAGCATCGAGGAAGCAAACAACACATCCGACGCTTAGCTCAGGTTTCATACGCTCCTTAAGGGAGGTTGCATGTGTTTTCAAAGTCGTTTCCGACGGGGGGTGGTGGAGGAGGGAATACCCCCCCCACGCCCGAGCTCTGTTACCCCTCCCTTGTAACGCGCGTACTGCCGTTGGCGGCGGGGCGGGCTCCCAGGCCGGGCAAGGGGCCGCAGCCCCCAGGCTGACCGAGTACGCGGAGGGAGCGGCGGCCCCCGGCCCCGCGGTAAGGGCAGGGAAGAGAGCTCCCCTCCGCAGCTGCGCGTCCTCAGCCCCTCAAGCCGCGGGGAGCAGCGAGGCCCGCGCTTCGAGCGGCGCGGCCGGTGCTCCCAGCGCGGCTCCCGGGCTGTCCACGTGTGGCGGCCGCGCTGCCCTCCCCCGGGGCGGAGGAGGGGGCAGGACCCCGCGGCCGCGGAACAAAGGCTGGCCCTGGCGCCCCGAGGGCCTGCCCGGGTGGGGCCTGCGGGCCCAACAGCGGCCCTAGGCCGCGGCTGACGGTAGCGAGGGCCTGGGCCGCCCGCCCTGCCGCCATCTTGGTGGGCAGCCCCTGCACCGGTCGCGGGCCTGGTGCGGCGACGGCTACTCCCGCGGGCCGGGCCAGGCCCCCTGCGCGGGATGCCCACGGAAGGACGAAGCGTTGGGCGCCCGCTGTAACCCTGGCTCAGCCTGAAAGCGGTCGCGTGTTCAGGAGCCCGCCTGCAGAAGCAGGCGCCAGCCATGGCGCCAAGCGGTATCGAACCCCTGAAGGTGGAAGACGCGCGATCGCGCCGCTGCCCGCTGCTCGGTCTGCTCTGTGGCGGGCGGCGGAGCGGCCTCCAGCGCGGGGCACGGCGCTGGCACCGCAGCCGTGAGCTGCCCGGGCACGGCCCCGCCGACAGCCATCTTCCATCTATCGTTATTTCCCTTCTTAAAGATACGAACCGGCGCCTCCAGTTCCGCACTGCGTGCTCACGCACTGCTCTTTTAAAAAAACACAATTCAAACCACATCCAGAGCGTGACAAACCGGACATCTTCGACTCTTCCACACCAGTCGCCTCCCTGGGCCGCAGCTACCCACCAGGGGAGGGCCGAGCTGCGCGGCGGCAGGCAGCCGGCGAGCAGCCCTGACCCCGGCTTCCCCGGTCCGGCCGGGGCCCGCAACCCGAGCCGGGCCGGGGCAGGTTCCTCCCGCCGCGGCCGGGGGTCGG
>Ga0065711_1026371_pt1 | contig 75378 bp, 45 predicted proteins | sample Hoacrofraction12_FD_59098 | JGI IMG/M metagenome (GOLD analysis project Ga0065711, IMG submission 59098) | Hoatzin crop microbial communities from Cojedes, Venezuela - Epithelial fraction 12 v2 (version 2) | ecosystem: Host-associated > Birds > Digestive system > Esophagus > Crop | place... | reverse complement strand
ACTTCTTCCCTCTGAGGGTGACGGAGCCCTGGAACAGGCTGCCCAGGGAGGTTGTGGATTCTCCTTCTCTGGAGATATTCAAGACCCGCCTGGACAAGGTCCTGTGCAGCTTGCTGTAGGTGACTCTGTTTCAGCAGGAGCGTTGGACTAGATGACCCACAGAGGTCCCTTCCAACCCCTACTATTCTGTGATTCTGTGATTCTGTGATTCTGTGAAACACTGATGTTTTATTTGGAATTTTACATGTCCCATTAACTCTGCAAAACCTTTAGAGAGTAATATTTTCAGTAGCTTTGCAGTGATTGTGTTTCCATCAGTCTGTCAGTGACCACAGTATGGCTGGATTTTTCTTACAACTTTCAGGAATGCTGAGAGCACAATAAAGCTCTGCCAAGATTTTCGCTGCAGCTTGGAGAATTGTGCTATTTATCAACTCCTGTGTGGATTTCAAGAGAATCCACCTGAGCTGACCAGAGGCATCAAGGGATTGATTTAAAGATACATATACATACACTTGTTCATCTTCATTGATAAAACTTTGGGTATCCAGTAGCAAATTATATCGCTCCTGGGCAAATAGATTTCCAGGTCGTAATTGCTATGACCAGAATATGGTTTTGCAGTCTTAGCAATGAGGCTGAGCAGTCGTTCTCAAACCAATGTATATGATGTTCTGTTCCTTACGCAAAATAGACTTATCTTTTAGAACTCTCAATCCTGATCCATGTTTGCCATGAAATGATTGTATTTTATGCAGATCGAGGAAAGCAGTAAGGATTCTCGGGTTCTCAGGCAAAAATTAATTCACTTTAAGTCACAGTCGGAAAAAGAAAGGAAATATGTGTCAGCTGTGCTCAGGCAAGGTAGAAAAAGAGGTTTCTCTGTAGAACTGCAAATAGGTTTGTTAACTCTGTTGGCTTTATTGCAAGACGCTCGGTGGTCTGCCCATACTTCAGACCTGCTCCATCAAAGGTTTTTGATGATTGTTGCCCTCATAAAAGCAGCTATAGTGAAAGGATAAGATTTTTTTTGTTGGGCGGTGGACCTTGTCAAAGCGAAAATTGTCAGATATTGGTGACATCCTTGGACTAGCAAAAGGCTTTAGCAGAAAGGCAAATGTCACTCTGGTCTCCAGGTTGTGGGTTTTTTTAGCCGCTAAGTCTAGATCAGGTCTTAGTCTGTAAAACTGAGAAGGTGGTTTTCAGCAATAGAGATTAATTAGAGTTTATTTCTCCCTAGGACACATGTTTTTCAGCTCTGTGTAGGCATTTATCATGAGAAATAATTCGGTGTCACCTTCTGGAGATAGACTGCTGCTCAGTGTTTTGGGTTCTGGCCTGCCACGTGATGATCCTGTAATCCTCTTTTAGCCTTCTGTGAAAACTAGACCCTCTTTGGCCCTAATCTTTGAGTGAGGTACTGGGTAGAGCAATGTCTTTGTTACCCATCATGACAGAAGCCTTTGTCCTGTCCTCAGCTTTGTTACCAAAGTGGTCACCCAGATTTTTAATAGTATTTCGATGTTAATATCTTTCCTTTCAACTTAATGTAAATATTGTTCACATGATGATGTTTTATCGATATTGAATCGCTTGTGCCAGTCTAAATTTCTTATTCCTTCCACCACAGCCCAAAGGGTAGATTTTTCCTCCTGAGCCATTTCTAAATGGATGTAAATAGGCTTTAAGGAACACTTGGTAGATGTTACTCTTTCAACCAAACACTCGTGTTCAGGGGCTTTCTTCTGTCAGGGGCCTTTTGTGGGAGAGATTTCTGCAGAGTTGTGTACTGTAAAACCTTCTGTCTGTAAGAGGTTTAACCCTTTCTGTGCAATAGTTTGTAATCACATAACCTTTAGCTCAGTGGGAATGAATGCCAATTATCATTTATAAACAGTTCCTCTCATTATGCGCCTATTTATGGCATCTTTTATAGCTTGCTAATTACAAGCACACAAAACAGAAATGTTTGGAGTTAAATAATGTAAACAGGGATGTAACTGATTTTCATGTTGAATAGTTTTTATTGATTTATTGTTAATTAACATTTTTAAAGAATCTCTTGGCAAAATAATCCATTTAATTTATTGAATATTATACTGGCTGATGGTACACTCATATCAAAATGTCACAGAAAGTTGAACAGTTCCATAATACTTGTTTTTCCAACTGTTGCTGCTTTACAGATGTTATATATTCTCCCCAAACGAACACAAACAATATATTAAATGCAATTGATTGGTCTCAGTCCAGGTCCTAGCGGACAAGTGTCCCCATCACTAAAAATAGCACATTCCAGTTGACACTAATTGGCCATCTGTGCAGCAGGGAGGACAGGCATCTAATGGGGGGAAAAGCTGATCTCTATCACTCCCAAGGCAAGGTCCTTGGGGCGGCTGTTGAAGGACTGCGTGGGCTGAGAGAAGAAGCCTGTATCTTTGCTAAAAAGCCTTTTCTGCTGCAAGACCAAAAGGCTCTGGTGCCCGTAGTGGCAACTTTCCAACAAACACAGCACTGTGTCAAGCAACCAGTCACTTAATACATGAGGAGCATGCATACGGTGCTGCAGAAAATGTAGTATGCTGAAGGCACTTCCAGAGGACCCCACTGGCTTTTTCCAGTTTTTGGGTGGGAAGAGGGGCTATGGAGTCTGTTCAGGGGGTTGTTGACAGCATTTTGGTGAATGCCAGCTGCCTTCAGCTCCTGTTGACTTCACTGAAAGCCAACTTCACTTATTTAGCACCTCCCAGGATCGAGCATGTAGCGAGGAGTAAAATTGCAAGTTGCAATCTTCATTATTACCATCCCATTAGATTTTTTCAAATGGGTAGCAAGAGAGTGTAATCACATCAGACCCTATTTTTTCATTAGTGAAGAAAAACATTAATATACTGTGACACGATATTGATTTGATACAATCAATCTTTCCCAATAACAATAAAACCTTTATATTGTATTAATAGAACAATGCAGTTCTTCTCCATTATAGCTCCGTTTTATTGTTCTGGGTCACAGCATAATTCCGATGTGTTTGGATTTTTATTTTTATGAATATAATGTAAAAGCCTGTAAAAATGCTCCAGTGATCTGCCAGTAGGTTTCATTTGAGACTGCCAAGCATCTTTTACTAGATGAAATGTTACCGATGCAGCTCCAGTCATTGATTGCTCGATGGCCCGTAGGGGTGGAGAGGGTAGGGAGGTTTCAGAAGAGTTCTTGGCCTTTAATTCTCTTGATTTTTATTGTGGTGTGGACACTAGGACTTGCACTCGGACCATCTCATCAGTTTGAAGATGACCTCTTAACAGGTGGCTGGACCCAGCACTTCTAAATCGTCTCCAAACTGAGCTGTAGGTGCCTAGGCTCTAGTGAAGCTCCCAGCAGCCATCCAGACCACAGCCCTTCAGCATCACCTCACTTTCTGACCCCAGGATTTCCATGCTTAGTTCAGGTCAGGCACTACACAGGCAGGAGGTCCTCCAAGCTCTGAGGCAGGCCATGGGCATGCGTCAGAGGAGTTATGCTCTAACCTTTTCTCCTATTTAAAAAAAAATACAATGTGGTGAGTGCCTTTGCTTACACATCCACAGTAAATCCATCTTCAGCTAGACACCAGCCTGAACCTCAGAGGCAGGATCCTTTCAGGCCCCTCGGGTCTGCATATAGGGTCAGCACAGCCCAAGGCTGGTGGTGCTCTGAGTTCTGGCTTTACAAACTCTGCTGCAGTCTTCCTTCTCGGAGGCTCTGCTCTCCAGAAGGTGCTGTCCTGCCTCGGCCGTGGGGGAGCTTCTGAGGAGGCTGTTCTGAGCGAGTCTAACTCATCAGGAGCAAAATGTGCTCTTGTTCGATTAGCGTCTCCATTGTAGTGTGCATGGCAAGTCTGTCGGATGATTTGGCATTTGTCTATCTACAGATATTTTTGATTCATCTTTTTCAATTAGCCAGAACATCTCCCTGTTCCTGGGCACAAGACTGGGGCTTCATGATATTCCAGTTGCGGTGAGACCCCCAGTTACTGTAGCCAGATACTTTCATTAAAGGGAAGATAGGTGATTTTGATCATTTGCTCTTTATTAATTTCTTTTCTTGAAATAAAATCTTTGCTCACCTTTCTCCTCTTCCCTTTTTAACCAAGAACAATGTTGCAAGATCCCATGGTAAGAAAAATAATCCCCATAATAAATATGAAGGCTCCATTTCAAAAGAGAATGGGCTTATTAAGGGTAACAGTTTATTAACAGTCACTGCAAATTAGATGGATTTAATAACTTTAATTAGTGCAACGCTTTCTGACACAGAGCGTGAGGAGAATTCAGCTGTCCATCCCCATTTCCCTCCTGTACATCTCCGTGTTTGAGGAAGCTGCATCAATTCCTCGGAGTAAAAGAGAAACAGCTCCTACTAGCAGCAGTGCAGAGCGCAGGAGAAAACTACTGTATCAACAGACCGTGGCCACTGGCACTCCAAATTAGTAATAAGAAACAGCACGAGTGCAAAGTAAAGCTTTCAAATGTCAGGAGCAACAGAAAATCAAGCTTCCTCGACAGTCTCTTCATTTCTTTTTCCTTGACATAATACTACCCAGTTCAGCCCTGCTTGCCTGCATCCTCGGAGGGAGAGAAGGAGTCTTCTCCATTTAAGGGCAGTGAAGTGCATGAACGTTACTAATGCTGACCGGTGAGATGAGGGGGACTACAGTATGCTGTGGCTCCCCGAAGTCCAGCCCTGGTAAGGTAGATGGAAACATTGCCGGTAGGTCTCACATCACCCATCAAGATGGGTGTCATTCTCGTTAGCTAAAAAAAAAAAAATAAAAAAAAATGCCCTTTATAATTATGTTCTGGTCAGAGGTTTTTCTTACTCAGTCCTTTTCCTATGGGACGTTCCACTTTATCAGAACTGAAAATGTCTGCATCTATGTTGATTTTGGCCAAACCCGATTTCATTCTTGTTTGGAGAAAATATTTTCTTAAAGTCAAAAATTACTAAATTTGGAGTCAGAATGAAACATTTCAATGTCTTGTTTGAATGAGTTCTTGATTTAGGCCATATCTTATTCTGTAGCTATAAATTTTGTTTACATTTCTAAAAATTTTATGTTGAAGTGTTTTGATTTGATCAAGCCTTCATTTCTCAACTAAACTTGAGAACACTTCTTAAAATTGCATTTTGAGGGCAATGATGTCGCACAATTACATTTTTAACGGGAATATAGCCAATGGGATAAAATCTACATGTAGGTGCCTGGCCCCAGTTGAGAATGAAAATACGTTCCAAAAAAGTGGGCATTTCATGACGGGCAAAAAGTGAGGTTTTCGGCAGGTCAAGGTCTAATTTTTTAACCAGCCCACCTTTCCTGAGGTCCAAAGTCCTGCTTTTTCTCTCCAGATCAGTGTGGGTGCACCGCAGTCATCCCGTAAAGAGCCTTTTGGAGGATGTAGCACACACAAGGAGATCAACAGCAAATTAAACCCTGAATGTGTAAAAACCCTTCCTAGGCATCTGCAAATGACGTCTCCCAAAAAATTCTTTTAGGTGGGTTGGCTGTATTTCCGCAGAAACCCCAGAAGTCACCTCTCTGCGCTCAGGCATGTCTCCCCATTAAATTTCATCATTTTACTCTGCAACTTGAAGATATTGATACCAGTTCACAGAAACGGTTGAAGGAAAGCTTTGTTGAGGGCGATGGTTCCCCACAACCCAACACGCAGATGCCGCACATATGAGCAAGTAAAAAGATAAGGAAAACGCCTGTCAGCCTTACCCCATGAGAAACACTAGCCACTCTAACAAAAATAAGGACTGGGAAAAGCACATCTGTGTGATGCAATGAACAATGCACGCGTGCGTCAATGCAGCCCTGCCAGGGAAACGACTGCAGAGAGCCCAGAGATACTTAGGTTCTGTAACGGTGATGGTGAGCTTTCCTTTCTTAAAGGAAATCAATATCTTTCCTTTTTTTAAGCACACAGCTCTTTCCTTTTACTGACATCTCCTGGATCCCCTGTGCTTATCTTCTCCATAACTGTTTGTTTTACAGTTTGGAAGTTCCTTTCTAGCAAATGGATTATATAGAAAACATTATCTATACATACATGCATTCATGTGGGAGCATCTCCACACCATCATAGTCTTGACTGACAAAGAAGCATTTCTAATACACTTTCAGATCAAGTTCCATCAATGTGGAATTTTTTCCCCTTTTTTCCTATTTTTTTTCAATCATAGATTTAGGTTATTGCCTACGAGCTTTCTCTGCCTGAAGCTTCCCTTCAGCCGGCAGCCCCGTGTTGAGCAATGCTGTCTAGCATGGGGCTGGGAGCTACACTGGGAGGGGGCGGCCCCAAAGGGTGGCCACATGGTGGCTGCTGCCATGCCTCTGGCTGCAGATGACCAGCGTTCAAGCGCCAACTCCCGCCAAGTGGAAGAGGCTGAGTACATACCTCGGCCTTCTGGAGATCTTAATCATGCCTAATTTATACTGGAGACAAAATCCAGTAGCTTCTGGAGAATTTGTAAGAATGCTTGGCACAGTCCAAATAATAACAGCACCAAAAGCTCACAGCATAAGAATCTCTTAGGCTAAAATGGAAATTGATACTTGCAGAAGATTTTTCTTTTTCCTTAACACAAAGAGTAGAAAGGGGGGAGAAGTATCACAGATAGGCAATTACTTTCAGAGGGGTTTCTTTATATATCTCCATGTGAAAGCTGTTGGTAAGGGAAGAAAAAATAAAGTAATGGTCTGAAATAAAATTTGTAGAGATGTAGCTTTTTTGAAATGACATCCTGTTTCTCAAGAACGCGATGCTGCCTTTAGTCAGCCTGGTTTCTTACAGTTCTCTGTGCTTTGCATGGTAATTAGCTGCTTGTGTTATCAGCGGCACGATGCTCCCGGCTATTTCTGCAGCAGCCGCTGCCGTTATCCTCGTCGGCAGCTCCTCGCGTCCTCCGATCCGCCAGCCTGTGCGCCAGCTGCACGTGTGTGCAGATGGTTGGCGTTCTTCAGGCTGCACTGGCAGAGGAACGAAGGTAACGGGCGCAGCAACGGAGAGGAAGAGGCTGGAGCCCACTTCCCCCGGCAGCTCCCCTTGCCAGTGTTTCGCTGATGGTTCACTGGAGGTTCAGTGAGGCGAGTTTGTTATGACAGATCGCAAAATGCAAAAGGGAGGCAAATGAGCTGGGTTCATCAATGTCAGGGTAAATACAGGGTGGCAGCTCCTCGGCTTGATTGGGAACAGCAGCCTCAGAACCTTTGTTTTATTTTATCTTTTTGAACTAGTTAAGACGTCTATTGCACAAGTGTACTATGGCGTGCAGGCTGTCAAGAGGGCGGAGGGACGGCTTTGCGCAGATTGCCGGCGTGTCTGACATCAGCCTTACGCAGGTGCTGCGTCACGCAGCCAGGAAGGACACAATATTGTTTGGATCAGGCAAGTCTGCTGATGCACATAGTGTGTGGAGTGCTCTGTGCTATTTGTTGCCTGCAGGTAATGCAATCTTGTCTTTTATTTCAGATTTCAGGAAACATTTACCAGCTTTCTTTTTTTTTCTTTAAATTAAAATATGACCATGAAGTTAAATTCAGGTTGCCAGATTCCTGGGCGGTGAGGATTCCTCTGTAATGTATGTCGAGACGTAGCAGAGAAGAGAAGCTTCTGGAGTAAGAATGGGAAGTCTTTTCCATACCAACATATACAGACATCTTTCAGACATACCTTAGATCCCACAATAGCACTCTGCATTGTATTGTATGATATTTTGAAGAAAAAACAATATGGCCCCAGGCCATATGAAATTGAAGTTGCTTGCTGTGTGCAGAGCATGGTCCCTTAACTTCCACGCCCTTGTTCTAGCAAGTTAGATATCAAAAGTAACGTAATCTCCTTACAAGTATTCAAAGCAAAAATAAATCAAGAAATTTATATTTGGCTTTCAAAAGATGAAGAACAAAGAGGATAATACAGAAATTGAGGGAGGTTTCCAAATATTGTTTTTGGTTTTGCATGTCTTGTCTTTGGGTTTGTCTTTCCAGCTTTTTTTGCCTTTTGAAAGGCAATGTGATGTTATTAAGAGAGAGATGTGGAAAGTTTTTTTACTCGCTGCCCGGAGGTACGATGTGCTAGGGAGAATAGCTAAAGCTTTAGTTCTGTGGTAATGGAAAGTGTAATTTCTTGCTGATGAGTATTTGCAGACTTATTTCATTACACCTTTAGGAGGGTTATTCAGTTATGAAACAGAAGCCTGTTTCAAAACCTACTCTGAAATAGCCTGTTGCAAAGTTTACCTTCAGTAGTTTTGCCTTCACACAAAAATAAAAAGCATCATTTTACTGTATGTTCAGTGTATCGTATACAACATGAGATGGTAGGTCATCTCATCCCTCCTTCTGTAAGACAGCAGTGGACTAGAATAGCAAACGTGAGGTCAGACGGTAAATTTGTTGCTCTGTAAATAAGGCGCTGCTGATGAGAGCTTTACACTCTCCGCTGTTGTTCAGGGGCTAACAAGGCATAGACCAGGGTTTGAGAAAGGAAAGGGATAAAATGGAGGGAAACCCACAGAGGAGAGAGAAATAAAAATTAGGTAATACTAATTTTAAAATTCTTAACTACCCAGATATTGTTGTGGTGTTTCTGTCTGTCTTGTTAGCTTCATTGGCAACATGAACTCTTGCACTTGCGCTCCTGCTCCAGCATCAGGAAAGGTTGCACGCGGCTTTGTGTGGCTCCTTGAGGACAGGGCTGAGATCAGAAGAGGGCTACCTGCACAGGGCTGCAGCTTCTCTTCAGCATCACTACATCATTACAGCAGTAATTCTCCAAAGGCTGACTTTATGACATGCTTAGTTGCTTTCCCTTTGAAATCAGCAGTGTAACTCCTGGTGACTGTAAAGCTGATGGACTGTGTTGCACCAGAAGGAGTCACGGCGATTCATTTGTTTAACAATCAAGGGCCATATTCAGGAAAGATTTAGCAGGAGTGCTGACAATAAAGCACTTATGACTTTCTACGAATTGGCATGAAATAACGGCCAGAAAAAATTCTGGAACATAAATTGTTCCCTTGCATGTGCATACTTCTGACCTTGGTTACAGCTGTTAGGCTACGAGCAGCTGTGGATCCAGAGCTCCTCAGTGATTCAGCTCAGGCTGGCGAGCGGCCGTGACAGTGTCCAGGACTTGCACATGCTGGCTAGTGGTATCATTTGGGTCTGGCAGCCACAGAGATATCCATTTTTGAAAGTGCTTCATGTTTTTTTGGGTGCCCAAATGCAGGTGTGGTGAAGAAGTCTGATTTCCAGCTGACGAAGTCAGCACTTTGGAAAATCAAATTGCTTTGATGTTTGTCCAAGTGAGCACCTGAGAACTCAGAACATCCAGGTGGTTTTAGAAAACGAGAGGCAAAGATGAAGCTCTCCTCCCTGACAGCTCTTTTGGGACAGTAATTAATCATATTGGTTTTGTTTCTATTCCCCCTTCCCACGTGAGAAGACCTCAAGCTCCAGTCTCCTGCCTCCTGGGTTAGTCCTGCTCTGCAAAAGGAAGAAAACCTTTCTTTGGGGAATTGTCAGAAAATTTAGTGTGGCGAAGGAAATCCCCAGAAAACTTGCGTGGTGCAGCAGCTGTCAGTGTGTTGTGGAGAGATGCAGGAGGGGGGCACTCCCCCAGCATCAGTATGTCCGTCCTGGTGTGCCCTCTCTTCCCAGCTCTGTTGGGCAGCACAAGGGGAATGTGGGCAGGGGACAGGCAGGGCGGGGGCGGCAGGAGTAGCACAGACTGGTGGCATCTCACGCTGCCTCGTCTTTGCTGGCAAGAAGTTTGAGTCCCAATGAACAATGAAGCTGAGCACGTAGGTGAGGCACCGGCTGGATGGTTCCTACAGGGGGTAGCTGCTCTGCCAAATCATAGAATGCTTTGGGTTGGAAGGGACCTTTAGAGGTCGTCTAGTCCAAACCCCCTGCCATGGGCAGGGACATCTTCAACTCTGTCAAGTTGCTCAGATCCCCATCCAGCCCGGCCTTGAATGTTTCCAGGGATGGGGCATCTACCACCTCTCTGTGCAACCTCTCTGATTTCCTCTCCCCGGAGTGGCTCCAGAGGAAGCGATACCGTTCAGGAGAGCTGAATACCTCTGCGCCCTCAGTCCCACAACATACGGGTGGGTTTCGGGCCAGCATTTTAGGAAATCATAGCCTGCTGAGGAGTGCCGTGCTGCCCAGCCCGCGCTCAGTGTTGCAGCCTGTGTTGCAGTCTCTGCAGCTCTCCCCTCAGCATTACAGTTGCCTCCACACTATACGTTGTCAGGCTTCACATAGCCAGTGTCACTGCAGTCTTTCCTGCACCAAGAATGTGGAGAGATGTTATTTGTTTAGTACAAATAAAGCACATATCGTAACTGTTTTGCTTGTGCTTCCTCGTATGCAGTATATCCAAACCAGCAGGAACCACACCCAAAAGCGGTGTAAACAAAATCCTATGAATTTATACAAATATGTGGCAGTCGTATGTAAACACTGCAAATATTACATCTTCCTGTGGTGCTGATGGGGAATAATTTTAGAATTTTAAGCAGCGCAAATTTTCAGATGCTGGAAAGACTTGGCCTCATTTCAAAACTGTAATAGAGGTTGGAATATATTTCATGTGACAACCATGTCCTCAAACCTGCTATTTGTTATTTCTTGTTAAAACACAAACAAACTATTTTCTTATTTTGTTTACAGGACAATGGAACAGGAGATAACAGCTGCATTGAAGAAATATTGCGGGTAGGAATCCTTAAAAAAACATTTTTGTCCGGTGCTATTTTGTTTACTCTAAAAAAACCAAGAGAATAACAAGAATATTACAATTACCGCTGTTAAAAATATTACTCTTTTAGATTGTCATTTTTTAAGGAAAAAGCAGGCAAAATCATTTCCTTATAAAAAATAATTGAAAAATCTGTGAAAACAACCTTCTAGAGCCTCTGGATTTCACTGCTACTTTGTGCCAGTGTGGCTGACCTTCATGCATGCAGAAGCAGATAATGGGGTAAATTATAAACTGAAATGTACAATGATGTTTCAGGTTTACAAACCATGCAAAGTGCATGTTTCCATTAATCATGGCTGTCAAAAATCTTAATTTTGAAGGGAGGTCTAGGAAGGTCATTTTCCACCTGGATTTAATTAGAATCCATTATGTAATGTCATTATGTGCATTATGTCCGTTATGTAATGACAATGTGCAAAATCTGTAGTTATTTCCATATTTCATTATTATTTCTTTTATCTTAGTATTTTCTAGTTTATTTTCATGGAGAAAATTAATACACATCCAGACAGATCTTGGCTTGAATCAACTTTGATATTGATTGTTTTCTGAGGCTGAAAAATCTATAAACAATGAAACATTTCCATATGTTTTAACTCACGGGTTTTTTTGGTTCTTTTTCTAAACTGATAATTCAAGAATTCACAGTGCTTATAAATCTGATATAATAGTGAGTGAAACAGCAACCAAGGTAGATGAAATGGTGAAGCCTCCCTACTACTGTGTGCTCTTCCACCTCTTGGATATCCACTACCCAAATATTTCAGATTGTTTATAAACTATGGGTCTATAAATATTTGGTTTGGACGTTAGTAGTGCATTAAGCCTGTTGTTTCTAAAGGCATTTCTCCATTCTGCCTGAATGTGTTAAATACAGCTTTTAATTCTTAAACTGGACAAAGAGTTTATCGAAGGGTGATGATGATGGATGGCTTATGACTTCACTGGCAGAGCTTTTACTTAGCTAACGTTTACAAAGCAGGCTTTTGTAGGGCTGAACCGCATGTTCAACAAGCCTCAGCCTCGGTCCCTGCTGTTTTGTTACAAATTAGTAGCAGATAGTATAATTCATGAGAGCTTTTTACATTTTTCACAATGCACTAAGTATAGGATGTGATGTGAGGCTCATTCGCCCTTTTTTATGCAAGGCTTTTATGACGAACAATCCTCCTTAGGTTGTCCAATTTGGCCTGTGCAAGTAGCCAAAAAACGTAGAAGAGACATGGTTCCTTCCACGCAGAGGAACATGGATGTGTAAGAGACCCCAGCTGAGAAGAAAAACGCACTGTAGGACTAGGGGTGGTAAGGTGCATCTCCAAACCAGTGACCACAGCTGCTGCTCTCTCTTTTTTCCCCCTTGGGAACGTTCCTCAAGATATGTTTTCATGAAGCTTTGTGATGAAGCATTCAGGACATCCTTGGATGGGTGGGACCCTTTAGTTCGTGAGGATTTATTCACAGATTCTTTCACTTTGCTTGAAAACTGAATAAAACATCCCGCAGCTCAAAAGCCACATGCTTCACGTCAGTATCTCACTCTCTGCTGGGGCTTAGCATGGCTAAAATAGAGAGCGCATGGTTTTCATCCCCTGGCTCTTGTTCTCACATGAATACTCCGTTGTCATGGGTAACCTCTCCAATCTGTCCGTTCTCCAGGTCTGCAACCTGGGCATCACTTTCTATCCTGAACTTCCTTTGTGTCTCTGTCTAAGACTACGTGTAAATCTTGCAGGCTGTTACTCTGTAGTATTTCTAGCTGAAGCTCTTTATCCACAACGGTGGAAGTCTCAGGTCCAAATTCTCATTACGTCCCGTGATTGCTGCGACATCCTTTCCGTGGTTTTGACAAATGCAATGTTACCCACCTCCATTCACGCTGATGCGCAGATCATTTTCCTAGCTTGACATCTTGCCCAAAGACATTTGTCTTCACATCTCACCACTGTCATCTCCTTCTCTATCACATAAAGTACAGCTGTTTGTCTCTGATTTTAAGGCCTCAAGTCTACCTGTTTGTGCTAACATATTAGCTCCCACTTTAGCTTACCTGGTGATGCCAGCCTCTGTCACCTTGTTGCTAAGTTTTACATCAATTAATTTCCCCGATGCTTCCCATCAGATCTGGGAAGAGCCTTGAACAGTCTCCCAATTAGCTCCATCCCGATCTTCAGATACTGTCTTTAGAGCCTCCTTTTTTCCAAGGACTGTGGAAAAACACTGGTCAGGTGAAGGCTACACTGCTGTTTCTCATGCTTGGACATTGTTGTCCCACTTGGCCCTTGGTAGTGCCCGGTCAGGCCAGGTGTATGCATCTGCTCTGTTTTGTCCTGAAAAATGAACTTTCTGTGTCTGGGAACTGCTGTAGAGTACAAAAGCAGTTCTTAGGTATTCTCGCAATACAAATCCACATCAGCTGTGTTGCTGTTACTGGGAGCTAAGTGAAAGCAGCAAAAGTAATAATGTGCCATTGCCACTCACTTTGTAAATTACTGACATCCAGCCATCTCTTTGCCCTCTTTTTGTGCTGTACTGATCCATTCAGCTTTAACACAGATTTTCTGGTTTTCTGAAACAGATGATTTATAAGGAATGCCATTTCCATGTGTTTATTGGACATGCTATTCGCATAGGGAAGCCAAAGTTTAGCTCCTTTTCAGACAGAATGCATGCAGTTCCTGTATGGGTGCCCAGAGGAAGACAATTAAAAGCTACAGGAGCTGCAATCCTGGCGTTCCCCTCAGAAAAGATAGCTTTTTGCTGGCGCACTGAAATGTGTTTATTATAAGGGCCACTCCACTGTATGGATCATCAGCAAAAGGAAGAAGATGCTTAAAAATTATATTTTTAAGGAACATTAGACCCTATTTTAGCTGTCTCTTGTGCAGCACAAAGCAGAAAACATGCTCACTTTCTAGACAGTGTGCTCCCTGTGCACATCAGGCTGTGGCTCTTCCAAGGGATAGCTACTTCCACAGCATGTCCGTGTCTCCCCAACCAAGACCAAGGGCAGTAGGAAGTGTGTCCCAAGCCTGCTCCATCTGCTTCCCTGTGCTTCATTCCCCCAGCGGGTGAGAGGAGGAGAGTGCTGGTCTGCGCACAGGTCTTGTCACCCCCTGGTTTCAGGACGTGGCCAGAGATAACATCTGGCCCTGGGCTGCAAAATCAGTTGAGGCATTGCTTTAAAATCACCGAATCTTATTTTGCACGAACTGTGACAAGAATTTGTAGTCTTTGTGCTGCCTGGTGCAACGCGGGGTGCCGCGGCTTAAGTCTAGCCTTTTTTGATGTTGTTTTACCAAATGTATCAGAGCTCTGTAGACTTTGTAAATTGACAGATCGTTCTGCACGAAACTGCAGCTTCCAAAGAAAGCCCCCAAGAACTGAGACACAGAACCGCTTCCAGTCCTGAAGGAGGTTGATTAACAAGACAGTAACCCTGTCGAGATCGGAGCTGTTGTAAGGACTCCCGCTGAGTTTATAATCACTGCAGGAATCCTGAACCTCATCTAACCCCATGCAGTAACTTATAGCAACTTCTTCAAAGTGTAGTGGCTTCTCTGTCCAGCTGCAGGCACACACGTCGGGGATAGAGAAAATTCTAAGAGAGCCTTCGATGTAAAACCAAGTTACAGATGTAATATCAAATCAAGAGAGAAAAGCTTCATTACTTGATGGTAGCTGTAAAAGGCAATTCCTTGTAAGCTTTTGCATTGTTGTTGGAGGACATGGTAGAAAACTTTGAAGCGGAAAATAAGAGTTAAAGCTACACAAATATGCTTTATTCCACTGTGCCCTTATCAGTTGCTACCTGAGTTCTCCAGACACCACCAAAGCCAACCTATTCACTTACTGCCATAACACGGGCTTGCTAAGCAAGATTCGTGATTTTGGCTGATTTCTGTTTGATTTTTTAGTGTGTGGAACGGTGTATTTTGTTGTGACTGGTGGTATTAAATATTTATTTTGCTGTAGTACGTAGAAAAAAGGGGAGCAGCAAGAGTCCTGTCTGTCCACTAAGTTAACTGCTGCAACCAATATTGGGTGCACTCTGAATATATTTTCTATGGATTTAAGGAGAAAGGGAGCGTGGCAGGTGCAGGTGGTTCTTGGTTTGTAAGATAAGTGGTTGGAGATTGATCTGGCTATTCTTACTGTCTTAGCCGCGATTTCCTAGAGTTGCTGTGGCTTTGTTGAAAGGAAACCCACAGGCAAGCTGAGCATTTAATTATTGAAGATGTTCCTTGTGAATTCCCTTCTTTTTTTGTGTGTTGATATGAGAGGTGGTGTTGAACCGGGGAGAGACGGATGTAGTTTGTTTGGCCTGAAAGCAGTGTTTGGCTGCAGGATGCAAAAACAGTGGGAAGCTGATAAAGGAGAACAACAGGAATGCCGAGAAAAGGCTTGAGCAAAACTTGGGGGTACTGGTGGATGAAAAGCTGGACATGAGCCACCAATGTGCGTTTGCAACCCAAAAGGCCAACCGTACCCTGGGCTGCACCAAAAGAAGCGTGGCCACCAGGGTGAGGGAGGGGATTCTGCCCCTCTGCTCTGCTCTGGTGAGACCCCACCTGGAGTCCTGCATCCAACTCTGGAGCCCTCAGCACAAGAAGGACATGGACCTGTTGGAGTAGGTCCAGAGGAGGGTCACAAAGATGATCCGAGGGCTGGAGAATCTCTCCTGTGAGGAAAGTAGGTGACCCTGCTTGGGCAGGAGGGTTGGACTAGATGACCCACAGAGGTCCCTTCCAACCCCTATCATTCTGTGATTCTGTGATTCCGTGAAAGGTTGAGAGAGTTGGGGCTGTTCAGCCTGGAGAAGAGAAGGCTGCGGGGAGACCTTATTGCAGCCTTCCAGTACTTAAACGGGCGTTATAAGAAAGATGGGGACAAACTTTTTTGCAGTGCCTGTTGCAGTAGGACAAGGAGTAGTGGTTTTAAACTAAAGGAGGGTAGATTCAGACTAGATATAAGGAAGACATTTTTTGCAATGAGGGTGGTGAAACACTGGCACAGGTTGCCCAGAGAGGTTGTAGATGCCCGATCCCTGGAAACATTCAAGGTCAGGTTGGACGGGGCTCTGAGCAACCTGATCTAGTTAAAGATGTCCTTGCTCATTGCAGGAGGTTTGGACAAGGTGGCCTCTAAAGGTCCCTTCCAACACAAACCGTTCTATGATTCTATGAAAACCAAGCACGAGCAGTTAACGTGGAAGAAGCCACCTCCTTTGGGATGGTGTGGAACAGTGGGGAGGCAGGATGGGGTGGGGGGTGGAGAATGAAGAAGTTTATTTCAGGGAAGGTAGAAAAAGCGTTTGGGGAGACAGTGAAAGGACTGAGACTTTTGCTTGCAAGCATCCCTCCAAGTGAAGGACAACTGTGCTTGGTGCCACGAGCCTCCTGCAAGGGGGTGGGGACCCGCAGGTGCCCTTGCAAATAGGCTGTGACTCCTCATGGCCACAGGACATCCACTTATGAAAACATGACATTTTAAGTGTGATAGCTTTGATGAGTATTTTACTTGAATCTCTCAACCCTGTGGAACTAATCAGAGTATGTAAAGCATGGTACTTCTTATTTGAGCAACATAAAAAACTGAATGAAAACAGAGTCTAATTCTGTATTTTTCCCCTTCCCCACTTGGGATCCCTTGGCTCATTAGCATGCTTGCTAATTCTTTAGCAGAGAGTATTAAGGATCAACCCATCAAATATTCAGGGTTTTTTTTTTTCTCAAATGCGAACAGCCATATGTGCTGTGAGATCAGCTGCACTTCATCAGCTGATTGAATTAAAACAAGAGCAGAGGTAAATTAGAAACTGTCTGCACAAGACAAATCCTGTGAAAACACGAAATCCTACCAAACACACTGTCACTGTGAATAAGCATCACAGTCATTGGAGCACGTGTCAATACTTAGAGGGGAGAAAAATCAGTTTCTTAGAGGTAGGTTGTTAGTTCAACAACTGTGAACTGCTGCCTTGTAAATGTTAATGACTGTAAGATCCCACTGGCTGCAGTTAAGCTCCTGGTGGAGTCAGACATGTGAAGAATTACAGAACACAAATATGATAATCAGCAGTATATTTCTAAACACTCCTCTTGCTTTCCAAAGCAGAAGGAAAAGCCTACAGGAGGAACGAGACCCACTTTTCCACACGGCGCCAGTGCAGTAGCTACCTCTGCACTAGCAGAGAGTTTTATTGCAGTCTCACGGCTGGAAAGAAATTGCTGGGCAACTTTGGGAGGGAGGTGAGAAGGCCACGCTCAGCATGTCACCTTCATGGGGGAAATTTGGGTTGGCTTCTGTGACTGAGCCTGGTGGGAAACTCCTGGAAAAGTTTCAGGAGGAACACACCAACTTCAGGCAAGAGAGAGGCAGTGGGGGAGAGAGCAGGTGTGGAGACTTAGAAGCAGCCCCAGTTTGCTGACACTACCTTTCTTGCTCAGTCTCATTGCATGCAGTACTCCAACGTGTCAGAATCATATCAAAAAATGTATCAGAGGCATAAAATATAATTTGTTTTCGTTGCAGTCTTTCAGAAGAACTTTCACAGCACTGCTTTGCTTTCAGTATCCTAAATTTCAGAGCAATTAAAGCATCGTTTTGGCTGATGTATACCATTCGTTGCATTTCTCCACTATTACTCTTTTTGTCTTTCTGACTCAAATAAATGAAAAACATACCCAAGAGAGTTTGGAAAACATATCATATCACCAGAGGCACTAAAACCCAAAAACATTAAGACATAGTTCACACCATCTATTCCAACTCCCAGTACTCACTGATTAACATTGCTCTTCTTACACACTGTGACATCCAGATCATTTGTACAATATCTTTTCTACAGCAGTTGCTGTCTGCAGCAATTTACCTAGCTCAGCTTTCCTCCAGCCAGCCTGGGCACTGCTAGCGGCGTGGATGGCAGCACCGTGGAGCTTCAGCAAGCTCTGCCTGGAGCTTCTCCAGCTTCCCAGTGAGAATTAGCAGTCCATACGGTACCTTGTGCTGCAATTAGCAGCAGTACTAGAGCTAGCTAAAGATATTTTGGCTTTATCCACGGGAGCTGCAGTGACTAGGGAGGAGGCATACCTGTGTACACCATCATGCTCTTGACTCCTCATACCTTGGCAGCTTTCAGGATACACCATCTGCATGTGGTGCCCTGGACTTTTTCTGTGTGTCTGCTGCAGCCAGGGTCTCTTTATTTGTTTCTCCACCCAAAAGGCTGGGGGGAGACTTCTCACTTCTCACTTTTGTCCCTTTTTGGGCTTTCTCAGTTCATCAGAGTTTCCAGGTGATCTGTTACTTGTCATCAGCTCATCTGAACCGAACCTGCTCCTGGTTCGGGCACCATACGTGGCATATCCTTGTTGTTGCCCACGTTGTGGTTTTCAACTGTTGATAAACTTTCGCAGCTAACGTGTTAAACCCAGTCATATAAACATCGCTTCCCCGGCCCTTGACATATAGAGTCTGAGGTACAAAGCACCATGTGAAATGGCCCTAAAACACTATACTAACAGTGATAATGTCAAGCAACCATTAATTAGTTGTACATCGAGAGCCCCCCTGAATTGCCACACTTGGATTTTTGCTACTGTCACTGTTGTTGAAAATAGTGTCTCAGAGGTGTTTGAGGTTTGAAGTATGCTGTGTGTTTAAACCCCGAACTTAATAAATCTTGGTGTCAGTGAAAAAATATCACCTTAAAAAGACAAAAACTATAAATAGTTTAGTGGAAATAGGAGATCAATCTAGAAATTCGTACGATGGGAATAAGACTTACAACAAATGCCACTCAATGGTAATCAGCCTTGCAGTCTCCAGGGTCCTGAGGCAGGGCATGGAGGCACTCTGTGGCATTAGCCACCCGTGTCCTGACATTTTCAATACAGCAAAATCTGATCTGCTTTGAATCAAATGGGGCCGTACAGAGGAAAGAGATCCATGTTCTTTTTAGAACACAAGTGGCCGATGTGCAAAGGCTTTGTTTTGGGTAAAGACAGGCCAGTATAAAAAAACTGGTAAAACACTATCGTGCTAATGTGGTGGAATTAATTTTCAAAATTGCTGTTTTGTGGTGAGTGTATACACCCTGTCATTTGACAAAGCAAGAGAGAATCCAGAATGAATTATCGAGCCTCTCTGCTATACAAAAATAATACAGTAAAATACTTACTAATTTTTCCCTCTGTTCAGAGTGTTTCACAAAGCTGGAAAAGAGGCACAATCACCATCTTGTTCCAATACAGAGAAATGATTCCTTGTTATTAATGGCAAAGGGCCAGATTGATCTTTATTTTGTATATCACTGCCACGGCTCCTCTGAGGCCAACAGAATTATGCATATTAATACCAGAAAGGATCTGTGCTATCAGTCCTAATGAAAGAGGAATAAAATTTGGGTAATAGCAGGTATCCACACTGCTGGGAGCCTGGGGTTTGATGCTTTCAGCTGCCACCTTTAGAGAATAGCCTACTTTCTACCCCCTTGGTAAGAGTCACTCGAAACAAAGTGAGGCCACAAAGGAGGTGTGACTTGAGATGATGCCATCCTCCTAAACCCTATGGTGACAGTGGTTTCTTCCTTCATTAAATGGGCATTAAGGAAGCAGACTCATCAGACAATACAAATAGATGCTGTTAATATGATGTATTTTCCACCCAAGTTTGCATTTGCATTTTCTTTGCCATGTTTCCAGGGATGGGTGTAGAGCAGGGGAGGCAGAGGCGGAGGGCTTCCCGTAGTGTGCATGTGTTCTGGGCTGCAGACTGCAGCTGTGACTGCAGAGCCGGGCAGTCATTGCTCCGCGGTCCTCAACGCCTATGGACACAGCCCTGGTTTGCCCTGTGAGCCCACAGGGTGACAGACCCACTGCCATCCCCACCTTCATATACTTCGGCCGTGCACCTTTTCCTGTCTCCTACACTAATGTTTTCAGCAGATGTGTCTTACATCTGAGAAATTCCTCTGTGCTGCCTGATCTTCCACAATTGGAGATGATCAGCAGGAGCTCTCCCACCACTGTCACATTTCGGTCTGACCCAGGAAGCGTGAGCTCTCTGTTTATGTCTGAGAGAGACAGCTTCCCTCATCTGGGAGCTGAGACAAATATTCTTTTGTTAATCTTATTTAATCATATTTAGGAGCAACACATGAGTTAGCAGTTAGCTTCACTTGGCAGAAAGACTTCAAGGAAATTGTGGGAGAAAAGAGGAGTCTGCTAAAAGGAAATTAAATTGCTTTCAAGAATATTCCATTGCAATGTCTATACTAATAAGTAAAATGGAGTAATGACTGTTCTCTTACCCTGAGGCCAGTCAGTGTAGCATGGCTCATGTCCAAAGGGCTAAACTTTCTCACAGCCACGAAGCGGAGTGGCTTCCCCCACGCTGCCTGTTGCGAGAGGCCCCTGAGCATGCGAGGATTTCCTCTGCAGGAGTTGGCCCCGGTCAAAACCGTGCTGGTGCCAGTGATTTAATGATACGCACGGTTGTGGGCCAGCGCTCAGGTATGTGGTGCTGTCGGTGTGTTAGGAGAGGTGTGATCTAACTTTTCTTGTACAATGCTCTGGGCTTCCTCCTCCCTTCTGCGAAAACTCGGAAGACCTTGGAGAAAACAGTACTAGCCACATCACAAAAATTGCGCTTGAAAATCTCTGGCTTTTTTTATTCTATATATTTTGGCATCTCTTTGCCATTGTAGTTTGTTGCCCTTGGGACATATTGGGTTGGTTTTTTTCTTTGAAAATGTGAAAGGTAAAAACTGATTTTGAAGGAAAGACAAGAACACGCACTGTCATTTGTCTGCAGGACGCACAGTGCTGTTAACAGAATATTTTAAGAGAGACTGACTGAATACTGATGAAGTTTCCACCAACCAAAATGCCATAGTATCTGTCCTTTATGATTAGGGCTAAATGTCATTTACTGTCTGTGGTGCATTGTGTCATTCTTAGAGTTATTTTGGATTTAGTAGCTTAGCAAGTAAAATGCTATCAGGTGCGCTTCAGAAGTGAGGTACTGGGAAAAGACCCAATTATTTCATGTACAAATTATTGATGTTGCCTTAAACGATGGGATTCTGACTCAGTCATCCAAACAGTACCACTGAACAAGTTATAATGAAGATGGTGATAAACTGTCACATTTCTGACAGTGTCTGAAAACTTAATTTTTGCCAACAGAGTTAATTTAATGAAAAATATATATTCTTTGCAATAATATTGACTACACTTAAAGTCACCCAGGCATAAAAGGCCTTACATAAAAACTTCAGTTAAAAAACATGCAATTTTATATAGAAATTGCAAGCCTGTCACTTTACCCTTGAGGGAAGAAAAGTTATTCAGACTAATGACAATAGCTTGGTGGGAGAGAAAGTGGGCTTCATGCAGTAAAAAAGTTTCTCTCCAGCTGCGTGGGCTTTCCACAGGCTTTTTTCATTAATATTATGAAGTTATTTGTTATTTACTCATGAATGCTGAATAAATACCGAGCAAATTCAAGACACTATTAATTTTCCTAGCATTGCATGTATGCATATGTAATGGTTCATTATAGCCCTGAGTTTTCAACATATTCCAGTGTAAAGGAGAAGAGCCCAATTAAAAAAATTGTAGACCCTGATCCAACCTTTGGTGGCTTCAGATCCTGATGTTGAATTGAGCACCAAAAGAGAAAATTATGCCTATTAAACTGAGTAAACATTTTCTTCATTTATCTGGGTGGCTTTTTTCTGTCAGTGAAAACTATTTTTTTGCTAAAAATGCCAACCCTTAGAAACTTAATGAGTATTAATGAAAAGCTGGAATAATTTAGCATGGACAAAAAGAGTGTAATTTTCCTTAGACATTTCGTTAGTACAAACTGAATCCTAAAAGGCCTATTCTCCTCGTGGTTTGTCAGAATAATTCTCGTTATAGTCAATAGGAACAAGGTATATATGCATCAATAGCAGAATAGACTGCTAAATATAGTTGCTGCCGCGGCAGCTGGTTCCCTCTCTTGTTCATCAGATGGGGAAGCTGGAAGCTGCAGCAGCTTCACGTGTAAGAAAGGTGATGCTTGAGGAAATTTTTTTCCTGGGAACAGGGGCATGAGCTCGATTTCATACTTCCAGACACTTCAGACTTTTCCCAAGCGGATGGACAGTCTTCAACCAGCTGTTTTTGGGCCCATCACACAGGGTCCCAATGTGCAAGCGTGCAAGCTTCCCTTAGCCTGAGCAGGCTACTCGGATTTGCCACGTGCATCACATTTCCCAGGCTATGTGACCACTGCAGGTTCTGCAGTCATTCCAAAAAAATGGATGGTTGGGGCTTTTCCCCATTAGCTGGAGGAGCAGCCTACATCTCTAGACAAAGCAGTATAAGATCTTCACTCTTTGCCTCGTCTGAATTTCCCCATCGTTTTTTGCTGTCACTCCTCAGCTCCCTTGCATCTGAAGGTGACATTTCCACCCTGGCTTCCAGGCTCAGCCTGGCTTTCCCTCTCCCTCCCCTCCCGGGCAGCAGCGGCTTTCATCCTCCCTGGTGTCTCCCTGCTCAGAGAGCTGCCCCCGGGCTCTCTTCTCCTAAACAAGCTGCCTTTCTCGCTGGGCCCTTGGAGTCTCACAGGAGCCACTTAGGCTCTGTGATTTTTGTTAAGACCCAGGACCTGATCTCTTTTTTCACTTGTCTGGGATTTTACGCTATTCAAATCTAGACCCCTGTGGAAAGGCAGGAACAAAAAATGGCCATTAAGCTTTTGTTTTTCTTGGGTAAGATCTATTCAGGTGCTGATAATCTTTAGCTATCAGCTTCTTTGTAGAGAGACATTAACGTCATTTCCATATCTTCTTAGCCACAAAGTATAAAGCATTACACAGTAAAAAACAGCTATAAGGAATTCATTAACGATACATAGGCAGATTCCCCAAATAATCAAACATTTCCTTCTATAAAGGTTGTTCTCTATCTGTTTTTGTTCCTGTGGTGCAGGTACCTTTCCATATCATGTCACCTAAGCTTTCACAGATAATGTTTTTTCTTCTTTCTTCTTTTTTTGGTTTGTTTGTAATTTCAGTGAGTTCTCATTTAAAACAAAACACCGGGAGTCTGCTTTTTTACCCCTCTTCTCTGTCTCTCTTTGCCAGCAGACACCACGCAGGTTGGACAAACAGGTGGAGGGAGTTCTCAGCTGAGACAGAGACAGACCTGCAGTCTTTGGGTTCAGTGTCCCATCTCTTCAACGCCTGATGCCAGGGAGGGAGCCAGCCTGCCCAGGGATGCCTGTGCTTTGGTTACTCTCACATAGCTCCTGGCAGTGTTTCTGGCTGCAGCAGCTTTGCAGATGTGCAAGGCTGCAAATCCAGCTTAAGAGTGTCCCTTCTCACATGCTTAGTTTGACAGAAGCTAATTCAAAATTCATATGGCGTTGAAAAAGCCATGCCAGCTAAATAGTGTATCCAAGTAGTAGCAAGCTCAACACATGCAGAAATGGGCTGATCCATGATGCATCTTGTTCTGTCTGTCCAAGTGCCTGTGTTTTGGCCAAGAGCCATCGGATTGGTAATCATTGCAGAGTACATACTAGGAACCATGCAAGATTTGAGGCCAGCAAGAGGTACCTAATTGTGGTGGAACCATAGTTGTATGTTCCACTGCAATGTGTCCTTAACTTTTCCACTCTTACTCAATTCTTAAGGCCATGTCTCAACCGAAGTGTGAGTTTTCCTGCAGCAATGATAGAAACAAGTCTTACAAGTAAAAGCTTAGGTGTCTGTATGAAACAAAGCAAGGATTTTAAAGCATTGTTGGCTTGGCAGATGCATTTTCATGAAGCTCATATCCCAAAATAAAAGGACTTTACGAATCCTACAACTTAAAGTGTGTTAAAGTATATGAAAATGGAGCATTCTGTGAGGCAAAGATAAGGGGAATTAAATGCTGAAGCCAGCAGAGGTAGAAGGGAAAATGTAGCTGATCATACACCCATCCGCCGTAGCTATTCCTCTCCAGCTCACGTCCGGTCCTCTCTCCACTGCTCTGTTGCTGTCTCTGAATCCAGATGGCTGCAGGGTCAGTCCAGCCAAGCACTGCACTATTTTTCTGGTGTGCAACAAGTCAGGCTCCTGCTGTGAATCACCTTCATGCTGTCGCCTGCTCTCGTTCACTGACTCCTCTGAGAGCCTGGAAGGAGCAGGCACTCAGCCCTGAGTTCAGTCTCGGAGTCAGCCAGTTTGAGCACCGCTTGCAAAACAGACACAGCATTGACAGCTAAGCTCTTTGCAAGAGTTCCGAGCAGGAGGGATGCGTGAACCTCCTGGCCGTTCTAAAACGTGAAACATTTTATAAGGATCTGCAAAATGAAATACTTTGTTTAAGCAAACACTGTTGGTATGTCTGACTCCGTGTAAACTGGTGGAAGCCAAGAGGTACTTCTGATCTCACAAAATCAGTCCATGCAGCTTTCCTCCACCTGGGTTTCGGCCCAAAACCCCCTCGATGTGTGGGTTGAAGGGAGTCCCAAACGGTTCAGCTGGTTCTTGGATCTGGGTAGTGGGAGAACAAGGAGCATGGAAAGCAATGCACAGCACTACAGGTGAATTTACACTAAGTCAGAAAGAAATTGTTATGTTCCAGAATTATCCAATATTTAAGTAATTTATCTCAAAACAGAATTAAGGTGTGAGAAAGCCTATAAAATGCACAGCTGCATTTCTCTGCAAAATTACAGGGTTTCTTCTGTTTGGAATAATGATTGTGAATTCCTTGGTATCACGGAGACTATTTAAGGTTAGGTCTACCAAAGCATTTTTAAAGAAAGTTCAGACCTTTTGTGCCTGACACTTACATTCTGATTATCTGTCTGGAGGCAAAGCTCCTCATTTTTATATGTAATGAATAAAATGCACAAGTGGAAGGAATCAAGATAATGAATTTGCAGGATAATTTTACTAATTATCTTGTTGCTGATCATAGAACCAAGGCACTGCAAGTCAGTCCTACCACAGCTATTAATATGCAATGCCTAAAGCTGTTCTTGTAACATTTATTACTCATCTTGCTGGTTCTACACAAGTTGATAGTTTTCTATTAAATTTGTAAAAGTGAAGTTGCTAACATGTTCCTTGTTCTAAGCATAACATGTTAAATTATACAGGCTTACCAAAGTCTAAAGGAGATGAGAGCATTTAAAATAAGATATTTCCTACTGCATGGATGTTATGTGATGAGTTGAGATTGAATTTATCTCACCTTGTTGTAGTTATTTGAAGATACTTATCTAAGTTTTTAATTTAATCTCCCTAGATAGTCATGGGAGAGAGGATGGGACAAACTGTCCTCTGAAGATGCCTCTCTCTTTGCTGACTACAGAGGGATCCCAGTCACTTTGCTGAAATGGACAATGAATTTTTTTGTGACTAAGAGAGATTAAAGTTTATTGTTGGGAAATGGTAAATAGGAAACATTTCAGCAAGAAAAAAGCCAAAAACGAGTAATAGTACTGTGAGATTATGGTCACGAGCCATTTGGTTGGCAATGATTAGAAGACGATAGTTGGAGAACACAAGCACAGAGTCCGTACTGATCATCTGCCTTTGGGAACAGCTCAAGAACATGAAAAAGTGTCTATCAAAGCGAGCCACTGATCTCCAAACTGCAGCAACAAGATAGACAAGCTCAGGAGCCATAATGGGATACTCACTGTGGCTTTAGGAAAGGCAACAAATGTGGATAGAGATGAGTGAGGATGAAAAATTATCAGGTTAAAATACTTGCAAGAAAGACAAAACCAAACACAATGTCAGGGAAAGGACCAATGGGAATTCCAGAGGACCAGAAGGAGCTCAGGCTCCTCACTCCTCAGAGCAGCACAGAGTTGTGTCCCTATATCATTGACCACAAATCTCCTAAAATGTGCAGGCTGGCTTTGCTGCTGTGCCCTCCCCTATGCCAAAGTTTAGATGTTGCCTATTATTTCTCCCATGTAGAAAAGTCTGGAGTTTGGCTCATTATGATGCAAAAGAGAAACAAAAGAGAAAATGTGGAGGCATTAGAAATGCAGAATTCCATAGGGTGGCCTGAAAAGGGGTGCCCTGGGAAAGTGGCACAGCAGACCCTGACCCTGTGACCACATTTCTGTGTCGTTCTGGCTGGGCTCTGTAGACACCTTGTCTCTGCCTTGCCCAGTATTTTTTAAGCACACTTAGATTTCCAGCCAGTAGTCCTTGGCACTGCCCAAGTGATGCAGAGCATTGTAATGGGTATATAATTTTTGCTTAGAAAAGAATAAAAATCCTCCCAAAAAATCTGTTCAGACTACTCCTGTAGCAAGCTAAGATACCGTAAAGTTTTTGATAACTAAATCCATTTGGTGCTTTATCTCTCCCCTCAAATAACTTCCCTTAGTATTAGACAAAACTACAACACAATAAAAAACAATAACAGTCAGGCACTTGGCTTGATAAAAGAGTCTTTTGAACTGATATTATAACATAGAAAAGAGGTCAGCCGTTTCAGCATGGATCTTAAAGTTAGCTGGAAATATTTGTAATATTAACAGAAGAATCAAAGCTGCTTCTCTACCAACCATGCTACAAATAAGGATGCTGCAAATAAGGATTTTAGAAGCCCCAGAGGACTTTGCTTTAATAAGCGAGTCATCTAAAAGCACTGTTGCACACAACCAGAGGGTACAAAATAACTCCAACCAGGAATGATCTGACTGCGGAGAGACATTGAAAGGCAACAGGTTTTCTCTAGATGACTGGATAAAAACCAAGACAGTTTTGAAAATTAAGCATTTATCATGCTGCCTTTTTGGTTTCTGTTTCATGATTTGGTTGGGCTTTTCTCTCCCATAGAAGTTCATCGGAAACATTCAAAGCAGAAATCAAGTGCTATTTGCAGGTTTTGTCTTTGTTGCTGTATGAAATTGAGAGCATGCTGTGCTATAAATAAAAGCTTGTAAGTAAATTCCCAGCACATTAAAACCTGCCTAACAGGAGATTAAGATGGTCTGAAGTCACTGACTCAGATCATAAACAGTGCCGCCGTTAGCTGAAATGATTAATCACCGTGGTACGAAAGAAAAGAGGAGATTTGTTAAAAAATAAGCAGGGGGCAGGATGCTAACTCCAGGGGCACGGCGATTGGCTCTTTAATAATGTATAACGAAGCGCGTGCCAGATCAAAAGCAAATCACATGCAGCTGGCAGAAAATTAAATGGCATTAGGCAAAGTATTTGTCTAGCTATAAGCCTAGTTAGGAAACTACTGTCTATTAATGTAATGTCTATTAAAGCTTTTAAAATTAATCTTTGCTGATGGAAACCCCATAAATAAAACATGGTATGTCCATTTTATATATATGCACGCACATGTATGAGAATATTCATATGTATGCATTATATATTATAAATACTGCAAACATTTAGTTAGTTGCAACTTTGAAAAATTACCAGGTGTTACTAGCAGCTATTCAGGCTAATTAAATCATCTTCACATTCTTATTTTAATTGTTCTTCTGTGTGAGCGCGTGCTGAATAATTGTTACTTGATTGTGTTATGGTACTGTTTGCTGTGACAGAATTTGACAAAAATCTGTGGCAGAGGGAAGAGAAGAGAGGTGCATTGACGCAACATCCCCATTCCTCGAAGGTTGCGGTGTCGGGTGTACAGTCTATAAAGGCCACGCCTGTCTGCTGGGGTCATCCAGCTTTGGACGGGTTGGCTCAGTGGCAGGCACGGGAAGCCAGGGAGCGATGCTTGCCCAGGGAGGTGTCTTTCCATCAGCATTTGTTTTTTAAGGCACTGATAAGCCCATTGGTAGCTGGGGCTACGCTTGCACAGAAGTCCAGAGGCACGTGCTTCTGTGTCTGGGTGCAGCGTGGACCTATTTTTAATCTGGCAAAAGCCTGAAGCACAACGCATGGCCTGAAACCCCGGGGCTGTCCCGCTCCAGCCCTGTGCTCTAACCCCTCGGCTGGAAACATGACCCTTCGCCATGCCCTCTGGGCTGCTGGCTTGGCCTTGTCTGCCTTGCCAGAGGTCCGGCTTCAACAGCAGGGAGCAGGCAGTGTTCCCTCCCAAAATATAGCGTGGTCTGAAGGTCTCCTGGGGAGCAGGAGGCACCGGAGGCTGCAAAGTCCCCGCTCCTGAGGTCAACCTGAGCCGCGGAACACCAGCCAGCCTCTCTGCCCTCCACGCTCTCTGCTGCTAAATATTTGAAAGGCGACGTTCCTCTGTGCTGTTACACAATAAGCGATCCCGCTTTGCTGTTCTGCCGTCCCATTTTTGTCACCGCACAGCAGAAACCATCAGCTGAGGCGAGCGGCACACGATGGGAGAAACAGAGCTCATGCCGACTGGCAGCCCCGCGCCTTGCCGCAATTACCAACAACAGTTCGTCTCTGTCACCGCTTGCTAAAAACATGGCATAGCTACTGAAATAAGTGAGCACTTAAGGGAAACCCAGACCTTTTATATCTGCCACTTATTTCCTGATTATCTTCCTGGAGGTCAGGCCCTTCATTTTGACACTTAATGAATAAAATGCCCACGTTGCAGGAAATGGGATAATGAATTGTGAAAAGACATAATCAGCAATGACTAAATAATTAAGGGAATTGAAATGTAGAGTCATGTGGGAATGTATTAATAATAACATGATTTTTCCATATGCTAAAAAATTCTGTCTGTTTTTAGAAAATCAGTCATCACACATGCTCTGTGGCAAAAAAAAAATTAATGTAGACTAATAGGAACTGTAATTAGATGTTCTGCTTTTAAACAGCTGAATAAAAGATGAAATCATATAGAAAGTATATTTAGATACAAGCCAGAAAGTAAACTGATTATTATTCATAGTGCTGTTAATAGGAGCTGTAATTTATGCATCTAGTGGGAATCATGTTAGGCAATTAGGAAAGGGAGTCACACTTGACTTCCCTTTATGCATTTACATATTTATATATTTTTCTATATCTTGCCAATGTCTCCATCTTTCCAGTTACCTTTAATTCACATAACTGCCTAGAATAATACCTTTTACAATGAAATTCTCTGCTGGAGTTCAGAAGTTGGCCTTCGCTTAGATTAAAGAAAACCACACAAGCTTCTCTTCGATTGCGTTTGCCTCCCTGACACTGGACTTTTGCAGGTCCCTGGTACTACATGAAGAATGAGACTTTTTAATTTCTCTCAGTGCTTCACCTTCAAAGGCTTGCAGCAGAAACTGTCATGGCAGCTGGACAGGATTGTGTCCACTTCTGCTCCCCTCTGTCTATGTTACCCTCGCTCTACTTACCCAAGACCCAGGTTCAGTTGCTGAAGTCTCTGGAGTCTGCTCCTAACAAAACCCGGGATCCTATAATTCACTGCACTCCCAGCGCTGAAATCCCGATGATCTGGATTTCAGTTCGAGCTGGCGTTGCTGTGTTTATGCAATATATGATCCTTCATAGATATTTAGTACTTTCAGGAGTTCAATGCAAGAATGATTTATGCTTATTTTGTGCAACAATGTGGTTGTTTTTTTAATCCGAAAGTGTCCTAGTATCTAGTCATGTGTTAATGCACACTCTCGGCCATCCCATAAAATGTGGGTCAGCCAGAGAGGGTCACGTCGCCAGATATGTGTGAACAGATGGGTGGGCTGAGGTACAGAGCTGTTGCGGTTTGCTCAAGGTAAAAAAAGCAAGTCAGTGGCAGAGCAAAGATTAAAATTCAAGGCATGAGATCAGCGAAGGATTAAGTGCAGTGTTCATCTGCTTCATTTCCAGACATATATAACATGTACCTCAGATAATCTGCAGGTATCACAATTTGGAAATATTCAGCACATTACTTTCAGAAAGGAGAGGTAGGGGGACCCCACAGGGATGGGGAAGGGACCTCCAAGGACTTCATGGAGGGGTGGACCAGTGGGTGGGAGGGGGACTTCTTCCACAAAAGCCGTGCTGCTACTGGGTTGTGGAACTGTTTCACAGCTAACCTGCCACGATGAGTACTCGGGACCAGTGCAAGGTGATAGCTTGAGCCAAGTGCCCATTCCCAGCAGATAAGCAAAGTCTCTTTTCTCGTCTCTGTGTAATGCCGACCTGGACAGAACTGCCCCATAAGCCAGACCCTGGTTACTCCCAGCCATGTCTGAGATGACTTCCCAACGAGCCTTGCAACCATGTTACCGATCCTAAACCTTGAGTTATTCTGGCCTGGTTTTACCTGCTGTGTTTTTCTGCTAAGGCCGTTCTTCCCACCGCTTTGCCAGGTGCGATGCCTCACAGTGAAAATGCCGGAGCCTCCCCGGGGCGTGGGGCACTCTTCCCCGCTCGCTCTGTCCCCCTGCAAGCCCGCCTAGAGACGAGGACCTGGCGTCTTGGCACAGCCCTCTGGCTGCAGGGCTTGCGTTTTGGCTGCGGACCATCTTTCGTAATTGGGCTGGCGAGCGCTGCCTCTGCTCCTGCCCGGGGCCGGTGCCAGCTGCTCCCCCCGCTGCCCGGGCTGCAGATGGCCCCACCAGCACCCGGCAGCTCGCCCTCCCACCGTCCTCTCCTTCCCCCTGTCCTGCCCAACCATCTTTACAGCACTCCTTTTAGCACACGTTGTCCGGTAACCACCCGCTCCACCCTCTGCACCTTTCCCATCCCGGAGCTGGGAGGCAAGAAGTACTCCAGGAACCGTATTATTTTAAGCTACAAACCACAGAGAAAAAGTGATTAAAATCAGTAAATGCATTCCTATGCATGGATGCATGCCAATGATGCTATTTTTATCAGACAGAGGGTGATTTCAGCTGCCCCCCCCCCCCATAAGCATCCATGGTGCATCTCCCTCCGCAGCCTTCCCGGGCGTCGCACGGGTCTGGCTCATTGCGTTTCTTCTCCGTCAGAGTGTGATATCTTGGGATGGATTCTGCAGGCTTAAAATAGAAACATTCCTGCTTGCTGCTGATGATGTATCATTGGGTAATCATTAAATAAATTCAGTGTTTTACTGCATTAACAAAAACACATGATTGTTTAACAGAGTATATTACAGAAGATGGAGGCTTTAATGGTCTCTATGGATTTTTAGTTTGTAAGAGTACATTACGAAGCTGTCTTGGTAGGGTGCTGTTTTCATATGTGAAAGAAGTTACTGGCGTTATACATCATTTTTATATCTTGTTGCTAGGCAACATATCATAGTGCAGTTATTGCAAAGGTGTCTGCTTCCTCGTTAAAAATCTTCATGTTACTCCTTAATTCTGCAAAATTAGCCCTGTTATTGATCTTATCCTGCTTTCTTGGATATCTATTGATTGAGGCTTCATCTGTTAGGTTTTGGAGAAATATAACAGTATTTTTATTAACCAAATTTGGGGTTGAAACCTGAAGCATGTGCATTAGTGCTAATCTTTAGTTTCCCCCTTCATCGCAATTTGTTTTCATGCAAGGAACCGTGCGTTTCCGTTCACTTGAGATTCAAAATCAGCGAAGTAATTTGAGTGGTATTTAAGATATGGCCTGTGACAGCTAGGCTTAAAAAAATAGCAACAACAAAAAGCGGGGGATACCTAGGGTGTTCTGGGAAAGATCTAATAATTGCCTGTAAAACTCATTTCTTCCTCTCTTCAAAATAATCCGCAATTCCTGCTTCAGCATAGTGCTATTGCGAACTCTTGCTATATTAGCATTTCCAAATCTGGGGGCAGTTTTGCCTCAGCTTGGGTCAGACTGTTCAAGATTTGGGGCTTTACGGGACTGAGCTGACTTCATCACCTCACTTCATTCTCGCCTGGAGAAGGCAAATCTATTTCAGAAAAACACAGTAATAACAGGCAGCATCGCTCGCAAATATCTTCCACACAACAAAATAACATTTTTTTTTTTTAATCTGAGTGCCAGCGTTTATTCCCTTCATTACCACTCCTCCCGAGCTTCCTTGAGTTGGAGAGCTGTCTGCCGGGGCCATATGTGCTCCCCAGAGGCAGGGGTGGCTCTGGCACGTGTCCCCCCCCAGATGCCTCCGCAGGCTCACGTGGAGCCAGGGCACGCGGAGGGGCTGCCAGCACCAGGCAAGGGGGGAACCGGGGGCTTCCGCAGACCTCCGCGTGCGGCAAATGGCTCTTTATTATCCTCATCCCTCATGCCTTTGTTACTAGCGTATTGTAATTACTTTCATTAACCAGACTTAATGCAGTGGCGGTCGGTATAGCTACTGTTCATTTTGGGGCAAATGGTACTATTATAATATCAGGTTTTAATTAAGCTGTTTCAGATAAAAGCTGGCATGCTAAAAGCCTTTAAAAATGCTGTTCCTTGGTACACACCCACACAACAACAACCAGTAAATCAATGGGATTTTGTCTCACCTCTCCCTTGGAAGATATAATTTGGCATGTGGTATCAGGGCAGTGATTTCTAAAGGCATGTGCTCCAGAGGAGGAGAGGAGTGAAAGAAACAAGAAGGAAGTTCATGCTCTTATTTTTTAAACTGTGGAAGAGTTAAAAATAGATATAGGACTTTATTATGCTCTAAAGCCTATTTTTTAAGGAAAAATGTGTGAATAATTAATTTTGTAATGGGACTAATTAGTTCTGTGAAATTTTAATAGACAAAGTTGTAAATGAAAGAAAAGAAAATGCAAAGGCCAAAATGTTTAACTTCACAATCAATCAACGTACTTTCCTAAAAACTGCCTGCAAATAATTTTGACAACATTTGAAAACTGGTAGTTACCTGTTCCCTCTTGAACAACTGCCTCTGCAGATTTCGCACCTGGAGCACACTGGGCACACCTGAGCACCCGTGTGGCACCATTTGCACCCTACCCGCTTCCCCGTAACCTGCAAGGGAAGGGATAGGGTGGTCTCACACTACTCTGCCATTGCTTCTAGTTACACAATTTGCCTTTAACATTTGGGCCCCTGGATTGTACAACAGCTTTAGCTCTCTTCCTCCAGCATAATTAGTGAAAACATTAGCATTGTTTCCCCACTAACAATTTCTCTGCTTCACACCACTGGGCTGCAGCATGGAAACAGTTTTGGTATGCCTGGAAAGTCTGATCAGACTGTCTCTAAATCCTTTGCCTTTGCTTCTGTTGGAAACTATCTTCTCCTTCCTGAAGATGGCCAAGAGACTATAATCTCTGGCTGACCCTGATAACAGTGAGAGATGAACATCCAGCCTGACCAACTCAGTCTAGTTCCTTTTCCCTCGCATCTCCGATCTCTCTGGGGAGACACTGTTGAAACGGATGCAACTCCCTGTAGTGCAAGAAGTGTTGCCAGTGTTCAGAGGAACTTTCCTTTCATTTCAGAGAAGAAAGGAGTTTGGGGAATCAGCTCTCTTTTAGTATCTGTTATCCATAAAGTTATATTTTGTTTGAACAGTTTTGCCAGTTGATCTCTTGTTAGTTTCTCAGATCTATATGAAAACGCAGCAAAGATGATTGCATCCCCTCATGGCCAATGAAGTCAGTGGTACGCTTAACTGGATGATAGTTTGATTCATGAGAAATTTCTGTGTGGATGGGTGAGTTGGCTCAGTTGCTCGCCTGTTGTTTCTCCATGCAAAAGATAGACAATTCTCTTTTCATCCACATTCAGATTAAAGAATTAACCGAGATGGTGCCACAGGTCAGCAAGAACACACCTGCAAGCACCCAAAAAGCTCTCTGTTACTTCTCACCAGACAACTCCAGAACAAAATGGAAGATATCCCAGAAAAAAAAACAGAAGGCAAGCCTCAAACTCCCATGCCACGTCACGTCCCATACCTAGATAGTACGTTATTTCACTGGTTTATAAAAAGTTCATCACTGGTTTCAGAATGGACGATCCATTGGCTCTCGTTGCTTCAGAAAGGCTATCCTTGCTAGTCAGCAGGCCAGATGTGCAGCAGGATTCTCTATCAGCCTCCTCTCCCAGCTACCACCGTATCTTTCCTCATGCTCATCTCCAGGTGGTCTGGAGGTCAAATGACAGTCTTCCTCTGAAACTCGAAACTGCAAAGCCACCACTCCCCAGTCCAGCACTGTTCAGGTGTTGACAGGTGACCTTAGCCCTATGCCGTTATAGCCACCGAACAATTTACCTGGGTCCTGGGGAACAAGGGTTTTTTACATATTAAGAAGACACACATCTTTCAAGACAACGCGTGTTTCTGGCTACCACTCACTGGCATGGTCTGTAAAATGCCTTACCCCAGCAACTCAGCTTTTCAGGGCTTTTCAGGGCTCTACAGGGGTTTGTGGATGAAAAAATCTCCTTGACTAGAAAGAGCCATGTTACCAACTTCTATTTGCTATGCACTTCAATAAAAAAAGCCCTGGATGTTTTATTCCAATAAATTCTCTGCTTCCCCGCTGACTCTCTGGATGCCCATAATTCTTAGAAAACTCAAGTAGGCAGGATCAGGATAATTTTGTTTCTCCAGCGTGATGAATCTGCCAGCCCTGTCTGTTGCCTTTCTGTGAATCTTAGTCTCCCAGAACCAGAGCCAAATTTGACACCTGGTGCCAGCCAGCACCTGATAGTCTGAGGTTTTTTGGCCAACACTCTTCAAAACATCTTAGCGCCAGGCGCAGAACCTCTCTACAAAGCTGAGTGTAAGAAGTGTATAGACTGGATTGCTTCCCAGCAGCTCACTCTGATCCGCTCAGTCAGAATACGTCTACCAGCTTTGTTACTGGAAGCCAACAGCAGGGTCTCACCAGCTCATGTCACGATGGATTTGGTCTTGCCACTTTCATTTCAGTCCAAGCTGCTGGGGGGGAGGGTGGAAAGGAGGAATGCTGAGCCAATCTGCAGCTTCAGCCATGGGACATGGCATCTATTTTCCTGTACTGTCCAACATGGCGTTTCATGGCCCTTGCTGGTCTTGCCCCCGACTTACTTGTCATCTCTTGGTAAGGATACAGAGGTGGATGATGCCTTTGATCAGCCCACTTGTTAAAAGTGCTGTGATACTTCTAGGAAAAAAAATGGAAATAGTAAACATGCCTAGTAGCAGCTGGGCTGCCAAAATACTGTTACATAATCTTAGTGAGATGATTAACGCTATTTTGCTAGTCAAATTTAACTTGTTGTTTCCTTGTATTGCTTTGTCTGCCTGCATCTGTCTTGACTTTCGTCTCATGTATTTGGGCTGCCAGCAATTTGGGGCAGGAACTGTGCTTTCAGTGGCTGTGTGAGACACTGCGCTGCGTGTGTCCAGACCAGGAGTCTAGACCCTAACAAGGCATTTATGCCTCCTGTTCACAATTATCATGCAGTTTCACATCCCAAAGTGAGATTATTTGCAGAAACCTTGTGTTCCTAGCTGGGAGAGACCCTTCATCTTGTCATTTCAACATGGCTTGCAACAGCCTGAAAGGAGCCTTTCCTAGCGAATGGTGGACAGATCCAGGACCTGTTGGCTTGCCCAACCTCCGCCTCATCCTTTGAAGGACAAAGTTCAGCCTCATATGAAATTGTTTCCTAAGTGCAAAAGATTCTGAGACGTCCCAAATCTTAGGTCCCTTCGCCAAAAATTATATAGCTGTAGTTTCACTTCTCAGGAGTTATTTCTCCCCACCTTACTAGGCCAGTCCAGCTTCAGGATGGAGGTCCTCACAGGCTCTTACTATGTCTTCTAAAGGCACAGAAGTGAATCTCTAAAACCTGTATGTCTGGAGAAAAAATTATAATCACTTCACCGTCCTATAGCATTCATTCTTCTGAGAGCTTTCAGTAAAGACAAGACGCAATGTAAGTTTAACACTGGAAATGTGTTTAGATTATGTTGCAACCTGCAGATAGTTTTAGAAACCTCTGCAGATCTCACATTGATATCCAACTCCATCAGTTTAACCTTCTACTTGTTTTCTTCCCCAAAATCTCAGTTTGCTCACAATAAAATAAGGTGGTGAGATGTTAACATGTATAGGATTGGCACATTCAGGTGATACCCCATAATTGCTCAGGTGTCCAGTCTGAAATAGTTAGAAGACAATTTATTCCTATGCAGACTTGTCCAGGTGAATTTTGTACTGTATTCCTGTTTCCCATGGGTTACTAAAAAGTATCCTCCAGACAGAGCTCATTCTCCTCCATTTGCTGAGGTACTCAGATGTGCTTCCTAATGTTTTGTTTACTCATTTACTTCTCCAAGGCCTCAATTCCAGTTGGTAAATCAGATGCCAGTGCTGATAAAGTTGTCTCGTGTTGCTCTTTGGGCACGATTTCTCCTCCCACATCTAGATTTAAAACGCGGCTTGTTCATACCACGAACGGGGTCTCTGTGAACCAGCACTTGGAGGAGAGGAGCAGTTTCCTTGGCACTGACTGTGGTTCTTCATGAAGAGTTTTCCACACAGACTCCATGACCCACCTCCCGCTCCTTGCTGACTTGCAGCCCAGTGCTCCGGCGTACCTCACTGGTGAGGTACCCAGTGGTAAATACCTCCCCGTGACAACCTTATTGCTGGTGCTCCTGAAAAGGTCTGGATGAGGATGGTGCACCTGGAGCCACCTCAGTGGTGCTGCTGTAGAGGAAACCAGTGTCTCATGCGCCGGAAACTCGTCCCTGGAATAAAATCTGTGTGGACAGCCCCTCTTCAAGAACCACAGTTAGTGTCAGGTAAGTTACCTTTTTTTCCCCCTCATTCTGTAATTAGACATCCCAATTATGTAGTTTAATCTAATTAAAGTAATGATGCAATTATACAATAATTGATACATAATCGGCATGCAAAAACCTGTGTAAGTATTATTTAACCAACAGAGCAAATTCTAGATTAACATTTTCAATCTCTTAAAAGTGTATCATTTTAGCAGCCAGCTTGAGGAAGGGATTTTGCCTACAGAAGCATTTTGAAATCCTCGCTGCCACTAGTATAATTATTTTTTTTGCTATTTATGGGCATTCAGCTTCCATTGACTTCAACAGGAGCTGTCTCTGAGCACCCATAGACAGGAGGAAAGCACAGAGCCTCTGAAAGAGCCTCTGAGCACCCATAGACAGGAGTAAAGCATAGAGCCTCTGAAAGACTCACCGCAAGTGTCTGATCCAAAGATGGCAAAGGGCTTCAAAGCCATTTCAGAAATGCCAAATAGTGGATTGCCTGCTTTTAGAGATTATATTAAAAAAAAATCTCATTGTTGATTGCAAGAGAAGACAGCTCTGTGGTGCCTGTACTGCTACTTCTGCAGCAAACCTTACCATTTAAGATCCTTTTTAAAAAAATAATTAACTATTACTTCCTCATTATCCAAAATAACAGTACAAAATATGTATATTATGTATGCACCACACTTACTGATGTATAAACTAAGCCTTAGCTGTGGATCCACCCAAGGTCTCATGCACCAAAAACATGAGAATGTGCAGATAGATGCAGGAGTCTTGGCTCTAACGGCACAAACAGAATCTAGTTTTCTGTATTGGCTTATTTTTCTGAAGTAGATAAACTGAGCAGTGTGTGTTTCATCATATGAGGATGTTAGCTGTATCTGTAACAGCCAAAGACCCATGTTCTGAAATGACATCAGAGACCTGGGGGCTTGTCTGATAAGAAATGGGATTTCTTCTCATCCTTGGATAATATTTCCTTTAACCTGCTCCCTGTCTCCTTACTGCCATGCTGTGAGCTGTGTACCCTGTGTGGCTTTTTCCCACCAGTGATGTGGCTGAACGTCAGCGATATTTTACCCTTGTTTTGGAAAGCTCTGTGGAATCAAACACATCCACATTTATGTAACAGTCTATAATTAATCCAGCGTGTCTGGGTGTGTGAGGAAATGAGAATGGCCTGTCCCTTTCTTTGTCTCTGTTGCATAACTCGTGCTTTAAACTAGGTGCATTATCCTGCAAGATGTTATATAGTGAGTTTGTTCAAAATGCCCCAGTAGCTGTGTCGGTAGAACTATTATCAAGCAGGGAGATTTCAGAGGAAAATGTGAATGTTCCCTGATAAGCAGTCACTTGGGCTTTTCTTGTTTTTGTTTTTTTTTGCAACATTTGCTGCTAAGGGTGTAGTTTTAAGCGTTATTACCCATATGTGGAAATATAATTTTGGTTTTGGTTTGATCCATATTCTCTTTAATGCCAAAATTACTGAAAAAAACTTTTTTAATTTGGTTTCAAATTCAAATATGATGATTTTACTGTTATCTTTTAATTGTCAGTGTTCATATTGCCAGTATAAGTGTTTGTATAATCTTTTTCATGATAGACACTGAAAATACATTAAAAAAAATTCCACGACTGAACAGTTGCTCATTCATGGTGATATAAATTCAGTTCTACAAATGTAAGTCTGAGAGTCTGCACATGTGACCCACAGTTTCCAAGCTTAAGAACTCACAGGTGCTTAGGTGACCCTCTGATCACTGGTAAGGGTCATGTAGCGAGCATCTTTGTCTTCCAACATTTTTCTTCCACCCACTTTGTGGTTTCAGACTAAATATAAGGGAACACACTCAGCTGGGCAGGGTATGAAGAAAGTTTCCGGTGTCAGTCTGAGCCTTAGCACCTTCAACCTAAAGGGTGCTGTTGCTTCAGAGACAGAAAAAAGGCCATTCACATGCCTTTCCTGGGTGAAATTCTCTCACTGATGGGCTAGAGAACATCAGTAGGTCTAACAGACATCTGGAGACTGAAAGCAAGCAAGGTAAATGCAGCTCAAAACTATGAGAAAATTTAGCAGGCACACTACTGCACAAAAAACCCCCAGCCTATTTATATTTCATGGGAAAAAATCTAACGTCCAGTTATTTCACAGCTCTGCTGACATTTGTTGCTAGCAGAAGTGTCTGTAATGTAGCTCACAGGAAACACCGTTGTGCTGATTTTCCACCCATCTTTCTCTTCATTGTTTTAACGGTAAACTCGCACGTATTTGACATAGGAACTTGAGCTGAATTTGCCAACAGTTTGGTAATTCTGATAGGCCAGGGTCTGCTGTCTTTGGTCAAGATACAACAACAGCCAACAGCTGATCTCGTATTGCTGAGCGTGATTTAAAGGAAAATCTTTGAAAGAAGTATAACTGCCTGAATTACTACTCTTTTATATGTTTTTAAATGAGAATGTAAAGGCCAAGGGCATTTTCTCCTATTTAATACTATTAAATCCATCATCAAATCTCTCGCTGAACACTGGGTGAATTTAATGGTGCCCTCAAGTGCCGATGCTGATGCTTGACTGTGTTAATATTGTTGTATATACAGATACAATAAATAACACTTAGCTAAGGTAATATTAGCAACCTTATTGGGTATATCAATACAAATAGCTGTAGTAATGAGATTAAGCATCAGAAACCAATGGTGGTATGAAACTAGGCACTGGGGCTAAAATATGGATAGGGATTCAACACATTGAACCTATCAATAAAACCAAACAGACTCTACTAAAAGCTTTAGTGCTAGTTGGCATTAAAGGATTAATTTGAAAGTACAGTTTTTATCCTTTCTCATCTCACTTTATAACATGCTCTGTTTTAAAACTTGAGTCTTGGTTTGTGCACAGGTATTATGAGTGTTTCTATTTGCTGAAAAATCAGCAAAACCCCTGGCAAGCAACTCTGCTTTGCCTTGCTGTAACCAGAGCTGCCTTTGGTTGACATAATTCAGCACTGGGGATGGACCGGCTTCGTACCACTGGTGATTTTCGTGCCTGGTATTCTGAACAGAGTTGCATTCGCTGAGTCACCTCTAGATCGTAGTTTCTTCTCTCAGCGTACACCGGTCGAATGCCATTGATTTGCCCATGCAGATTGTTTTAAGCCGCCTGGCATAATTCCAGGATCCCATTTTTCTCACACCAAGAGCACAAAATGTTCATGATTACAGTACTCTCTTACCATTGCAGTAATCTCCTACTGTCTCTGTTTCATTTTGAGGGTGTTCCTTATTTATGCTTTTATTGCTGGTAGGGAAAAAAGCTCTGTGTTGTGATATTTCTCCTGATGTGATTCTACGTATACTAAAGCTTTGAAAAATATACTCACAGCTTTCTTTTACTAAGAAACTTTTTCAAAGTAAAAAAGGAATTGACCTAAAGCACCACCTTTAACCCACAGGAGTGAAAGCTTCCTGGGCAAGAAAGTCATTGAAGGCTTAAGGGGGAATGAATTGATACATAAACATTATGTGGACCTTCTTCTTGCAGTGAATTGCAGTTTGATGGTCCTCATGAAGAGAAATCAAAAGAAATTAACATTTTCTGCCATGAAACATCCTTTCATGACTTTCAATATTTTAAATATCTAATGCCAAGGCAGCTGTTCCTGATTGCCTGCTCTCTAAAAAATAGGTAACATCATTAAAAAGTGGTAATGATATGTCCTGTTTCCTTTTTCTTTATGTATTACTTTAATTTTTCCACATGATTTCTATGAGGTTAAAAAAAAAGAAATGTATACGTCCTCATTTTTTTAAATGACAGCAAAAGAATGTTAATTTTGCTGTAAAGTGGATAAGTAAATTATGCAGTTAAGAGCTCAAAAATAAACAAGCGTTTTTTAACCGTGTTACTTCCTTGTGTGCCACTGTCACGATGCAGCCTGTAATTTCATAATCACCTACTGTTTGCTGGCAAACATCTTGAGGAATGTTTTAGAGAGTTGTAAAAACTTCTGTTAACATGCTTTTTCATAACATTCTAGCTGTAAAATCAAGCTGTCTTTGTACTGAGAGTCTGGTACCACATCGGCAGAGAATACCTAGAAATGGTGAGGCAGTGTGGTAACGCTAGTCCTCGTAGGCGTTCTGTGCATAGGGGTGTTTCATCAGTTCAAGTTTAATTCTTTCGTAACCAGTCTACTTAAAAACCATTTCAAAGATCTATTGATTATTCTTTCCATTCATTTAATTTGTTTCTAACCAATTTAGATTTATCTAAATGTATCTGGTTTTAGTTAAAACCAAAGCAGTCATACGATCTCTTAACTCTTATTACGTTAAAGTGGTTTAAAACTGTTACTTTTTTTAAATAGATGCAAATTTCTTATGCAGAAAATGCCTAGGACAATGAACAAGATACTAGTGTTACTCTGCTTCTTAATGAAATAAACAGTATAATGGATGAAACTAGAACATGTGCTTTAGGAGCGGAGTTAAGGCTGCACTGTATATTTTCATATCTTCTGCTATTTTTTCCAAGTGGAGTCACAGAATGTCATTGTCACCTTCGGTACCATTTGTGCTGGGACGGGGAAACAACAGGGCTTTCTTATAGGATTTGCTGACTCAAGATTCTTTAAACCTTATTTCCAGTTTTATGTGTTTTACCTCATAATAATAGTACAGTACTTACGGAGATTACAAGGGTGCTGGGATGCTTAATTCAGGTTTGCAGAATACCCTGCAAATGAAAGCCAGTGTGTACAATGAGCACTAAATGTTGTTGTTTCAGGGCTTAAAGCAGACAGAGCTTGAGACAATGATAGCCTTGAAGAACCCACTTAATATAAACACTAGATGAGACTGAATTGCACAGTTCAGGAGCGGTCTCCTTCACTGCTGTGTGGGCGTATTTACAGCTAGAGAGAAGCACAATTTAAAATCAGTTTTAACAAGAAATGCCAGATTGCCTAGGGACGGACGACTGGGGCAAACAAAGCAGCGCTCCCTGCCTCCGACAACTTCCCAAAGGCCACCCCATGTAGCGGGGAGAAGTGGCAAAGTGCTGTTTCATGCTCCTGGCACTGGCTCCCGAGAACACGATGGTGAGCAGCAGCAGCCCGGGCGGGCTCCCTGCCTGTGTGCAATGCCCTCGCAAGGGCTCCCAGGAGCGCCGTGCTGCTGGCAAGCCTAACATTTTTCTACACAGCAAGAAGGGACTGGCCTCGAGCCCTCTCACCACCCTTGCCAGTCTTTTCAGGGCGCAGGTCTGGATCTTCTTCCCAAGGAAGGAACCTGCGGCCTCTAAAGTGCAGGGACTGTGACTGTGCCAGCTCTGCGAGGAGGGGCAGCGCCCCGTGCGCTCACCCTCTGGCCCCGTCACAGGACTTCTAAACATCCAAAACAACCTGCAGCTTAATGCAAAAAATAGTCTGTTTGTACCTGCTGATCTGTTGCTTTGACTCAGCGAAAGAGATAAAATGGTTATAACAGGAACACAGTGTGCTCTGCTTACCAAACCTTTTACTGTGATGCAGAAGGCCCAGATTATCTGCTTTAGCCTCCATAAACCGTACAAAGACTGGAACACAGCAGCAGGACTTGGGTCTTATCGCTTTCCAAATTCTAATATTGCCTCTGCTCTCAACAATGAAACCTCCAGCCTTGTTGAGTGCAGTTTGCATTGGCCAGGGTTCATGGTGTGCACAGATTGGGGTCTCAGAAGTGCGTGAGGGACTTTGGATGGAGAGCACAGCCAGTGGGATTTCTCTGCTAAATTCTGCAGGTATTTTGAGGAATCTTCCAGTATTTATTTTCTTAGTTTTTTCCTGTCCCATCTGCCTTTGACACACATTTTGGACAAAATTGTTCAAGCATCAACACCAGAAGATGTCAAAATGAAAAGGAAGTCACCCATCTAAAATACTGTCGGATGATCTTGTCCACAAAAGTTTGTGTCAATTCACAGATGACTAAATTCAGCAGTTCAAGGCTCAGTAGTAGTTTTGAGGAGGTTCAGCTACATATTTTATCCTTGGTAGAGGAGAAAATAACCTCGGTAGAGAACCTCCATTATTATACTGTGCAAGCTTTGTTTGTGAATTAATTTTTGACTGCAGATTAAGTCCCAAAGTTGTCTAGTAATTTATCTGAGACTGTCCTGGTCCTCTGAATCTCTGCCCACTTGTGCTGGCATTTTTACCACAGTCAACAAAACCTGCTGGCGATTACTAAACAAAAGCATAGCCGAAGTATGCATACTGCCATGTATATACTACAAGGTAGCGTTCATCCCAGAGAGGTAATAACCTACATATGCATATAGGAATTAGACTACACATGGGGAAAAGGAAGTGCTATTAACTCACTTTTCCAAGTTCAGCGGGATCTGGCCAGCCTTTTACATTGCAAAGAGCCTTGGAGCCAGCCCAGCAGCCTCTCGCTCTAGCACCAAGCCCTGCTTGGCCACCTCGCTGGACTTGTTCGAGTGTGGGTGGCCAATTCTCTGGGAGAACTTTGGTTGCTTGCCTGGGGAGCCCTGGAGGGAGGAGAAGGATGTTTGCACCTGGCTTCCGCTTCTGGCCTGGGCTCATCCCCAGGCCCTAGGGTGAGAGGTTGATAGTACAGACCCTCTTTGCTCTGCACCTACCAGAGGAAGGAGGGCATGCGTGTTACTGAAGACAACAGGAGGCAAAGAGCCACCCTGGGTAATGGCGGTGCCTACATGGACCTGCTGGAATACTATTCTGCACACTCAGGTCGCAACTGCAGGGATGGAGGCTGGGCACCTGATGGAGAGCACCTCAGCTGTCCTTTGCCATCCAACTGCTCTTCCAGGCTAAGACAGAATACAAAGGTGACTTTTCAGAAGAAAAAAAATGATAGCCAGCCAGCTAACCTTCTCGCTACCCACAACAGTAAAACTGCAAAACCTAGTACTGGGTTGTCTGTATATTTAAGGAAAACATTTTAGATGATCACAGATGACCTTTATGGAACAGCAGTGACTTCTTAATGTGAAGGTATTAAAAGGTCATATGGAGTATATATGTTTCCAAGAAACATAGGGAAGGTAGCGAGGAGGGCCTTATGAGTGCTTGACTCTCATCCTGGTATGCAGACAGCCGAGATACAGAAATGCAGTAATGCTCTCAGATTTGGATGTAGAGACATAACTGAGGAGATGGTCTAATAAGAACTGTTAGGACAGCCTAGTTGAAATCATAGCACTGCCAGGAAGTCATCTCTGGATTCTTTCTCAACTTGCGTGTGTCATTGTAGCAACAAGAGGCCCAGCACTGACCAGTATCTCTGTGCTAGCTGCCATACAAACATGAGAAATAAGGCTTTGCTCCAAGGGGCACAAGGCCAGACTCAACCTCCCCAGCTGGAGACACTTTAGGACTGAGTATAGCAGCCTGGACTCCGTCTCTAGGCAATACAGAAAGTCAGTGCCAGAGGATGCTCCAGATCTTAGGTCCGCTGATGTGCCCAATGCTGTTGTCTTTATCTTTTCTGCTGACCATAGCAAGAGTCTCAGGCAGAGATGCCTTCATTGTGTTGACCCCTAAGGTGAATCCCCAAGGTGAATTGTGATGCACCTGAACCCTGTGCAATCCAAAGCAGCAGCAGAAAGCTATGGGCAACAGATTACTGATACATAAGGAAAGAGCAAACATTTTTTCTATTTTTTCTAAAACACAGTGGAACATCCCTTTCTCTTAATCACTGCTTTTGTGGTCAGTACCTCCCATTCACACATGAATACAAGTGGTTCACATGTTTTCTTGACTTATAAAGTCTGTATCGAGAGCCATAAATGGTAAGAATTTTGAAGAACTGAAAAAGAAGCTCCAAAATAAAGAGCAAGAATCCCACTTAGGTACATTGTAGATGTGAGTCTGAATGATATATTTTATCACCCAGTCTGACTAGTGTTCTGACCTGTGTAACAAGCCAGATAACTGCAGCTGCTCTCCCCTCTTTTGAGCCCATTATCTTGTATTTGGCTGAAGCACATCATTCACAAAATCATGCTTTCTTGATCTTAAGACTTCAAGAGATGAAGATAGGCATTTCCGTAGTACTGCATCCTAGCAGTGAGCCACAGCTCATAAGAAGTTGTTCCTTTTCACCTAACTTCAGTTTGCCTTTTTGTCCTTCTATCCATTGGCTCATGATAAAAGAAGTTAGTGGTTTTTCATCATTTTCTATTATTGTGAAGAGACAACTTTTTCCATTAAGACCTGTTTGGAAGTTTTGTATACAGGGACTCCTATTAAGCATGAAGAAATTTGATTTTTTCAGTCATCTCCTGTGAACCTTGTTGAAGGTGTGCAGTAGAGGTTCTGCCTTTTACCTTGGGACACTTGACAGCTGGCTACAACTAATTTTTTTAAAAGTCACGCTAGAGGTTTTTTTCCACTGTAAAGATTCTTATGCAGATCAAGCATAGTACCTCATAGCCTAACAGGGCTGATCTCTGTAAATATCCGTGAAATTTTTTTGTTCCCTTTTTCACTTTCTCAGAATTTCCAGCATTTTTGAAGAAATGTTGAAAAAGAAACAGGCTACTCCAACATTGGGCTCACCAATTTTACTGTGCTACTTACTTTTCCATTTTCAAATACACAATGATGGAGCAAGCTCTTAGGGCCAGAGCATGAAATGTTGGGACATTATTTTCAGTAGCTTGTCCTCTGGTGATCTCTTAACTCCTTTTTGGGTCCAGTGCACTACTCTACCAGGAATATATGGTATTCTTCATTTATGGACCTGAGTTTGTCTGTGTTCAGCTCTGTCTGTGTACACCTCTATGCTCTTAGCTGAACTGGTCTCTGTTGGCTTCAGCCATCACATTTTGCCACTGTGCTCCTTCTAGAATATGAACCATCAAGATTTAACATCTTTCTGTCAGTTCAGATCTAGGAGGCACACAATGCCGCCTTGAGAATGGATGGTTGAATTCACACACACTGAAGCACGCAGTGCTACATTGATTTCTTAATCTCATTCAGAATAAATGACTTGTATATGAATAGATTCCCCAAGTTGTCAGAGGATCATAAACAAAATTGCTTGCTAATTTCAGTCAGCCACATCCATGCAAGGTTGTCCAGGAAGGATTTACAGGCTGCTTTGCCTTGCAGAACCTCTCTGTGCTACGGTAGGGAAAAGGTAAGGAGAGTCCCCGCCTTCATGCTCAGCTCCACAGTCCGAGGTCCCCGCCTGCTGTAATTTCCACCTGTAAATTGAGCACATTTCATCTAATATCATTAAGAAACCACAAGTGCAAAACCTCTTGGAGCTACACTTTATAGAGCCACATTTGACAGCAATTTAACTGCCAACACTTTAATTCTGACTTTTTTCTTTTTATGGTCTTTTCTTACCCTCTCTATCATCTTTTTGCATGGACCAAGAAGTTTTTTGTAGTAGCACAGAACAGAAGCTTTCTTTCTTCTTGTGGTTGGCAGCCTTCTCAGGTACGTTAGCCAAAAGGCATTCTGGTAGCACCTTAATCCTTAACACAGAGCACAAGGTATTTACTTCATGTGATGTCTGCCCGTAACTTGTGCAGAGAGCACACAGTTGCTACTGTGTTACCCATGAGTTTGTGAAGCTTGAAATACTCAAATCAGTTGACTGAACAAGCTGAGCTAAAATTATCAGTTCATACGTCCCTCTGGTGAATCTCCACTGTAGATGCACAGAAGAGCTCTTTGTATGAGACCTGGGGCTCCTGGGAACCAAGTAAGTCTTTATAGTATCCCCAGTCCTCTTAAACTGGCCTCAGGAGTATGAAAGACTGGAACTAAGAACAAATTAGGCCAAAGGTATGACCTGCTGTTTCACTTTCCGTCCAGGGGGTGAACCAGGACCACTAATGTACTGATCAGAAATCTTCCAGTCTGCCACAAAACAAGAACCTTGAAAAATTTGTCTAGTTTAAAAAAAAAGAATAGCTTTTTCCCCCCACAAATCTTGCTTCAGTGACCTCCTTACATTTAACAGTGTATTTCTGTCCAGAATAAAGGGATGTTTATGACAGAACATTACATACTTTTGTGGCAAAGATATTTCAGTATTGCTAAATGTTTACCGTGATGGCATTTTTATTTTATCCAAACCGCAGATATTTTCCTTAGTAAATGTATCTTAGTTTTAGCTTTGGGCTTTTTTTTTTGTCTGCTGCTTTGTCCATATTAATACAATCATCCATCAAAAAAAGGGTAAGACCCTGACCCGTGACCTGGTCTTCATTTTCAATAGCCTTTGTTTTAACTTCTTGCAATGTTTCCAGAGCAATCCTGAGGCCACTACCATTGCTTTGTTAGCAGACTGCAGAATTAACATGCTTGTTACAATCTCTGAATATGTGGACTATGTGCACTTTTTCATTATTATCTGAAATCATGCAGAGATCTGGACCTTGAAGTATCCTAGGTCTTTTCCTTTCCTCTTTCTCTTCCCCCCACTCCCAAGAGGCAGCTATTCATCTTCATTAGCCACTTCTGTTAGCTTGCTGCCAACTGAGACTAGAAAACTAGCTGCATCAGTCTTGCATAGCAATTCAGGAATTAGAATCCACAGTCCTTGGGTGCAGGAGGTTAATGCACTAATAAAGATTGTACCTTGATTAACCACTTCATCTCAGCTTGCCCAGGCAAGGCTGGTTTTCAGACAGTTTGTCATATCATATGGCCCAATGCATTCGTCTAGAAACATAGCTTCTTAGCTAAGAACAGATATTCATATCTGCGACTAAAGGAGAAATGATGTCCGTTTTTTTTTTCATTTCAGTGAAGAATATTTAAAAGTTTTTAAGGGAACCCTCTAAATTCTGTTCTATGATTTACTTGTAAAGGGACACATTATTCCTTTCTTGATAGTTAGAGATAAATCTTTCTCTCTTAAACTCTGATATGAGAGAGCATGACGTGGGTTATACCCTTATTAACACTTGCTCTTAGAATCAAACCCCATTTCTCTTGGGTATCCATAGCTTCTTCTGGACTTATAGGCTCATTTAATCCCCCACAAATGAATAAAAATCTGCAAGACTTTTTGTTGAAGAATTGTAGTCATACAACAAAGGACCTAAATAAGTCAGTTTGATAAGTAAGCAGCTGTAACCTTCTTTTACATTTATCTGTCCTAGATTGCTGAACCTTGACTAAAAGTTGCAGGTTATTTGCAGGATGGTTCCACTAAAGCAGACATAACGTATTCCAAACAGAAAGTTATTGCACTGGAATTTGTGATTCGCTGTAGAGTGAATTGATCCACAGATCACGTTGCAAATGTTCATGATTTGGAATGGTTTAGTTCTGTAGATACAAAACATCTGGAGATTTAATGCTGAACACATTCTTTAATGCTGCAGTCTGCAGAATCTCTGACCTTCTCCCTTTCCAAGGGCCTAATTTCTCTTTCTTTCTTTCATTCTCCCCAGCCCACCAGCACACACGCGCGCACACACACACACACACACACAGAGTCCTGTTTCTGTCAAGCAATTTCAGCCGATGCCCATCCATGCAGGTCTGAAGAACCAAGCACAGCACAAATGACACAGTCACAAGCTACACAATTACCTTTATTTCTTTGCTTAGAACAAAAAAATTCCTTGACAAGCACTCTCACCTGGATTGTCATGTGTCTTTGGATGTTATTGAATTGAAAGGAATTAATGTTACAGATGTAACAGGGCATTTGAAGGGTCTTGGGAGTGGAGCCAAAGGGGAAATGTGGTAGAATGTGTTTTGCAGCAGATTGGTGTGAAAAAAGTGACTCCTTGAAATCATTTTAGCAGGAGCAGGGGAGACAGAAGAACTGCTGACTGAGGCTCAGTGTTGAACTGGCACCCAGCTTGGCATAAATGGTATCCTTACGGCTATTTCAGCTCCACGACAGGGCGCTTGTAGCAGTTCCCTTATTTCATCCTTCAGTGGGTGGGTGAAACGATGTTTGTCACTTATCTCAAGTTTAGAAAGCATTTTGCATCATACATGACATAAATATTAACTATAAATTATAACTTGCCCAAATAAGTGGATGGGAAGGAAGCAAAATGGCAAACAACAAAAGCTGGAAAATGGTGAGGTATTTTGTTGGGTGGTGGTGGTGGTTCTGAATAACATGTTACCAAAAAGACAATGACAAAATAAAGAAAGATGCTCAAATGGAAAGAGGAAAATTACCAAGTGCTCGAAGGAAACTATAGGTTTTAGGAGGAAGAAGAAGAAGAGTTAAGTAGATGCAGTTTGGGTAAGTGACATCGTAAAGAAACAAGAGGAAACGGCTTTATCTTTCTATTTTACAGGAGTATATTTGAGGTTTGGGTTAGATATTTACAGCAGTAACAGATACTAGAGAAATCAATTTTTTGAGAAATCAATTTTTTGGGAACCTTATCAGAGTGAAATCCTGTCAGCTTCAACGTAGTCTCCGAAAGTTTCAGTGTCAGACTCTGCTTTGGATGTTTGACACTAAAAATCATAGCCATGTTGTCAGCTAGTGGCAGTGTAGCTTCACTGAACTGAAAGGGATCTTTGCCAACTGACAGCGGTTAAAGAGAGAGTCTCCTGTGTTAAAAAAAAAAAACATATTTTATGAAGGCAGTAGAGTAACTGGATTAGAGGTTCTCAGACTGTGTCCTGTGATCACTTGCTAAAGGGTCTTGGAAAGCTCTGCATTAGCTTTGTGTTGCCTTGACTTCCAGCTGAATAAATATATTCAATGCTTCTCTAAAATCTGCATTTTAGTGTAGCTTACTACAAAGAAAGAGCCTCTGCAGTCCCTGTGAGTGAACCACCAGAGTATTTGCAAAGGAAAATTGTGTCTCAACCAATCTCCTATAATTCCAGCGACATGTCAGTAGAGCAGTGGATGAAGTTGAGCCAGCTAAAGTAATTTTCAAAAGGTGTTTGACAGGGTCCTTTACAAGATACTACAAACATTTCTTAAATCATCGTCTGTGGAGAGACAAAATATTATGAATCAAAAATTGGCTAGGTGAGCACAAGCAAAGAGGAGGATTAAGCAGTCAATTTTCTTAATGGCCCGATGTTACGTTCTGGTTTTGGCAGTGAATGAACAGCAAGATAATACATGTTGCTAGACTTTAAATCTAGATGATACTGGTCTTCCTACTTTTTATTAATTACAATTTTTTTCACTCAGTTCAACCGTTCCTGGTATCATGTGCCACACAGCAAGATTGATGGCACTAGATAAATAGCATTGCCTTAAGTCTGAGAGTGAATACTGTTATTTACCTCTGCATGGTACTTTTCCTGAAAAATTACCTACAAGCTAGGGTTAAAAGACCCAAAGAAAACACTGCCAAGCAGTCATTAATCCACAAGAAATGTCTCGTTACTTAATTGTTGCTGCGGAAACTGAATTTGGAGCAAGGATACGCAATACTGTAGATTTCTTTATTTGAAGGTTTTCCCTTCAGTAAGAAGAAAAGCCAAGTTGGCACATTGACTAAGATTAACTAGGCTTGGACCTTTATAGCTTGTAAAACTGGACATTTATGTATAACTGCTGAAAACTGATTTACTACAGGTGGAGAAGAGTAGAGTTGTAGAGTTACAATATGTGTGTGAATGAGGCATGCCGTCACCACCACCAAAAAGATGTCACTTTGAAACAACATAGAGGCAACGCTCACAAGGAGAAACGTGTGTTAAAGAAAAGAGGGGGTCTCAGAGCTGCCCCTCGATCCTGTGCATCTGGCCACAGGAGGACAAGGGCAGTCGTCGTCGTTTCAAACAGACTGTCTTGCAGTTGGGCACACGTGCTTACCCACATGTGTCTTTCAGCAGTCTAGTCCGGTCTTCATTCTTTGATCCAGAAATCTTTGGTTTCCCTGCATCTGGACGCCAAATGGCTTCTCAGTGCCTCATTTAATTAACATTGTTCAGGACTTTATGGTTAACTTCATTGAGTTTGGAGAAAGATCTAAATGAGGTTTAATTTAGACCGTTATCTTGTAGTGGCTGAAATTTTCCGCTGCAAGGTGTTTTGGACATATTTTTTTGTTCCATTATGCTGAAAAGAATCCCTGCTTTTTTCTCTTTCTAGTTTCAAAAATCTTTTGTGTAAATCAATGTTCTAACACCAATAGGAGGGTGCAGAGTATCTTAAGTACAGTTAAGTTTTCATCAGTCCATTTGAAACATTGTTTTCAGTCCAGTGGGTGCTTTATGCCAATACTGCCAATCCCAGACTCCAAAGACAGGCAAGTTAGCTGAGCGGAAAAAAGGAGGTGTGCACAAAAGTTTATTTTAACAACAGAATTTGGGTCCTTTCTGTTTAGTTAGTTAGATAGCTGCCTTTTGGGCTTACATTTTCAAACATTTCACATAATGTACTAAAAAAAGATCTTGATATAATCGTATGTCACCACTAGTGCTTTTAATCTGTCTCAGATATCTTCAGAGTCTAAAATCATGAGATTTGGCACACAGCTGCATATTCTGGATTTGTTTCTGCTTGACCTTGCAAAGTGTTGACACTTGCTGGACACCTAAATCCTTTCTCCTGATCTTTGATATTCTGTTCTTGGCAGTCAAAAGGAGACTATGCACATAGTTTAATGTTTCTCTTTTTGAGATATATTTTACTGCATTTAAATCTTACCACTCCTCAGTGGTGACAGTGTATAGTTTGGGGTATTTTTTATGTTAGTTTTCTGACTTCTTTTTTTGTAATTTGATTTCATTTTATAATTATCTGAATACTAAAGGGTAGTTATAAATACACCATATGATCACAATTCAAAGTATTATTCTAGTGAATTCATATATTCGTGATAATGGCAATTATTAACCCTGGCAAATATCAGTGGTCTTACTAAATCTTTGTGTCAGAAAGGGTTATGTCAAATTTAAATTATGTAGAAAGCTTTATTATATACCACAACTCAAAGTAAAAAGGGAGAAGAGAAGCTAGCTGAAAAAAAAAAAAAAAGACCATTAAGGCCATTTTTCATTGAAGTGTGGATGAGAAGTAATCATGGGGAAAAGAAAAAATGAAAGATTTTGACATGTCAAAAAAAAAGGTCACCCTTATTTTTAATCAGCCCTCTGGTCCTTTCCCTGGATGAAGGTGTCATTGTCAGACTTGGGAAAGGTGGGAGGGAAGAGCTTTGCTGCTGTAACAGCATGGCATGTAGCAGACATCTCAGAAGATGTTTCCCTGGAGGTGACAGTGGGGGTCAGCCACCGTATATCCTGGAGCAACTGCTTCTTGGGCAAATGGAAATCATAAGTACTGAACAGCATATTTCACAGCTAGGAGAACCTCAGGTCAAAGCCACCAGATGTTCCCAGGCTAGCTGCCCCAGTTCTTCAGTTGACAGAGATAACATAAAGCATTGACTTTCAGAAGAAAGGGACACATAGTTCATTCATTTTTTTCCCCACTTCTGAGCTCAGCATCTCAACTTGCAGGGAAAAATACTTTATTTGTTTGGGAAGGGGTTTTACCAGTGGAAACAGCTTTAGTCTATATGCACAACATGCCATTTTCTAGAAGGTAAACAAATGGTCCTGTAAGGGAAAAGCAGAGAAAAGCACGTGAGAAAGCGATACTTTTTTAGATCACAGCCTTATGGCTAAATGTCCACATTGCAAACCTCCTTTTTGTCAATTTATTCTCATATACCTTTACTGTTGGAATATTTTTCAATATGCAATTCCTTAATCTTTTGAAAACAATACTGTGTGTGCCAGGTGCTTGCGGCAAACAGCAATCTGGTTGTCTGTGGTTTTTGTTGCCTGAGTTTAAAGAACTTACTGTACATTAAAAATTGCTGTATACTCCTATTGCTGGCACTTATCAGATAAAGAAGTCATAAGATGAACAATCTGCCTCAAAGAACTGAAAAGCAAAGCAGTTCTGATACTGAAACTGCAAACCAGATGATGCCCTGATTAGAGGCACGCACATAGATTACAGACGTGTGATAAATCATGTAACTTTTTAGCCTCAAATAAAATAAAAGAATGCAGTTTTTATTAGGAAATAAACTGTTTATCAAGAATGCTTTAAAGGTGACATTTATTACTAATAAACTATGTTGAAAGGGCTGATCCTTTCATTGGCAGAGCAGCCGGAGACTTTCCTCTATGTAAATATGCCCCAGTGCAGTCTGTACCGGCTCAGGAAGCACTTCCATCAGCACTAACGAAGGATGGGCAAGAGACTCACCCGCACCTTTTTTCAAACAAGAACATTTTCTTTTCTCTTTAAAAAGCAATGAGTCATGGAAATATAACTACAGTATTATTTTGGGACTGGTCGTGGATCTCAGCACGACTCCTTGGAATATCACTGAGAAACAATTCCACAGCCAGCTAATGGTATCAAAACCCAGCAAAGCATCTGTCAGACAAACCTGATAGTGTCAGCGAGCCCCCTGCTCAGGCAGGATGTTATTTGCTCTTCAGCTCTTGAAACTTATGGGACGGCTCTTCAGGGTTGTCATGCTCCGCACTACTTCTCTTATTAATTCTGTCAAGTTAGTGTGTACCAAATATTATGACTGCTGGTGCTGAACATGTCAAAAAACATGTCCATCCTTTAGCAACCTGCACTAGAGGGGAATATGAAGCCTCTCTCTTAACAAACTTCTGGTCTCAAGTGTTTAATTTATACCTCCCCAAAAGCAGCCTTGCTTTGGAGATCTACTCATTCAGGCTTGAATAATGATGGTATTGAGCTACCTGAAGCTGTGTTGAGGATGACTGCATACAAGTCAGGTCAAACTATGTGTGTCTCTACGCTATTAAAAAATGTCCTTCAGAACAACACAGGAACGAGACAAAGGTGGAGTGCAGTACACCTTGTTTAGGGTTTGCCACGTGTCTATGTCCTACAAGGCACAAACACCTTGCAGTTAGGAACTTATTCAACTTCTTTACAACAGTAAAGGCAATTTTAGGAATTAACCGTTGATCAAGTGTCAAGCATTTATCATTCTGACCTTGTCTGTGAAATCTATTTTGTGATTAGGCCATAGTGTGTACCCCATTACTTGACCATGAATTGAAATTTCTGTTCCCATACTACAAAAAAAGTTCTTCTGTTACTCTCACCAGCCAGAATAGATTGCATGATTAAAACGTGGTTGCAGATTGTCAGAAAAATCAAACTTCTTGCATTTAAGATACATTAACTATTCAGGAAAATGAAACGGTGCTTAAGAGCTGCTCTCAAGAGTCTGTGATAAAAATCAATGTAGCTCATGTATTGTCTAGATTATATGTAAACGGGGCATTTCCTAGAAGCTGCAGTAACTTAAATATTCCACTACCCGGGCACTCTTGCTACTGATAAACTGTCATTGTCTCCTATTCCATTGACTTTCTAAACACAGTCTGCTGCATAATACTGTTTTACAGGAGATGACCCATTCATGGCCTCCGCCACTGTCAGCTATTCACACACCAGGAAAGGCAGAACAAAGCAAATTTCCCTTCCCAAACAAGGTAAGACACATAACATCATGAAGAACCATGCCTCCTGCACCTAAAAATATGTCCAACATGAGCCCTGACTAAGCATGTGAGGTCTCTGGGCTGAGGTTGATGCCATGCTGATGACCTTCTCCATTTGTGTGCCAGTATTCCCTGCTTTTTCCCTGCTTACAGCTTCTGCAGGGCTACGCGGTCTTGTTTGCATATCTCCTGGAGGCACCACTGATGCTGGTGTGTGGGTCATGGGCTCCTCACCGCAAGGCAAAACCAAAGGTGTCCCTCGTGGTAAGTCCAGATGTGGTGCCTTCTGCGGGCACCTGCTGAGGCTCCTGACTGATACCTCAAGCACATAGAGCTGCTGTGAATCAAGAAGCTCCTGCTCACATCATTGTTCCTGCTACATTTGGCTTCACTAGCGGATATTTTTGTCAGAACCACTGAGTTCTGAGGTGGGCTTTACTAATACGCTGACCTCTGCAGTCAGGGGCATACATCCCCTGCCACTAGCCTGGCTTCAGTGGCAGCTTTGCTGGAGAGACAGGGAGCCCAGTGCCATGATGCCCAGAGGGGCCACAGAAGTATTTGCCAGGGAAGTATTTGTTCCCTCAAGGGACCAAAGGCACTGGTCCTGCTGATGGTCCATTGAAACCAGCTCCACTATTGTATATGTATCCCAGGGAGGATGCAGTGCGGCATGGTAAAGCTCATCGGCACAAGCTTGGGGAAACCACATTATTTATACTTCCTAAGTCAGGAGGGAATGATATCAGCTATCCTACGCAAGAGCCAATATAAATTTCACATTGTATCACCATATACTGTTTATATGCCACAAGCATATTTCATGAAGTGTTCAAGCTTGAAAGATTGTATTGATGCTGTTTATAGCCTTTCTCCTGTTAAAGCAAGCTCCTGTGGTAACTTTTAAGTCCATTTTGCAAAATTTAGTGCAGGGAATAACTATAACCACAAAGCCAAGAAACCTTCAAGATTTGCCTACAAGAAAACAGCTTTTCCGTGGATGTGTGTGTCACGATTTTGAAGCACCAGGGGTGTAAACCAAAACATCTCTGGTATGTTATGAAAGAATAAGAAAGAAATAACTCACTGTCTGTTTGTTCGTTGGAGGCAGACAGCTGATTGAAGACGGTAGGCAGGCTGGAGGCTTGTTACGTTAGAGCAAGTCCAGTAAGAGACAGATGGATCAGCAGCTTACAAGCAGGTGAAGTGCCCAGATATGGACGACAAAAAAGAGGCCGTGTTTGCAGCTCTGCAGTTTCTGCCATAATTACCACCACGCAATATGCTTGCGTGGCACGCGTGCAGACGTGGCATGGGCAAGGTGTGCACCTGTCAGCGTGTCTGTGTGGCCGTTGTGAATGCACTTCAATCCTCACAGCTAGATGTATTGTGATAAATACCGGAATAGGAAAACCACAGACCATAGGGCACAGCTGTGTGAATAATGGTTGATATTGACTTTCTCATCTTCTCTCTGCCTGTTCATCCATCTCTCTGGGAAATATTCTAATAGTTTGAACTGCAGAGCCATTTCAGAGATCTACCATTCATTTTTAAAGAGCCTTTTCTAGTTGGTTTCTTTTTCTCTTACCAAAGTAGAATTTCTATTTTATTTAATCTTAGGATGGATGAGATTTCACCTAATAATATATGAGCATACTTTTGTACATATAATAACAGCACAACTGTATTGTGGCCTGGGTGGTCTGCATGGTCAGAAATTAGAAGGCTTGATGTGAGATGGGGAAGAAGTACCTAACAAAACTCAATGGAGTCCTGGAAAATACTGGCCATAAATCATGCTAATTTTAGAAACCACTGCTATTTTAAAATATTTTGAAATAATTAAAAGCTACTTCTATGGCTTACTCTGAATCTGTACAGTCTCAGACTTTAGAAAGCATCTGCTTTTCAGGCTCCAAAATACAAAGAATGATTTCCTAATTTTTCAAAGGTGTTTTTGAAACATTAGTAAGCTAGCTATTGCTTTGCACAAAGTGTGGTGTAAAATCTTTACTGGATCTTGTATAGGATGTCTCCATAACTCTTAGGAAGCTTTCCCAAGATAAGTTACGTAGCTGTCCCAACTTGTTAAAATCTAAGGACTACACCAAACTGTTGTGGATCGCACATTATTCAGATAAATGGGCCTGTCAGTTAAGTAGTGGCTGAAGCCAGCAAAGAGGCTAAAAGGCTAAATTCAGGACATCGACTTCATCTCTTATTTCCAAGCAATGCATGGTACTGTGAATTCATTTTCAGTCTTTATGGCAGTGTTGAGAGATCAGTTCAGTTCATTTGCAATGACTCTTCCAGCCAGAGAAGCAAGTAGGCTGCAATCCTTTTTAACAGAAGACAGTTCCCAAGTGTAAAGATACTCATCATTTTGGAAATGAGAAAAAGAGAAGCTTGTAGGACTCCTGCCCTGTTGCAAGGATGCGAATCATCCTTACTTTTCTGTCTATAAAAACTCGGTGTCAGCATCATTAGTTCCCATGCTTGCCGTGCTGCTTTTAACCTGCAACTCAAGTAATTAATGATCTGACAGCTTGAAACTTGAAATTTATGAATTCGGCTATTAAAGTTGCAAAGGCCACAGCAACTATAGCTAGACTGGTTTAGAAATCAGTCTACTAGTAAAAACTATATAGCTGAGGTTTATGTATCATAAATATAACAGAATTGCATATTTGGAACTGTGCATGTGGATGTGTCCATCTATGTAAATACGCTGGGGGGATGGGGAGATGTATGTGCATATGCTGTACCTGTATATGAAATCAGACCTTGTTAACATAGGAGGTCTACATTAGTGCACAAGAATGGAAGGGAAGTCCAGGTCAGGTATGACGTGTGCGGCAGTGCCCAGTAGGTGTCCCAGCACAGCCCTGCTGAGAGAGCATATTTAGGGAACTGTCCTTTATGCAGTAGAGGGCATAAAGTTACATTTCATCCTTAACTTTTAATTTTCTTTCTCTGCGGAGTTAATTTGTAGTCTTGAATTTACTAGGAAGGGGCAAGAACAGTATTTCTTGTTTTTCAAAGCTTGAGGATAATTGAATCAGTGTGTGATGTGACAGGCTGTGTGTGCTTTCCTTTCTCCTATCTCTGTCACACTTTGTTACGTACAAATGATCAGGCTTTGTTTGATTGTAATTTTATTAAAAACATCTTAATAAATAAACTTTAAATGAATAATTAGATTTGGTAAATAAGAGCTCACTTGATGCTTGTGTGAATGAGCTTTCATGTTCAGGCATTAATTCTCTACTCTTGTGCAGGAAAAAATGCTGTTAATTCTGCTGCCTGCTTTGCTCTCTTTCTTCATTTATACTGTGATTTCATGTCTTGAAAGTTTGAGCAGGTGTTTGATTTCTAGTTAAGTGTATGTGATATTATGGGATCAGCCATCATTTTGTTATTTGAGAATCAATTTATCCACTCCAGGAGAACTGGTGCCTTGTCACAAAGCTATTGGGTGATTATTCTCAGCAGAAGCTAAGTTATCATAGTGATGTTATTCTTCACGTGCTCAATTCATTTACTTTTTCCTTTCTTGATGATTTTAACAAGCTGGAGCAAATGTACTAGAAAATAATCTCGAGAGGTAGAGACTTCATCTTTGGTTTTTAAGTTGCATAAAATTGTACGTTTTTCCTACCTCAGTGGCAGCATTCTCTATTTTGCTATGAGATTTTTATATTAGCCTTTATTATTAAGAATGATTAATTGAGAATCAAGACACTTATTTTAAAGAATCAGTTGAAAAGTGAAAATGTTATAGCTCATATGTTTTGCTGATGTCAGATTTGGGACTGTGCAGAACCAATGGCAGAGGTAAGATAATGTGCTAGGCAGTTAAATGGAGGGTGCATTCTTCCTGAGGTTGATGAAAATGTAAAAGAGTGAGCGAGATCCTTGTTTAGCAGTTTCAAATACTTTTGCAAACCCAACAGTATTTCCATCAAAAAGATTGTATACCCCCAAACTTCTCTAGATACATAAATTTATTATTCTGGAAACTGAACATACTCTAATAGCCTACTTTTATTGGATACTAGAATAGCATTTAAATTGAAGTGTGCATGTCACCACATCACCACTGCGAGCTGATCCTGACTTCTTAAGATTATATTCAGTCACCAGAAAAAAACAGGTTTTCATATCCCTTCATCAGAAGCATTCACAGAAAGCTGAGGCAATTTGTCAAAAGTAGACAATTTCAAATATTGAGAAATTATTGTCAGCATGTGAAACACGGTACCTATCTTTTCATACTGCAGTTGAAGGTAGAAACTCTTAGGGCTTGCCCAAAAATGTGATGTCTCGTATTTCAGCTGCGTAGGATGGCGGTGAATTGCAGATGTGTATTATAGCATAAAAATTACAGATCAAAACCATGCAGTCTGGAGACCCTTGGCTCTAGAGCAAATGGTGCAGATTGAGAGGATCTGACTAGCCAAACCCTGGAGACCCCAGTGCCTGAGGTCCAGGCAACCACCATTTAGAGATGCCAAGAAACTCTTGGGTCCCTGAGCCTCTGAGGCATGTTTCGGAGTGACTCAGCAGCAAAATCTCAGCTTGGCCAAGCTGGAGCATCCTAGAGCTCTCTGGGGACTTGCAATTCCTTTCTTGATGAGCTGTGCATTTGGCTCATTGCTCAGCCTGTGTGGACAGGGACCTGATCTGGTGCCTGATTCCTCACCGAAAATGCCTGTATGTGTTGCTGTGGGTGCTTGGCCTCCCCAAGCAGTCTTTACTGCAGTTGTGACTGCAGCATGTATATGAGGTGGTATTTCTGTGCGTGTCTGGGTTATTCAGACGCAGACTTACATACAGCATACCTTCCTTGCTGGCATCCGTAGCAAAATGGGTTTTTTTCCTTAATTTAAATATTTTGTTATCATTTAGATTTGTGTTTCCCTTCTACATATAGGTTTCTTTTATATTTTTGTCAATACAAACAAATTCTGTGAGTAAAATATGTGAACATTTGCATGTGAGGAAAAAACGGTCTGGTTTATTGCACCATGTTCATAGATATTGCAGTTGTGACACAAGGTTGACCTTGTAATCTCGGGGACCCAGAAATCAAGTCCGTATTTCCGTTCTCCAGTGCTGTCAATATCAACATGTGAAAAGGAAAGACCAGCTGTGCTACTACTTCAGGAATCCAATGGTCCATGAAACAATATTGGTCTTCCCTCTGTCTTCTCATCTAAACTTGTAGAAGATAATAGACGAGTTTGGACTGATCAATAAATGAATAGTGAGCAGGAGAGTCGTAATAGCTATACAAGGAATTGCACCATGAAAGGGCTGTTGCGAAATAAATTTACAAACCTTAGAATTAATGGATTTTCAAAGAAATACTGGATTTGTTCTTGTAATTGAAAATTGCTTTCAAACTGAATGAACAATTAACAATGCTGTTTGTATTGTTAAGGTAATGTTCAAGCAATTGCAGCTAAAAATTGCCATAAAAATAACACACTGTACCTTTTTCTGTTATTACTGTAGGAATCACAACAGGGATCTACAGGACACAGCAATACAAGTAAGTACCAACTCATTTTCTGGCTGCGTTGGGTGGAGGAGATGACAATGACTACGGAAAATGAGTGACTGATTAAGGCACCAGCAGCAGACTGGGGCAGTGCGGAGCCTCAGCAAGCAGCACTCAGCTGTGGCCAAATGTGGAGAACTGAACTGAAGAGTGACCATCAAAATGTCAGCTCTTTTGGTGGACTGGGAAGGACCAAAAGGATTCATTTTGCTATGACCATTTTATTATGGACATGAAAAAGACTGAAAGTGCAAAAGAGTGGCATTTCTAGAAAGCCAGAGAAGAGCTGACCTAGTTGCGTGGCCAGATCCAGACTGCCAGAAAATTCTGCAGGAAGACTAGTGATTATTTATCTTTCATAGGCAATGGTACGTTTTGTGGCTATTGCACAGTAATACGCCACATAAATCCTGCCAAACTAATAACAGACAGTGTCTCAAAGACCATATGGCCATGGGTCTTTTTGGCTACAGCAGTGTGGGCAGGGAAGCGATGTGTGCTTGTGTGGCTCCTGGTTGGGGCTTTTCAGTGGACTCCCAGATTACAAGTCATGGTGCAGATCAGCAGCACTTCAATTACGTTTAGTTATGGTAAAAAACTTAGCAGCTGTGTTGAAAGGAAAGATCGAATTGTTCTGCAAAACAAAATATTAATCCTCTCCCCTGACACCTCTGACTGTTGTTAATGTTGTCTTGCATATTAAAAATACATGATGCTATCCTGCTCTCAACATAAAATCATCTCACCCAAAAGAACTGTTTTGCTAGCTTCCTGACCTGTCAGCCAGCACAAAGCTCTGTTTGCAGATTACAGGGCTGTGACCGAAGATGAAAAATGCCCTGAGCTGCTAGGTAGGGCTTTGAAAGTGGCTGGTCACCTGCTGCGTGAGAGAGAAGACGTCCAGAGAGACAAGGCTGGGAGATGTAGGCTATTAAAACCGTGTGGCTCTTTGCTGGGGAAAGGTCGGTGTGTGGAAGACAATGTCGTGAAGAAACATGCAGTGGTGTCACTTAATTGATGGCATCGGTTTGATATTGCTGAGGGTACCAGCACTCAGGAAATAATAAAAGGCAAAGGGGATGAGGTTCTGGCAGAAAATAATGAATACAGTAATGAGAAAAGGAAGCACAAAAGGACCATAATAGAGAGGGCTATGCAAACACGCGCAGAGTCACGAGCATGACAAACACACCAGCTGAGCTGAGGTCTTCGCGGTGACATCAAAGGCCACAGTGCTTGGCCAGCTTTGGTCATAGTTTCATTTTGAGTATTTCCTTCTTTCAACACTTTAATAAAATAGGTTGTTCTGCAGATCTAGGGAAACCCACTTTCCTGTGGATTAGGAAATTGGTCCTACCTCCTTACGGCTTTCTTCTGCTGCTTACTCCATTGGTCTCCGACCTCACTGTACTTCCAGTTCCCCCATCTGCTCTCCCACACCACAGTATCTCCAGCTTCTTCTTATCTCCTCGTTCATCCTGCTCAGCAGCATCAGCATATATTTGCAGCTGGGCTGGTGCTGCACTTGGTACTCCCTGGCTGATGGCAACCAAACCAAAGAACAGCTGAAAGTATGCAAAACATTTTCTTCATTTGTGGCAAAAGTTAGGGTTGCTGTCAGACACCCAGACACTTTTCCTAATGTTGCAGGGGGAATGACTTCCTCTGAGACCTGTATTCATGATGATTCCTGTCAAGGTGCTGGAATAAGACATCGAATAAGACACAGTTAGAATGAGACTTAGACCTTACCAGTCCTGTACATCAAACTCAAAGGAAAATTGGAAGAAAAGGGATTTGGATTTGAGGAAATTCTAGCAAATGAGTCTATGTGGGAAAGAAATCTAATGGTCTATGTGCTGTGTTATCCAAATGCACATCTTCAGAGTCCCAATTAGGTGTTATTTCCCATTGCACCGTGTCTTCCTTGGAGTGGCACTTGAGCCTGTCATTTGCAGTGGTTTTACTCCGACTGCAGACGTTGTCCTTCTCATGGATAGCATTTGCATTTCTCTCATCCTTCCCCCACAAAGAAATCAAAGCATTTAAAAACCCAGAACGGCTCAAGCTGTACTGCTCTGTCACAATAAACATTATTTATCCCTGTTACCCAGAAAGGGAAACTTGGCCTGGTTAGGTTGAGTGATTCACTCAAATGCCAGCTCAGAGGAGAGAACTTCTCTGGCCACCCACTATGCAACATGGAAATCCTAGAGAAGTTCGTTTGAAATTCTTTTTTGAAATGAGAGAAATCTGGACACATCTCCTCTGTATCTAAAAAGGTTAGGAAGGGAGGTGTGTGAGCTGAGGTAGGAACCAACGAAGATCTCCCAGCTCTGTGACTAAGGATGTAAGGAGTGATGGTGCGTTTTCACCGTGTGTTTCTGGAGGCGTATGTATGCATACACACACGAACACACAGACAACACAGACACACTCACACATGTCCACACCCATTTCAGGAGAAATACACAGCGCTTAGCACCTGAAATAAAGCGTGCTGACAGCAGTCCCATAGCGACGTGGGTAACATTTTATTTCTCAATTCCAAAAAGACTAAGAAAAACAAAGAACAAAGAACAAATTTGCCCATAGGAAGAAGCCAGAGCTAGAGAGGATTTAGCAATTTGGCAGATGCCAGCCTCCCACAATGATACCTGCATGCGTTTGGCGGGTGACATGGAAAAGGGAAAACAAATCTTAGTCTGGCCAAGAGTGAGTGCGAAAAAACCAAGTTGTTCTGACAGTTAATTCCCTTTTACGTAGGCTTATCCAAAAATCTTATCTGTACTGTATCTGTGACATTCAACCATGCTTAGTCTACACACATTTTTTAAATTTCTGTGATTCAGTCAAGTGAGAACAAAGTTGGTAAGAACTGATAAAGCATTAATGGCCAGATTTGCTACTCTGATAGGCTGGACCGATGCGTTTCTACCATCCGTACAGGCTTCGTCCTGTCCCCTCCGCATAGAAGTATGTTAAGTGACGATTAGCATAAAAGCAGCTGCAAATGCTTACTGTTGGGTAATTCATTAATATCCAGTTTGGCTGAATCACAGAGATTCCCTTTTCTCTCTCCGCACAGTACTTACGCTGTTTCCCTTGTTGCTGCATTAACATACATTGCTCAAAGTAGAACTGATGTGAACTCTGCTGGCAAAGCACTCAGGAATCCATATTCCCTCTCACACTCAAACAAACCGGTGTTCATGGCAATAATTCATCACTTATAAAAAGCCTAAGTTACAAATAGAAAATCTTTGAATGTATGCCAACTGTTACTGTTGGTTTCTTGTTCCAAATTACCATAATGCAGATGAGCTCCAGAGCTCCAGGCACGCTAAGGCTGACAAACGTATACTGTAGCAACAGCTTTCTAGCCAGCAAGTTCATCATCTGGATATAGTTTCTGAGGTCTCTGCTAAAAGTGTTAAGTGACCTGGAGATTATGGAGTGGATGTATTCCATCCTGTGTGGATGCCCAGCTTGTGCCTAAATTTTAGATGCCTTTGTAAATGCTTAGCTTCCCTAGAGGTCCACAGAGAGGCAGCAGTGTTTTTGAAGTCATCCAGAGCTTTCCCCATCCTGTTCATTAAAGTTTAGGCACCAAAACTGGGTAGACACAAACCCTTCCAGACAGGAGGATGAGATCTAAAAGCACCATGGCAAGGTGTCTGTAATACCCAGAACCTCCTCCACAAGGTACCTGCTTCCAGAAGTTCACTACCTTCAGCTTGCTTCTATACAGCAGTTGAAGAACATTGGTAGCAAAACCATGCCTCTTCTGAAGGCAACAGCAAGTTTTCCAGAGGTGCCTCTTACAGCCATTGCTGGCACCCCAGTGCTGTATGGAAGCTGAGGGTGAGGACTTCTGTCAGCAGCAAATGGGTGATATGTAATGCTTACGTGCATGGAATAGATTGGGGCCTGATCCAAAACCCACTCAGCTCAAGTCAATGAGTAGAAAATCAGACAACACTGAACAGCCTGACCAAAATAAGCACTTCTCACATTTTTTTTCAGAAGGCACAGGTGGATTTTGGTTTAACGAACCTCATTAAAAGGTAATGGAGAAAAACTCATCCATCAGTAAGCCAGTCACACTCAACCTCTGCACCTCCTTGTCTGCTAGGCAACATAAACTCATGTGTAGACAGCTACTAGCATCCAGCGACGCACAAGTGGAGCAGCAGCTGCACAGCACAGTCGCTAGGTCCAGAATTCGAGTTCAAGGTGATTCGAGCGGCATACCCTGTACATCCATGGTAGAGATAAACAAAAATCTTACACTGATGTGCAGCATTCTCGGGTTACTCAGAGAGCAATTATTAAAGCAAACAACATCAGCCTTATTTTTTTTGGGGGGGGTGGGGAAAGGGGGGAGACTTGGCCTGACTTAGCAGAAGCAGTACCATCCCATCAGCTAGCAGCCTGCTTCCAGGTGTCTGTGCTGTGTAACTAAGTTGTGTTGGGCAGATATGTGATTTTGGACCCAAGAAGGGGATCATCACAAGCCAACATACTATGCCAGGACCCGTGTGAGTCATAAGGAAATGTGAAGGGGCATCCCTTGGGCATCTGATACTTCTCAAGCATTTGAATACCTGACTTCTCCTGGGGTTGAGTGCTTAAGCCAAAATACACAACATTACAAAGAGGGCTTCCCCAGCTCTGACCTGCAGGAGCTGAAGATCGGATCCTTAATCTGTCTATATGAATGTGAATCAAAACATCCATTGGCAGAATTGTGTCCTAATCACTGCCTGACTAGCTCCTGCTGGTACTGTTTTGCTTTATATGAAATAATGACTGTTCCTGGAGCAGGATTTTGGAGCATGTGCATGTTGGATGGGGTAGACTCTCCATAGCAGAGCTGTAGGGAGGGCCCTAGAGAAATCCTTTCCGTTGCCTCAAGGTCTGCTATCCCTGGTTGTCCTCTAAGCAGCCTCTCTTGTGGAGTTTCCTTGCCTGACATTTCCAGAGTAGATGCAGCAGTGACAAGAAAAGTCAAGTCAGGGTTGACTCCCTGCTTGCAAATACTCCAGCAGCGCCCCTGCAGCCCTGTGACTGCCTCGGCAGCGGTCTGCACGTGGGACAAGAGTGGTCACTGTCAGCAATGAATAAAGCATTGACTTGTCACATCTGATCAGTTTCCATATTGACCCATTTCTGATGTCATTTTCTTCTTCTCTTTTAAAGGGAAAAGTGATGTAGAGCCAAAGAGTCCAGAGAAAAGCGCAACCCAGACATCGTAAGTCACGTTCGCGTTTAAGATTGGAGAAGGCAGCTGTGTTTTTATCAGATTTGTTGGGCAAAATAGAATTTGTTTGTTTTCATTAAGATAAAGCTCTTTCACTGATGCTTTTCTTAAAAGGGCTTTTTAGATAATGACTAAACATTAATTATTCCTAGAACTTTTGTGTGCCAGTAAGTCAGAGATCTTTGCAAGGCAAATGGCTCCGTATCATGCTGAATAGATATGAGATGATTGCTGTGGGTGTGTGAGACTGGCCTTTACAACCTGACTTCAACATTACCTTAATGCTGCCGGAGTTTGTCACACTTGCTAAAAAACATCATGTCACATATGCCTTTGATGTACTGATGTAATTTTAAAACACTGCAGTCTACAGCTTCACTTCTGAATTACTTGAAATCCAATTACAGCTATCTCTGGTCTCTCACGATTTTGTTGATGTTTTTGAATTAACAAAAGAAGTCGAGAAATAGATAGGAACAGTCACTTGTAATAGATCAGTGTTCACCTTCACTCTAGTGCAACAATAGAAGCTTTTACCTTTTTTAACTCTAGTATACAAAGGACTGAATTGTTTTGCCAACATAAATCAGTCTATGAAACAGATGGGCTGCAAGTTAAAAAAAAAAAAAAAATAGCATCAGTCTCCCAGACAGAGGTAGATAAGTGAATTCCTTTAATAACTACCAGGCAGGAGCATTATGAATTTCTGCAAAACCATTCACCTTTTTAATCCCATTTGAGGGAGGGAAGTTCGTGTAACAGTCAGTCATGTGAATTTTAGAGTGCATCTTGCCCATAATTTATGTTTTCTGATTCCTGTTATTTAAATTCAGAGCATTGTATCATGTAAATCTCTCAAGGTGTCACCATTTGTTACATGACCAAAAGTAGTCACAGAAGGAGGTGCAATAATGGTGATTTATTGTGGGATGTTTAGATTTCTGCTGCAAATACGCATTAAAAATCTTCTGGAAATGAATCTAGAAAAAGATTTGACATGGTGTAAGAAATGGTTTGTCCTGCAGATTGTGTTGTGGAATGTAATTACAGTATGTTGGCATATTTAGCCAAACTTATTAAATGAACTAAGCATTAACAGCCTTATGCCTTCTGATAGTATGATTGCTGGGAATGGTTAATAGAATGATTCCAATAATTACCATTTTTAAAAATAATATTGCAATAAAGACTGAAAGAAGAAGGGTTTTAATGCCATCTGGAGGTATTTTGGAGAAATGAACACATTTATTTTTGCTGATATTTAGCAATATGTAAAACATTGGCTGTTTTTTCTAGTTGGGTGTTATTTTATTCATGAGGAATGTTCTTTCCTTTCTCCTTCTTCATCAGATGCAAATCCTGTAAGATCTCTGAACTCACAACAGGAGTATCTCTGAACCCAAAATACGGGTTCAGAGATACGCCCCAATATGCTTATGGTTTTGGTTTGAGACTGCATACTGTATCATATAGTGTGCTGTATTAGATACAGCAGACTTCAGTATCTGATTAGGTGTGAAAAGTTCCTTGCCTAACAAAAGATCTTACTACAACCTTCTGAAACTGTGCTGCCTACTGGATGTAGTATATTTATAATGCTTATCTTTAAATTGTTACTATATGCTAAGGCTACCACACAGCAGATACTGGTTCCCAGAGCAATTTTTAGAAATAGAAGTGACTGGTTACCACTGATAAATGACTTTGTTGAAGAAGCAGAGGCCCCCCTAGTTAGAGAAATTGTTTGTGTGGAAAAGGAGGCAGGAGAGAAAGGAGGAGAGGAGAGGAAGGGAACCAGCAAGTGCTGTGCCAAAAGAGGAGGAAGAAAATGAGAGGGATACAGCTAAGAAGGAGGAAAAGGAACCACAAATGCCAAATTTTCAGAAAGAGATACAAAACTGAGAGCAGTGGAAGAGAAAACCAGAGGTCAAACACTGGAAATGAGAAAGAAGGGAGAGTGATATGAACAAAAGCTATCAGTAAACTAAAAGGTATGTATTACTGAATAGAGAGCTGGATACCTGAGTGTTACAGTGAAGTAAATTAACTCATGTTGATGTGTAGGTGCACACTGGTGTCCCAGTTCTCTTTCTGCTACCTTCTGTTGGCCTTCCCCAGGTTTCTTTTCTGCCTTCTAGGACAGACTTTTATCCCTGGTTCTCAGGCACCCATGAATACAGATTTTCTCTATTCCTTTGGGGATGTAGCAGCTCGCCCCTGTGCCCAAGATGCACGATGAGAAGGACCCGCAGTGCAAGCGTACACGTGGATGCATGAGTGCACATGCCTGGGCCCATCTACAGCAATGGACGTACTCTTCTCTTGGAGAAGACCATGCCATTGCGCAGCTGGACGGGAGCCCCAGCAGTGCCCAGGCCTGCAGCTGGGAGCTGCGGGGGTGTGCAAGGCAAGAGGTGTGCGAGAGGGCACGAGCACTGCCGGGATCCCCATGGGTGAAAAAGTCTGCACCCTCTTGCGAGGTCTTGCTCCCCTGAGAGTGTCAAAGGGGTCTGGTTGGCATCTCCTGGCAGGGGTGCTAAAAAGGAGCAACATTGATGTCGGAAAGGTGGCACGTTCAGGCCTGACCAGGAGAAACTGTGGATTCGTTTCACTGTGAATCAGCGTTTCCTTGTGAAAATGGAACAAACAGCAACAAAAAAACCTACAAAGCAAGTCGTGTTGACTTCGATAAAAATAACAGAAAAGATGGGGAGGAACAAATTAATGTTTCTTTCTTGCAAATGTCTGTTTTATTTTCCTCAAGCATGTTACAAGCAACACACTCAAGCCAAGCTTATATGACTCAATGGCAGTTAATTCATCCTTGGTGCAGATTTACTACTTCCATCCAACCATTATTTATGCAGCTTCAAAGGACAGGTTGATTACCCTCCTGAATCAGGCAGTGAGGTGCTTATGAACCGAGCGTTTACATGAATTCTCCACTCAAGCCATTCGTCCTGCCTTGTCCACTGGGCTCCAGGTCCTCAAAAATAGATACTGCCCTGTGACCTCCGAGAGCAGAGAAACCTAGAGTGCAGGACGCGTGGTGGTCTGTTTGGAGGGGCCTGGGTACCATAAATGCATCATTCTGAATAGCGTTATGCATAGGGTTTTTTCCTGTATGCATTAGCTCCCTAAATAGACTCAGTATGACATAGCTCTCCACTGATAATAATATTAAACATTAAGAAACTGGTATGCATTAGATGGTACCCATTAATTGATGCAACATCCGAATGAGGCAGATAAATAAGGGCAGTTATTACAATGCTAGGGATAACTGAGATGGGTGTAGGAGAATGAGAATGATGTGAAAGCAGGGAGGAAGTCTGAGCAGAGCTGGATCCTTTTGCATGATATTCCTGTGGCCTTCACCACCTCAGCATGCACAGTAATCGCCTGAGCTGGCACTGAAGAATTGCAATAAAAGCTGCAAACAATACAAAGGTGTTAAGCTGTCTGGAGTCTTCCCCAGCTGATTCATGTTCCTTGTAATTGAATGCTTTTACAGCCACAAGAATTCTGGATTTGAAGGGGTTTTTTGTTGTTGTGCTCTTAATATATATAGCTCTCTACTGGTCATCTGGTTACAGCTTCACTGAGAACTTCTAAACTTTTAGGACTGTTCAGAAATATCCAGAAATGTTTTTTTCTTTTGGTTTTGTGATAAAAGGTTCAATTTTCAATGATCAGAAAACTTTCACAGATTTTGTTAAAAACACCTTATTTTTATGAAAATGCTTTCTGCCCCTGGTTTTACCAGTTGTAGTCTGAAGGTCTGCATTAAGGAGTAGCAGAGGGATGAAGAAAGAGTGCTCTTCTTTAATATTTTCAGGTACAAGATTTTAATCTTTCTTTGGTAAAAAACGGATACTTGCAGTAAACCTTGGAAAGCTGCAACTGTAACTTTTAATTTTATAAAACTTCTGTGCAAGCAAAAGTGATTCCAACCAGTGCACATGTTTCAGAGGACCTTGCAGTGCCATGGATACTCCTCCCCAGGCTGGGGATCTGGAATCTTCCATCCTCCGGTGTGCAAAACATGACAGAACATGACAGTAATTCAAAAATGGCACAAATACACAAAGCACTCGGCAAGACTCCCGCTGTTGGGATGGCTTTCGATGTGCTGTCTGTTGTGATGTTCCTCAGTACCTTTGTGTTTGTAAATGTTTTCCAGTTCAAACTATCCAAGGTTAATCATGCCTGACTGTGATTCACTGCTATGCATTTACCTCGACACTTCTAGTGCACTTACTTAATGATATCAGGGCTAGCAACTAGATACCTCGGTGCTGTCTCTTTGTTATCCCTCCCACAACTGTTTTCATGCTGAGCTGCTCCAGATTTTTCCCTCCCTTTTTACAAGAGAATTAACCAAGACTGAGGGAGGCTTTTATAATTTATGGCAGCTATGCAAGTTTTGTCCTTTGCTATTACTGTGCGAATTGCAGCGATCTCGGGGCGTGTGTTTTCTTGTTTGCTTTTGCCAGGCAGAAATAGATGTTGGCTCTGTTCCTTCCTTGCACCGGTCCCCAGCATCACTTGGAGAATAGTCTGCTCAGGGGGATCTTCATTAACAGTACTAAATTCAGCAGCTTCCAAGCTGCCCATTTGCCAACTTTAGTGCTACGGTCTCTTGCCCATCCAGCAGCTGCTCATCATTCTCATCACCCTGATTCTCCTTGAAATAGGAAACGGGTACTCAGAGCAATGTCACTGTTGTTCTTGCTTGATGTGACCTACGTCTGTACTGGCATGAGTGTCGCCTGTTGTTTTTTTGCCTTTTCTTCCTCTCTTCTGTCCTGCCCCTTGTGTCTTCATCAGAGTGACTCACAGATAGTTATTCAACAGCCAAAAACTCTTGCTGGTTTCCCCTGCCGCAGATGGGAAGACTGAGGCAGAGGGGTTACAAAGTGCCTCCAGAAAGCAGAGAGAACCAGTCTCAAATACAGGAGATCAGCTTGAGCGAGTGCTGCCAACACATTGTCCAGCTGTCAGCCCCAAGGGAGCTTGGCCTCTCACGTCTGGCTGATGTGTCGTCTTGACCTTAAGTCTCTCAGGCAACAACTGCAACCTGGTTGAACACTGGATTTGGAAGAGGAGCCTTAACCCCACCTCAGTTCCCTGAAAGTCCTTTTGGCTTTCCCCCATCTAAAATAATAATTAGACCATCATGAAGACTATCTATCTCATTAATATTTGTACAAAGTGTTGAAAAAAGTAATGTTCTGTAAAAATGGCTGAGGATTATGCACCCAGAACAGTAAAGGAAATCAGCAGTAATTTAAGTTTTTAAAGACCGTCTTGCGTAGTAAGTGGCAAATGTCCTGAGGAGTGCCACATGTAGGGAGAAGGGGAGAGTGGGAGCTGCTGCCTCTCCCAGGTGTCTGCAGACCCAGTGAGCGCAGTCAGCCCCTGCTCCATCATCAAACCTTCGTTCTCCCCCAGAGTTTCCATCTGGGGACAAGGGTCACCCAATTTAAATTAGAAGGATTTGGCTCTGGTCTCACTGAACTGAAGGGAGGGTTGGCAAATAGGAAAAGGGCAAAGCATGCAAGCTGAAGAGGGAAAATCTCTCCAGTGGTACATCTTTGATATCCTTCTGTTTGCCAAAAGGACCACGATGGGTCAAGTCAATTGAACCAGAAAATAGCTAACAGATGGGTCTGGAGGACAATAGAAAGGATGAAATCCATGCAACTGTGGAAGTTGGTTCCAAGAAAAAGGCTGCCCAAACTTTTATGTGGTAGAATCCACTTCTAACTTTCAGATTAAGATACCAGGGCAACCTCCCAAACAGTCTTCCACAGCTCAAGTTTTGGGCATTTTAGAGGACAAGGATGCCTGCAGCAGCCACATGTTGGCCGATGATTTGGTGATGCCTCTTTTAGTGACTCCATGGGCTCTAGTGAGGGCCACCATGAACATATCAACCTGCTGGTGAGCTTCAGATGGGCCATCTCTGCCCAGAGACACAGCTTACAAGGGGTGGTAAACAATATGAAATTACATCCTTTAAGTTAATTTTTACGACATATTGTTTCCGAGAACACCAGTGCATTGTATCATAGATGGCTTTTTATGTACGTCTGTGGTGGTTCTGAGAGAAGTCTTGTAGACTATGCTAAAAAAAAAAAAAAAAGAAAAAATACTGTGATGAATGATGGCAGTGTTTTTCAGAGCGATGGAGGTCTTGAAAACTGTAGAAGTGAAAGTCTGGTGTTTATCCATGAACCGAGTCGCTGGCAGAAGAAGAAGGCTGGCTTCATTGCACTATTCCACCTGTTTACTTGAGCTTCAGCTCACAGAGCTAACCCCTAACACTGCCAGGCTGTCACTCTGCTCAGCCAGTCCATCAAGAACAGCTCAAATTTTAAAACACTCTCCTCAGCTCTCAAATTCCCATGAAAAAGTTCTTTTTTCTACCCTCTCCTGTGAAGAATTACGCTCAGTCCATGTACAGAGTGTTTCTCCATGTATTAAATATATAGGCCGTTAAAAAATATAATTCCACCAGAACTTCTCACTCCAAGAAACAAACTGATCTCACCAGTGGGATGCATCAGAGCCACCGCTGTATTGTCACAATGCTGGTATGAGCCTTGGCTGCCAATTCCTAACCTTTTCTGAGCACAGGTTTTTTGGATTTGCAGTGTACAATGCTGCTGATAGTTCACAAAAAAAACTGTTGTAAGTTGATACCAACAGATCTATTTTGTTCAAATGTTATGAAAACATTTTCTTGGAAGACATTTGCTCACAGAGGTCTTGACTGAATCTATCTTTGAGGTTTAGCAAAGTCAAGGAGCAAAAATGAATTGGTATTAGTGGTGATATTTTTTGCCGTGTAAAAATTATAGACACATAGCAGTTGAAGGTGACACAGATAAAAAATCTTTAAATAACATGTAAAGTCATATAAAAAGATCTTAAAAACATGATGTCCATGAAAGCAGATGAGATGGGGCTTGTTTGTTTGGTTTAAAAGGAAAACATCTGGAAGCCCAATCTGACCTTAATTGCAACTGTGGTTTTCCTGCACAAAATTTAGCTTCTGTTGAGTTTGAGTCAGACAACAAAAAGCTTTATCTGAAATGTCAACAGGAACGGGGATAGACGGATGCTAAATAAAAGCACCACTGAAGTCTGGGGAAGTTTTGTGATTGACTTATGTGGGGTGATATGGGGCCTTCGCTGTCCTATTTTTAGATGATAGCCCTCTCTTTACCAGATATAGCCAATAGGCTGAGATAACCGCCCTTATTGCTACAGGGCTCAGCACAGAGCTGTATTTATAAAGTCCCCTTGATCCAGGCCCTCTTGTTTAGCACCTTCACCTGTACTATCTACAGGTAGTCTGCGCACCGGAGAGAAAAATAATTAGCCGCGGGAAGCTGCCCACGTTTTGATGCCACCCTTGGCTCAAAGCTGAAGGGGAAAGTGGTTTAACGCAAGAGACGCCCTCGCTTTGAAAGAGCAGCTTTTGTGCCATTGGAAAACTTACTATAGTGCTGGGCATTATTTCTAATTTTATACCAAGTAAAAAATGTTTCTGTAACATTTAGCATCACTTTGAATCAAACTGACCAATTTAACTGGCTAAAATATTGTCATACTTGAGGAAATGTTTTCCTGTATTGCACCGAAAGCGTATTATTTTTCTCTTAGGCCCTGTTTTCCTTGGACTTTGTCATTTTTAAGGGACTAATTGGGAATTTTGAACGTATTGTGTAGTAGCTCTGAGTATGGTGGTTAAAGAGGGATTGCCAGGAAAATCAGGAGATGCGAATACCTGGGCAGAAGTCTGTTTCATCGGAAATGCCGGCAGGAAGGCAGGCACCATTGACCCCGCTCCATATTTTTTCTCTGAAGAAAATGATAAATGGAAGCTCAGCGTCTCGCATGTTGGAGTTGCGATGTGCGTGGCGGTGTTTTTGCCTGGCTAAAATTCCTGGTTGCCAGGGCAACACTTTTGGAAATCCTCTACCCTGGGCGAAAGCCACTGCAACTTGAAACCCGCCGGGGCGGATGCTCGGCAGGGGCACCACCACTGCTGGGTGCGGGGGGCTGCTGGCTTCACCGGGAGATTTTAGGCAGGGAAACAAAATAAAATGGGTCCAAAAGAAGAGAAAGGCGGTCGGGAGCATTTGTTACTTCCAGGCTCTTATAACCGGATTTTTTTCCCACACCATCGCCATGTCCCAGCAGCCAAAGAGCAGAGGGGTTACCTCATCCCAGGGCTGAATTGCTGGGTGATGGAAAGAGGAGAGGTGTGTGTGAGCCTGGAGGATGGGGAGAGGAGGAGGGCGAGAGGGGGAGAAAGAGAGATACAGGGTTCTGGCCACCTGCCAAGAAAAATAACTAACATTTTGCAAAAGAGAAATCCTAAGACTGAGGTCATAGTATGGAAAAAGTCTGTTTCACAGACTCTTGAGCCTGAATACAGGCCAAGTTGTTTTTTTTTTTTTTCTTAAATGCAGGCATCCTATTAACATTTGAACACTAAAGCCCGTCCAGGAATGGAAAGATTTTAGAATTTGAAGTGCCTTAGTTTTTTGCTTTGTTGGTACACAAATACATTTTTTTAATTACAAGAAAGTGAGGTTTTGAATGGGAAGCTCCCTCATTTTGCTTTTAACTTATTTTGCGGCTATGAAGACCATATTAAGGGAATCTAAAGAAACGCTTTTTTCTCCCACAGAGTGACCAACTCAAAAAAAGAGAGGCTTTTCAAGCTTGGTGGACAACTTTTTATTTGCCATGCAAAATACAGAAAGATACTGAAACCTGAAATGGTGATGAGTTTTCCTGTGTGGAAAAGTTCTACTGTTCAGCCATGAACATCTATGATTTTTTTAAACCTTTATAGTAGCAAGCTGACAGTTCATGACAGATTGCTTTTCATACCTAACTACACAAATTATTGAAGTTCTGCTGCCTTAATCTCTGGATTTGGATTAAATGTCAGAGTGTGGATATTTTTTAACTGGGGAAAAAAAAATAACTCTTTGGACTTGTTAGGATGTTATTGCAAGCAAGTTTTCTGGTCTTTGATTTGCTAAGCTACAACTGGAGTCTGCCTTCCTCGGGGTAAGAATATTTCCACATTATCATTTCACCTGCGGTATTTTAAGAAGGAGAACACTATATCTTGGTGTATATCTCGGCTTTGTGCACTCTCTTCTTTGTTTAGCATGCAGACAAGCTTCATCTCCCAGAAGAGATGTGGAATATATTTATTGGCAATTTAGAACTGATGATAGATTTGACAAGCAACCAGGGTGACACACTGTAGCTATCAAAGCCAGAGATGAATCAGGACAAAGGTTTGGATGAGGTATATTGTTCTTGAGATTCAAAAGGGTTATACTTACAGATCATTCCAAAATCAAGGCAGCTGTACCACTGACTTACAGAGATAAAAGCTAAGTTTTTCCAAGAAAGAAAAACGTGGTTTGATTGGCCCACAGACCTTTTATGGCAAAATAGTGCAATTACAGCTGGCATTTCTACATGCTGATTTTTATTAGTTTTGTAAGATATTTTGTCAGGATTCATTTGTGCTGATTCCCCCTTTCATGGCATAAACTGTAAGCAATTGTAGCTAGAGATAAGGAATCTCTAGACTTATTTCTTCACAGATACACCCCAGGAGGTGCGATAGATCAGGTATACTAAATTAAAACATAACTGATCTGTTACCTGATAAGCATGTAGACTTACTATGTATTTAATTGTATCAGAATTTAGTGCAATTACAGGTGAAAATCCTATACATTCGTCAGCAGCTTTTCTACTATCAAAGCAAAGCAGACAAATCAACACAAATAATCTCTTAAAAATATTTAATAGCATGATACAGACAAAGGATGAGCAAATTACCCTTTTGTACCTTGTTTTATGACCAATTTTTGTGCCATGTATAATGGCTGAAGTTTAGGGGGGTAGAGGGGGCCTCAGTCCTGAAGTCCCCTAGGGAGATGAGGCTGGCAACCCAGACATGCAACCTGCCTTGAAGTAGTTCAGACGGAGGCCCAGTACTGCAAAGAGCAAGGAGAAGGTCTGGCTGGGAACCCCAGAATATCACAGGATGTAAACTCAAAAATAATTTGTCGTCACTCTAGTCTGTACTGCTTTTAACTTTGGACTTAAGAAAAAAAATCATATGGCTGCTCATGTAAAATCCTCATGTTTTCCCCATAAATTATACAATAAATATAGCATGAGACACAAACTATAATACTTGCAATCACTGTAAGCAACAGCAGTTTCTGTAGACTTCTGTGGAAGACAGGATGAAGTCTTTTGCCACAAACTGTTAAAAACCCCTGGGCTCTTCCTCTGTCACAGAGTAAGGTTTTGATCTCGCAAATAATTATAGACAAGCATGATGCTTTCCAGCAGGACTTCTTTCAGCATTATTGTTTGAAAGACCAAAAGTTCCTGTGGAACTCGTGTTGAAGTTTTACCATGCATCTCCGATTCAGTCAAAAACCATTTCCCCGTGAGTTGCATTGCTTTACTGTGAGCAACCCCAGTAAAGCAGGATGAGGTATATATGTCAAAAAAGTGGCCTGCTACAGAGTGACTGCACGTGGAGACCAAGGGGAGAAAAAAAAAAAAAAAAGAAG